>Ga0256845_1003448_pt1 | contig 10698 bp, 10 predicted proteins | sample RiftiametaG_FD_189101 | JGI IMG/M metagenome (GOLD analysis project Ga0256845, IMG submission 189101) | Tube worm associated microbial communities from hydrothermal vent at the East Pacific Rise, Pacific Ocean - Riftia | ecosystem: Host-associated > Annelida > Integument > Unclassified ... | reverse complement strand
AATTCAAATGCTGATGTTTTTTCAGCATCAGTACCAAAACTGCCTGCATATTCATCATGAACAAAAATCATCTTTGCTGCTGCAGGAGAAATATTTACATGTAAGTTATCTGATTTTTTCCATAACATTCCAGGGCCTGCTTGAAAATATGCTGGAGAAAAGAAATGAGATATTTTAAATCCATCTTTATGCCCAGTATCCATTTGTGTTTTAAAGTTAAAATAAGCAGAATAATACCAAAATCCTTTTGCTTTTTTACCAACAGTTGAGTTAAATTCTAAACGGTCATTAGATTTTGTAAAGTTACTTTGTCCTTTGTTTTTAAAAGAACCATAATCAGCAATAATTTTATTATCCCAAATTAGATTACCTTTTTTCATGTTAAAGTCATAATTGACCAAAACATTAGCAGCGATATTTGAAATACCTCCACCGGTCCATTCATTATTAAATGCTGATTGATTAAAAGTAATAGCAATATTACCCCCTTTTATCCAACCATCTGGAATTGAATCTTTTGCTTCTTGAGCAAATGTAGATGTAGTTGTTAAAACAACCAATGCTAACATAATTAATTTCTTCATATTTTTTTATTTTTAGAGCGCAAAATTACTCTTTTTTTATTTAGACACCAAAAACAATAAAATGTCACTTAATTTTATCGTGATTTTTTATAAAGAGGTACTGTAGAGCACGCCTCTCCATACATGATTGATTTAGCAATAGGAACCAATTTAGAAATTAGTTGAGTATAAGCGGTTTCTGGAATTGGTTTGTTGGAGCAGCCTTTAATAATTATAGGCTTGTTTTTGTAGTCTTCAATAGAGAGGTTTGCTATAATTGCTTGATAAATGGCTGTTTCAAGTTTTTGTAAATCGCCAACAACAACTCTTTTTGCATACGGAGCGATTTGAACAGTAATAAGTAAATATGCCCACGATGGAATTATAGCATCTGAAGAACAATACAAAGCAATAAAATTGTCTTGGTATTGCGACCAATCATGGTTCTTTACCGATTCTCTAAAATCTTTTTCTTTGAGAATAATTTCTTCAAAAAGCCAATTTTTAATATCAAAAACAACACGATTACCCTGCGGATAATAATCTTCAAGGTCTATAGTAATTAACTTACTTTGCGTAACTCTATTTTTAATTTCTTCCAGCGTGTTTTTTTGTTTTTACTTGATTTTGTTATTCCTACATGGTCATTGAGCGTAGTCGAAATAAAGGCAGAAATGACATTACGTTTTAAAAACTTAGGTACTAAGCGTTACAAAAAACCTAACTCCAATTTAGCCTCTTCACTCATCATATCTTGTGTCCAAGTTGGATCAAAAGTAATTTCTACTTCAGCATTACGAACTTCTTCTAAGGTCTTTACTACTTCTTCAACTTCAACTGGTAATGTTTCGGCAACAGGACAATTTGGCGAGGTTAAAGTCATTAAAATTTTAACATCATTCTCTTCACTTATCATTACGTCATAAATCAATCCTAGTTCATAGATATCAACTGGAATTTCTGGATCGAAAATACTTTTTAAGGCTACAACAATTTTATCGCCTAAACTTTGTGCATCATCTTCTGTCATTGTGTATGTATTTTATGTAAAGTTATGTTAATTTAGATTGATACGCCAATGCGTATAATTTAATTTGTTTAATCATTGAAACCAAACCATTTGCTCGAGTTGGCGAAAGGTGTTCTTTTAATCCAATTTCGTTAATAAATTCGGTATCAGCTTTAAGAATGCCTTCAGGGTTTTGGTCGGTATAAACTCGCAATAATAATGCAACCAGTCCTTTGGTTAAAATAGCATCACTATCAGCAGTAAATAATAATTTATTATCTATAAAATCGGCATGTAACCAAACCTTTGATTGACAACCTTTAATTAAGTTTTCATCAAGTTTGTTTTCTACACCAATAATTGGTAGTGATTTTCCTAAATCTATCAAATATTCATAGCGTTCCATCCAATCATCAAACATCGAAAACTCCTCAATAATTTCTTCTTGTATTTCTTTGATAGTCATTTTTTAAACTTATTTTTGCAAATGTAAATACATCGATACAATTAACCGCATTTTAATGGTTAATAAATGTAAAATATGATGTTAAAAGAAAGAGTATATGAGTAAATTATTGATTGTAGGAACGGTTGCTTTTGATGCTATTGAAACGCCATTTGGTAAGACAGATAAAATTTTAGGCGGTGCTGCAACATATATAGGGTTGTCTGCATCAACTTTTGGAGTTGAATCTGGAATTGTATCAATAGTTGGTGGTGATTTTCCTGATGAATATTTACAAATGTTAAACGATAGAAATGTCAATACTGAAGGCATAGAAATTGTTAAAGATGGTAAAACATTTTTTTGGAGCGGTAAATACCATAACGACCTAAATTCTAGAGATACTTTAATAACTGAGTTAAATGTATTAGCAGATTTTAATCCAGTTGTACCACAAAACTTTAAAGATGCTGAATTTGTAATGTTAGGAAACTTACATCCGAGCGTTCAACTGAGTGTTATTGAACAAATGTCTTCAAAACCGAAGATGATTGTTTTAGATACAATGAATTTTTGGATGGATTGTGCCTTGCCAGAATTATTGGAGGTAATAAAACACATAGATGTTATTACAATTAATGATGAAGAAGCACGTCAATTAACAGGAGAATATTCTTTAGTAAAAGCCGCTCGTAAAATATTTACAATGGGCCCAAAATTTGTGGTGATAAAAAAAGGAGAACATGGAGCGTTGTTATTTAACAATGATGATATTTTCTTTGCGCCGGCATTGCCTTTAGAAGAAGTTTTTGATCCAACAGGTGCAGGAGATACATTTGCAGGTGGATTTATTGGGTATTTAACCAAAACACAAGATATTTCTTTCGAGAATATGAAGCGAGCCGTAATTTGCGGTTCTAATTTAGCCTCGTTTTGTGTCGAGAAATTTGGGACAGAAAGGATGCAAATAATGACATCAGATCAAATAAAAGAGCGTCTTCAACAATTTAAAGAGCTGACCCAATTTGATATAGAGTTAAACTAAAAATGTCCGCCGTAGTGCGGATTTTTTTATTATAAAAAACACTTAAATACACAACTAAAATGAGTGATGCTATTAAACATGAATGTGGAATTGCAGTTTTAAGACTTTTAAAGCCGCTAGATTTTTACAAAAAAAAATACGGAAGTTCTTTTTACGGAATTAACAAAATGTATTTATTGATGGAAAAGCAGCACAATCGTGGTCAAGATGGTGCTGGACTTGCTAGTGTTAAATTTGATTTAGAACCAGGAAAGCGATATATAAGTAGAGTGCGCTCAAACAAAGCACAACCTATTCAAGATATTTTTGCTCAAATAAACGAAAGGTTGAATAATGTTTTGTCGGAAAATCCTGATAAAAAAGATGATGTAGCATGGCAAAAAGAGAATATGCCATATTTAGGTGAATTATATTTGGGACACGTGCGTTACGGTACTTTTGGTAAAAATAGTATTGAAAGTGTACATCCTTTTTTACGCCAAAACAATTGGAAACACAAGAATTTGATTGTTGCGGGTAATTTTAATTTGACAAATTCAAATCAAATCATGCAAGAGTTGATTGAGTTGGGTCAACATCCAAAAGAAAATACAGATACAGTTACTGTATTAGAAAAAATCGGACATTTTTTAGATGATGAAGTTGAAAACTTGTATCAAGAATATAAAAGCGAAGGTGTTAGTAAAAAAGACGCTACAGATATGATTGCAGCCAATTTAGATGTAGCAAAAGTATTGCAACGAGCATCTAAAAGTTGGGATGGAGGATATGCTATGGCAGGTTTAATAGGTCATGGAGATGCTTTTGTATTAAGAGATCCTGCAGGTATTAGACCCGTATTTTATTATAAAGATGATGAGATAGTTGTGGTAGCATCCGAGCGACCAGTTATTCAAACGGTTTTTAATGTTGATATTGATAAGGTTCAAGAGTTAGAACGTGGTCATGCTTTGGTGATAAAGAGAAATGGAGACACAAGTGTTGATCCTGTTTTAGACCAGTTACCAAAAAAATCATGTTCTTTTGAACGTATTTATTTCTCACGAGGAAGTGATGCGGATATTTATCAAGAACGTAAAAACTTAGGAAGAAATGTATTTCCTCAAGTTTTAAAGTCGATAAATGACGATATCGAAAATTCTGTTTTTTCGTTTATACCCAATACAGCAGAAACTTCATTTTATGGTATGTTTGAAGCTGCTGAAGATTTTTTAAATCAGCAAAAAACAAAAACATTGTTGAGCGGTAATCATAATTTATCAGCAGAAGAGGTTACCAAGATATTATCTGTTCGTGCAAGAATGGAAAAAATTGCGATAAAAGATGTAAAACTTAGAACTTTTATTGCTGATGATAACTCACGAGATGATTTAGTTGCCCATGTTTATGATGTTACTTACGGTGTTGTAAAACCAACGGATAACCTGGTAATTATTGATGATAGCATTGTTAGAGGTACAACCTTAAAAATGAGTATTATTAAAATTTTAGACCGATTAAATCCAAATAAAATTATAGTTGTTTCTTCTGCTCCTCAAATTCGTTACCCTGATTGTTACGGAATTGATATGGCAAAAATTGGAGATTTTATTGCCTTTAGAGCAACTATTGAATTGTTAAAAGAAACAAATCAACACCATATAGTTGATGAGGTTTATAAGAAATGTAAAAATCAAAAAGATTTGAGCGATGTTGAAATTCAAAATTTTGTAAAAGAAATTTATGAACCTTTTACCGATGATGAAATTTCTAATAAAATTGCTCAAATGCTTAAAACAAAAGATATTTCTAGCGATATTGAGGTTATTTATCAAACGGTTGATAATTTGCACAAAGCTTGTCCTGATCATACAGGAGATTGGTATTTTACAGGAGATTACCCAACGCCAGGAGGTAACAGAGTGGTGAATTTAGCTTTTATGAATTATTATGAAGGTGTGAGTGGAAGAGCTTATTAGAGAAAATAGAAATTAGATAAAAGAAGATAGTCATAAAAAACCCGAAGCAATGCCTCGGGTTTTTCTAATTTATGAATAACAGTAATATTTTATTTTGCTTCCGCATAACGTCTTTCAACTTCGTTCCAATTTATCACACTAAAAAATGCTTGAATATAATCTGGTCTGCGATTTTGATAGTTTAAATAGTAAGCGTGTTCCCAAACATCCAATTCTAAAATTGGAGTTCCTCTACAATCAGAATTTAGCCTTTATTAATTATTATGAAGGTTCTAAAGAAAGAGCGTACTAAAGCAAACAGATGTAACTAAAAACCCTAGTCTTACATATATTAATCTGAAGAAATAAAACTTTTTGTAACCTTTTCTAACTTTTAAGTATCTTACCTGTATAAACTAAAAATAATTTATAATGCAGAACAATTTTATGATTTTAGTACTTATTTTAATATTAGCTTTCATGACTGTCATTTTTTTAACATGGCTTTTTATATATAGGGCAAAAGCAAAAGAACGTTTATTACTTATTGAAAGAGGTCTCGAATTAAAAAATATACCTCGAAAACGTAAATATAAATTCCCCTGGTTAAAAATTGGAGTTGTTCTTGTTTTTGGTTCATTTGGAGTTTTATTTGGCGGGTTTTTAGAGGGTTTTAACTTTTTTAAATCAGAAGAATCGATACCGATACTTGAAGAGGGTATATTACATGGAAGAGGTATGCTTTCCTTAATTTTTATGTACTTATTTGGAGGAATAGGAATGATTTTAGCCCATTATTTAGGTAAAAAATAAATGGTAGAGAACTATATTCAAAAAGTTCTTAATGGCGATGGTGATGCTTTTCGATTTATTATAAATGATTATAAAAATGTAGCATTTTCTTTTGCAATGTCTGTTCTCAAAGATGAATATTTGGCACAAGAAGCTCTACAAATATCATTTATTAAAGTGTATTCTAAACTACATACGTTTAAAGGCAAGTCTAAATTTAGCACATGGTTGTATAGAATTGTGGTAAATGAATCCTTTAAGGTTTTAAAGAAACAAAAAAATAATTTTATTGTTTTTGATGAATTAGCCGAAACACTTGCTGTTGAGAGTGATGCGTATAAAATTAAAGACAAAAATGATTATGAAAAATATTACATCAATGAAGCTCTAAAAAGATTAAAACCAAAAGAAAGTTTGGTGTTACGCTTATTTTATTTAGAGGAACATAGTATAAAAGAGATTATTGATATTACAGGTTGGAGTAAATCTAATATTAAAGTGATACTCCACAGAGCAAGAGTTAATATGAAAAAACGGATGCAAAAATATTTTACAAATGGATGAGTTAGAGGATAGAGAGGAAGAGTTATTTAAAAAAATGATGTCTAAGAGTGAATTGAAAATGCCTTTTTCAGATTTCGAAGATATTGTAATGATTGAAATTGAGAAAAAAGAAGTACGTCATGCTACAATAACAAAGGATATAAAAATTTCATGGGTTTTCTTTTTAATTGGATCTGTATTTGGAATAGCAATTTCGATTCTTCTTCCTCTTTTAGAGAATCCAGTTCTTGGAGTTCGTCCAGAGATTTTGGCAATAACATTTCAATTAACTTTTGTAATTATATTTTTTACACAGATAGAAGTTTTCATCAAACTTTTAAAAAAGAATTAATAACCTATTTAAATTAAAAATCATGAAAAATAAATTAACACTAATACTTTTAATATTTGTAATGCATAGTTATGCACAAAAAATGCAGTGCACTTTAAAAGGAACTGTTATTAACAGAAGCAGTAAAGAACTTTTATTGTTTAAGGCGACAGAAGATACAAGAAATACTGGAGTTATAATTCCAATAGTAGATGGCGAATTTGAATTTGTGATGACATATGAAGATCAAGAGGCTTATCAGTTAATATTTAAAGATGAACGAGACAAAGGTACTTGGAGATCAATTATATTCTTCCCTGAAAACACGGAATTAAATTTAACACTTCACGAATCCAAATTTTTTGATAAAAACAAAATTACTGGAGGAAATGTAAATAAGAAATATCAAGACCTTAGTGAGGATATCGAAACTAAATTTAAGTTACAGGCTATGAGTATTCAAGCCAAATTGGGGGAATTACGGCAGAATAATAAATACTATAATGAAGAGGCTAAAGACATAAAAGAGAAAATTAAAAGCACTACTGATTTGGATGAAAAAAACACATTATTAGGTAGACTTAATGAAATGAAAAAAGATCATTCAGATAAAAGTCTTAAAGCAAAAATACTTATGGAGGGGATGGATTCATTACCTCAAAAGTATTTTGATTTTGGAGTAGATTATATAAAAACAAATCCTTCTAAAATGTCTTATTATCTTTTATATAATGATGCGCAACAAATTAATAGGTCTGGTTTTGATTATATGGTTTCTGTTCAGAAAAATTATCTTTTGCTTTCTAAAATGTACCCTGATCACCCTTACACAAATATTATTGGGCAAATGCTTGAAACCCATAAAAGAATTAAAGTTGGTAGCGATTTTATAGACTTTGAAGCTTTAGAGGTTACAGGGAATAGCATTAGAATATCTGATAAGATCAAAGGGAAAGTTACGTTATTAAATTTATGGGCGTCTTGGTGTGGTCCATGTATTAAAAAGAGCAGGTTGATGATTCCAATATATGAAAAATATAAAAATAAAGGATTTACAATTCTTGGAGTAGCAAGAGAATTTAGAAATTTTACAGCTTTTGAAAAAGCGATGAGTCGAGAAAAATATCCTTGGTTAAATTTAATAGAACTGGATGATAAAAATGATATTTGGTTAAAATATAACGTTCCTTTTTCTGGTGGCGGGATGTTTTTAATTGATGAAAACGGAAAAATTTTAGCATTGAACCCCAACGCAGAAGAAGTTGATAAAACATTGGAGGAACTGTTAAATTGATAGAATAAATCCTTAATACTATCAAAACAACATATATAACAAAAAACCCGAAGCAATGCTTCGGGTTTTTGTTATATAATAAAACTGTTTTATTTTGCTTCCGCATAACGTCTTTCCAATTTATCACACTAAAAAAGCATCAATCTTCCCAGTTTATGTACTTGTTTAGTTATGGAGAATCAAATGGATTTGCATTTTTTAACTTTAATTGGATAACGTTTTTCTGTTGATCAGTTGACTGTAATACTACTTCCGCAACGAGAGTTAGCGCTATAACAAGTAGATCCTGAACCTCCAGAATTAGAATCAAACTTATACGTGTAATTAGATGAACAATCTACTTTTATACTGCTATTAACGTTTATCCGAGTTCCATTTCTAGCGCCATCTTGATAGAGATAAATATCTTTCCCAGTTTTGTTGTAAATGGTCACCATATTTTTTGATTTAGAAGCTTGATAATTTGCCTCATTTTGTCTCTTTCTTCTCTCAAGATCTTGATGCTCTGGTGTAGCTTTAATAGAGTCGTTATACCTTTTAGCTTCAGCCCATTCTGCATCTCTTTTTGCTTTTTCTGCGTCTTTAGTTTCTTTTGCTTTTAATACGATTGCTTCCCTAGCGTTTAAAATATTTTTATCCGATTGTTTTTGCTCTGCAGTTCTAGCATTTTGTTTTGCTTTCATTGCTACTAGGTAATCAGTAATTAATTTTCTTAAATTCTGACTTTGTAAAGCTTTATGTTCTGAACCATAATTAGCTTTTATAACAATACCACCAGACTTAAGTTGTTTTAATTTGTCTTTAAAAGAAACTTTCTTTTTTTTGTTCTTTTTTTGTTCTCCTGCATTATTACCCGCAGAAGCTCCCTCTTTAATATATACATCATCTATACTAGTAAAAGAAGTACCATCATCAGAAACACCTTTAAGGAAAAATATATAATCACCTATAGCAACAATACCTTCTTTTTTAGATTTATCTCTAATTAAACTTTCATAAGGATAGCCTTTACAGGTATAATTTCCTTCTACGATATCAATCGTACTTGATTTTCCTTTTTTATCTCCTTTATCTACGATAGCTGAAACGCTATAACCTTCACCAGTAGTAAGTGTTTTAATCTTAAATTTCACAACAAACTGTCTGTCTCCTATTTCATAGACTCCGTCATTATCAGTATCTACAACAGATCTGTATTCTGTATATTGATCTGTTGTAGATATGTTCTTAAACAAGCTATTTTGTGCTATTGTTACTGTTGAAACTAGAAGTGCTATTCCTAATATTAATTTTTTCATAATTCTTTTATTTAATGAAATGCAAATATGAGGTGTCTTTTCTTTTTATTATTACAACATAATAATCCATTTTTGCCATTTGGATAACCATTTCTGCCAAAAAAAACTTTAGTTACGTAATAGACTAACAAATAATATTTTAGGATAGGTTTGAATTTCTATCAAATAAAAAAGTAGGAATAATATTTCAAGAATAATTAACTAGAAATAGTTGTTCCGAATCTTTCTTTATATAGTTTTCGAAGATGACTTGTGTTTTTTAATCCAACTTTTTGAGCTAATTGAATTAAAGAGGTAGATTTATTTTGTTCAACTAAATTGCGCACATAAAGTAATTTAATTTCCCTTATAAATTGATTAGGAGTTAATCCTGAATGGGTTTTTATTTTACGATACAATGTTCTTTCGGTCAAATTTAAAGCTTCAACCAAATCAGGAATACCAAATAAAGGATTTTCAATATTTTCTTCAATAATTAATCTGCTTTTTATAAGCAATTCATTCTCTTTAACGAGATTTTCTTCTTCTTGAAATTGAGTTGACGCTTCTTTTTGATATTTAGTCCTGTTTTTAGCATTTAATAAAGAATGACGTAATCGGTAGACTAACTCTTCCTCAACAAAGGGTTTTGTTAAATAATCATCAATACCCAATGCCAATACATCTAATTTGCTTTTTACATCAGCTCTTGCTGTAATAACTAAAATAGGAAAAGAATACTTTTTTTCCTTTACCTGTTTAATCAATTCATAGCCATCCATTTTTGGCATCATATAATCGGTTATTAAGGCATTAACAGATTGTGTTTCTAAAATTTCTAAAGCCTCTATTCCATTGTTTGCTTCAATAATATTGTAATCAGTTAAAAGAGAGCTAATGTATTCTCTCATTTCAGGGTTATCATCCACCAATAATAAGGTAGGTTTTGTGGTGTCTTCAATGATATTGGGTGTAGCATTTGCGTTTGGTGCAATTGGTTGTTTTTCGGGTAGCGTAATTCTAAAAGTTGCTCCTCCATATTGGTTTTTAAAGGCTACAATATTTCCTTTTAGCAATTGTATTACTTCTTTACAAAAAGCTAAACCTATACCACTTCCACTGGCTTTATTAATATCATTTTTAACTTGATAAAAACGATTGAAAATTTTCACCTCTTCACCTAAAGCTATTCCAATACCGTCATCTTCTATATTAATATGTGTTTGCTTATTATCGGCTGTAATAAAAATAGTTACACTTCCTCCTTTTGAAGTGTATTTAGCAGCATTAATTAAAATGTTTCCAAGAACTCGTTCAAAATAGCGTTTATCAATTTCAACAGTAACATTTTTTTCAAAAAGAGTAAAGGAGAAATTTATTCCTTTGTCTTCAAACAAATTTCTAAATGCTACATATTGTTTTTCTATGATGTTATTAATGGTGTGTAATTCTAAATTTAAGG
>Ga0256845_1003447_pt1 | contig 10700 bp, 11 predicted proteins | sample RiftiametaG_FD_189101 | JGI IMG/M metagenome (GOLD analysis project Ga0256845, IMG submission 189101) | Tube worm associated microbial communities from hydrothermal vent at the East Pacific Rise, Pacific Ocean - Riftia | ecosystem: Host-associated > Annelida > Integument > Unclassified ... | reverse complement strand
GAAGAACTCTATTCTCCTCTTCCGCCTACTTAAGCTCTTTGCTTTTAGTATCATAGGCAACCTTTAACCTGGCTTCTCCTCGGTGTTCAAACTTCTTTTTCCAACTATAAAAAGTACCTATACTAACTCCGTATTTACGACAAGATTCTACCATACCTATTTCTTGGGATATTGATAGTATCTCTAACTTCTGGTCTAAAGTCCATTTCTTGTATTTCATATCTCAAATGTAGTGTTATGAAATCTAAAAGAACACTCCGAACTTATTAGGGGCTAAACTACCAGGTACATATTTGTTTCAGTTTACTGGAGAAAATAATGTAATTGTGAAAAAAGTGATTTTACAATAATCTGTACTTAAGCTTAAGTACAGACCGATACATAAATGTATCGGTCTTTTTATTTGTAGTTTTCTATTATTTAAAAGTATTGAAAAATACCTTAGATTATTCCGTATCATGACGTTGCTGAAGTATTTCAGCTACATCATTTAGAGTAAATCCCTTTGCCTGAAGTAAAATCATATAATGAAAAAGCAAATCGGCACTTTCATTTAGAAAAAGATCATCATTGTTGTCTTTTGCTTCAATAATTACTTCCACAGCCTCCTCGCCTACTTTCTGTGCAATTTTATTAATTCCTTCTCGGAAAAGTGAAGCTACATAACTATCTTCATTTTCGAAATGCTCTTTTCTATTTTTAATAATATTTTCAATTTCTGAAAGAAAACCATAGTCTGAAACATTTTCTTCGTTCCAGCAAGTATCCGTTCCTTTGTGACAAACGGGACCTACCGGATTCACCTCTATTAAAAGGGCATCGCTATCACAATCTACCGCTATTGAAATAAGATTTAGAAAATCGCCACTTTTTTCCCCTTTTGTCCAAAGCCTTTGCTTACTTCTACTGAAAAACGTAATTTTTTTTAACTCATTGGTTTTCAGAAAAGCTTCTTCATTCATATAACCAAGCATTAAAACTTTACTTGTTAAAGAATCTTGAATAATCGCAGGAACCAATCCGTCTTCGTATTTTTTAAAATCTATATTCATAATATTAAATTCTAACAGGAATTCCCTGTGTTTGTAATTCATTTTTTAAATCTGAAATTGTAATTTCCTTAAAGTGAAAAACACTTGCAGCCAAGGCCGCATCAGATTTTCCATCTAAAAATGTATCTGTAAAATGCTGAATAGTTCCTGCGCCACCCGAAGCGATAATCGGAATATTTAAATTAGCTGAAAGTTTTGCCAAACCTTCATTTGCAAAACCATTTTTTGTACCATCGTGGTCCATCGAGGTAAAAAGAATTTCGCCCGCACCTCGTTTTTCCACTTCTTTTGCCCAATCAAACAAATCCAGCTTTGTAGGTACTTTCCCTCCTACCAAATGTACTTTCCAGTTACCTTCAATAAGTTTTGCATCTATGGCTACAACGATGCACTGTGAACCAAATTTTGAAGCGAGTTCATTAATTAACTGCGGATTTTTTACTGCTGAAGAATTCACCGAAACCTTATCGGTACCGTTATTCAAGAGAATTTCAACGTCTTCCACAGAAGAAATACCACCGCCAACGGTAAAAGGTATATTAATGGTTCCAGCAACTTTTAAAACCAAATGAGCCAATGTTTTTCTACGTTCTTCGGTTGCGGAAATATCTAGAAAAACCAATTCGTCAGCCCCATTTTCAGAATAGAATTTTGCAAGTTCTACGGGGTCGCCAGCATCTCGTAAATCTAGGAAATTGATTCCTTTTACGGTTCTACCGTTTTTTATATCTAAACAGGGAATTATTCTTTTACAAAGCATTTATGATGTGTTTTTCGAGTTGTTTTAAACTTATTCTGTTTTCGTAAATGGCTTTGCCAATTATTGTTGCTTCGCAACCTATTTCTGCAAGTTTTGGAAGTTCTTCAAATGTTGAGATTCCACCGGAGGCAATTAATTTAATTTCGTTTTTAGTAGGTCTCGTCCCGATAGCTATCGGGAGCGCTTTAACTGACTGACATTCAATTATAATTTTTCTATATAAATCAAACGACGGTCCTTGCAACATTCCGTCTTTACTGATGTCTGTACATATTACATAGTTAATTCCTTCTTCAAGGTATTTCTGTATAAAAGGAATTAAGGCTTCATCTGAATCTTCCAACCAACCACTAATTGCTACTTTTTCATCCATTGCATCTGCGCCCAAAATGATTTTTTCACTTCCGAATTTTTTAAGCCAACTTTTAAAAATTTCAGGGCTTTTCACGGCTATACTACCACCAGTTATTTGATTGGCGCCACATTCAAAAGCGATCTTTAAATCTTCATCAGTTTTTAAACCACCACCAAAGTCAATTTTAAGTTTTGTGTTTAAAGCGATTTCTTCCAAAACCTTATGGTTTACAATGTGTTTACTTTTGGCGCCATCCAAATCTACTAAATGCAAATATTGAATTCCGTGGGCTTCAAACTGTTTGGCTATTTCTAATGGGTTTTCGTTGTAGACTTTTTTTGTACTGTAATCTCCTTTTGAAAGGCGAACGCATTTTCCGTCGATGATGTCTATTGCTGGTATTATTCGCATTTTATAGTTCTAAAAAGTTCTTTAATATTTGTTCTCCCGCTGTGCTGCTTTTCTCAGGATGAAACTGTACACCATAGAAATTATCTTTCTGTAAAGCCGATGAATACTGAATTCCGTATTCGCTGGTTGCAATGGTTTCTTCGCATAAAGACGCATAAAAGCTATGAACTAAATACATAAATTCATCTTCTGAAATGTTTTTGAATAATTCTGATTTTAGACTCTGAATTTGATTCCAGCCTATTTGTGGGACTTTTACTGTATTTGAAAATTTTAAAACAGCTACGTCAAAAATCCCCAGACCTTTGGTATTACCTTCTTCCGAAGAATTGCAGAGCAGCTGCATTCCCAAACAGATTCCTAACACAGGCTGTTTTAATGTTGGAATTACTGTGTCCAAACCAGATGCTCTTAATTTTTTCATTGCGCTACTCGCCTCACCCACACCAGGAAAAATCACTTTATCTGCATTTCGGATTTCAGTTTCATTATCGGTCAGAATAGCCTCCACTCCTAGTCTCTTCAAAGCAAATTTGATACTTTGAATATTACCCGCTCCGTAATTAATAATTACTATTTTCATTACAGTAGCCCTTTCGTTGATGGTAAAATCATCTTTTCGGCATCGCGTTTTATGGCCATTTTTAAAGCCTTTGCAAAGGCTTTAAAGATTGCTTCAATCTTGTGGTGCTCGTTGGTTCCTTCTGCTTTAATGTTGAGGTTTGCTTTTGCACCATCGGTAAAACTTTTGAAGAAATGGTAAAACATTTCCGTTGGCATTTGGCCAATCATTTCGCGCTTGAAATCTGCATCCCAAACAAGCCAATTTCTACCGCCGAAGTCAATAGCCACCTGTGCTAAGCAATCGTCCATCGGCAAACAAAAACCATAGCGTTCCATTCCCAACTTATCACCCAAAGCCCTATTAAAAACTTCTCCGAGCGCAATAGCGGTGTCTTCAATGGTATGGTGCTCATCTACTTCCAAATCGCCTTTTACGGTAATTTCCAAGTCCATTTGACCGTGTCTGGCTAATTGATCCAACATATGGTCGAAAAATGCAATGCCAGTGTTTATAATGCTTCTACCAGTTCCATCTAAGTTTAGTTTTATTAAAATATCAGTCTCATTTGTTTTCCGTTGAATTTCAGAAACTCGTTTATTAAGCTTTAAGAATTCATAGATTTTTTGCCAATCATTAGTTTCCAAACTTATGTATTGTAGAAGTTCTTCAGCTTTCAATGAAATTTCACCTGTTCCCAAATTGGTATTATCATTTATGAAAATTCCTTCGGAACCAAGGTTTTTAGCAAGTTCCATATCGGTAAGCCTATCGCCAATCACGAATGAATTTTGAAGATCATATTCCTCTGAAAAATATTTTTTTAGCAAACCAGTTCCTGGCTTACGTGTATCTGCATTTTCGTGCGGAAAAGTACGGTCTAATAATACTTCACTAAATGTAACACCTTCATTTTCAAAAGATTTAATAATGAAATTATGAACTGGCCAAAAGGTGTTCTCTGGGAAAACATCTGTTCCCAATCCATCTTGATTGGTTATCATAACCAATTCAAAATCAAGTTCTTTTGCTATTTTCCCGAGGTAAGTAAACACTTTTGGATAAAAAATCATTTTATCAAAAGCATCAATTTGTTCATCCACGGTTTCCTTTATAATTGTGCCGTCACGGTCTATAAACAATACGCGTTTCTTCATTATTTCAATATTTTTAGGGTGTTGATTAGTTTTTCGTTTTCAGTTTGTGTACCTATTGTAAGTCGCAATGTGTTTTCGCAAAGGGGTTGTGAACTTCTGTTTCGTACAACGATTCCATTTTCTAATAGTTGATTGTATCGTTTTTCAGCATTATCTACTTTTATAAGGATGAAATTTGCATCAGATTTATAAACCTTTTCAATAAACTTCAGTTTAAGTAAAGCTTTAAGTAAGTATTTCTTTTCTTCTTTTAATGAAGAAATATCACTTTTTATTTTTGAAATATTCTGGAGTTGCTCAATTGCGTATTGTTGCGTTAACTTATTAACATTGTACGGAGGTTTTATTTTGTTTAAAACTGAAATTATTTCCGCTGAAGCATAACAAATTCCCAATCGAATTCCCGCTAAACCATACGCTTTTGAAAGGGTTTGGGTAACAATTAAATTTGGAAAATTATTCAATTTTGAAACCCAACTTTCCTTGTTTGCAAAATCGATATAGGCTTCATCAATAACCACCAAACCACTATGATTTTTAAGCAGCCATTCTATTTTTTGGGATACTATTAAATTACCCGTTGGATTGTTGGGAGAGCATATAAATAAAAGCTTTGTGTACGTATCGGCAGTTCTTGAAATCTCGTCTACATCGGGTTGAAAATCACTCTCTAGTAGCACTTCTCTATTTTCAATATTGTTCAAATTAGCCAAAACGCTGTACATTCCATAAGTAGGCGGCAAAGTGATCACGTTGTCTCTTGCAGGTTCGCAGAATACCCTGAAAATAAGGTCTAACACTTCATCGCTTCCGTTTCCTAAGAGAATTTGATTGGCTGGAATGTTTTTCTTCTCTGAAAGTAATGTTTTCAGCTTTGATTGTTGCGGATCTGGATAGCGGTTTACAGTAGTCTCAAAAGGATTCTCGTTTGCATCGAGGAAAATCATTTCGGTATCAAAATGCTTAAATTCGTCACGAGCAGAGCTGTAAGGCTTCATTTTGAGCACGTTTGGACGAATAAAATTATTTATATTGAAATTGTCTTTATTCATCATTTTACTTTTTTAAACTAATCAACCTTAAAGTCACAGCGTTTTTATGTGCCTGTAAACCTTCGGCTTCTGCCATTGTTTCAATTGCTTTGCCTATATTTTTGATTCCTTTTTCTGAAATTTTTTGAAAGGTCATGCTTTTCAAAAAACTGTCCAGATTTACACCGCTGTATTGCTTTGCATAACCATTAGTTGGTAAGGTATGATTGGTGCCAGAAGCATAATCGCCAGTACTTTCGGGTGTGAAATTGCCTATAAATACCGAACCTGCATTTTGAATATTTTCAATAAAAAAACTTTCATCCTTTGAAACTACAATGAAATGTTCAGAACCGTATTCATTAATAAGATTGATTGCTTCGGTAATATTTTCAACCAAAATTAATTTTGAACTTTCAATAGCTTTCTCAGCGATTGATTTTCTAGGTAACAAATTCAGCTGTTTTTCAACCTCTTTTTCAACAAGACCCATCATTTCCGAAGAAGTTGTAACTAAGATTACCTGACTATCTGCGCCATGTTCCGCTTGCGACAGTAAGTCTGAGGCTACAAAAGCTGCATTTGCAGTTTCATCAGCAAAAACAAGTAATTCCGAAGGTCCCGCTGGCATATCGATCGCCACTCCATGCTTGGTTGCTATTTGTTTTGCAACAGTTACAAACTGGTTTCCAGGACCAAATATTTTGTAAACAGCAGAAACAGTTTCTGTTCCAAAAGTCATAGCCGCAATGGCTTGAATGCCTCCAATTTTAAAGATTTTAGTAACTCCGCAAAGTTTTGCAGTATATAAAATAGCGGGATTAATATTGCCGTTTTTATCGGGTGGCGTACAAATTATTATTTCTTTGCAACCCGCCAATATTGCAGGAATTGCAAGCATTAAAACCGTCGAAAACAAAGGAGCGGAGCCGCCCGGAATATAAAGTCCCACTTTTTGAATGGGGCGTTTTTCTTGCCAACAAAGAACTCCCTCCGTAGTTTCAACAGTTATTCGTTCCGTTTTTTGAGCGTTATGAAATTTTTCAATGTTCGCTTTTGCTAAATTGATAGCTTTTTTTAACTCTTGTGAAATTTCCATTTCTGCATTTGAAATTTCTTCATCAGAAACTAGAATGTTTTCAATCGAAATTCCATCGAAAAGCTCGGTGTACTTTTGAACTGCTGGATCTCCTTTGGCTTTAATTTCTAAAAATATTTCGTTTATAGTAGCTTCTATATCAGTGATAGCTTGCGTTGGCCGTTTTAATATTTCTGACCAAGTTTCTGGTTTGGGATTGTATATTTTATTCATTTTTTTTTTAAATTCAAAATTTAATATTGAAGGTTTATTGTTCAAAACTCAACTCTCAAAAAATTATTTTTTCAATAGGGCATACCAAAATTCCTTCAGCGCCTGCTGTTTTCAATTCATCTATTACTTCCCAAAAAGTATCTCTATTTACAACGGAATGGATGCTACTCCAACCCTTTTCTGCCAAAGGAAGCAAAGTGGGACTTTTCATTCCTGGAAGGATTTTTATAATGTCGTCAATTCTATCGTTGGGCGCATTTAGAAGCACGTAATGAGAATCGCGCCCTTGTAGAACTGACTGAATTCTGAAAAGAATTTTATTTAAATTTGTATTTGCGTTTTCCGAAATATTTGGCGAAACGGCCAATACAGCTTCACTTTTAAGAATAATTTCAACTTCCTTTAAATTGTTTTTAAAAAGGGTGCTACCGCTACTCACGATATCGCAAATAGCATCTGCAAGCCCTATGTTTGGGGCAATCTCTACACTTCCATTAATGATGTGGAGCTCTGCTTCTATTCCGTTTTCATCTAAATAATTTTGAGTTGTTTTGGGATAACTTGTGGCGATGCGTTTTCCGTTTAGGTCTTTGATGGAATTATATTTCACAAACTTCGAAACCGCCAAAGAAACACGACATTTAGAAAACCCCAAACGCCCAATTATATTGATTTCTTCTCCCTTTTCAACTAAAAGATTTTCACCTATAATTGCGCAATCTATTACGCCGTCTTTCAGATATTGAGGAATATCGCCATTGCGTAAATAATATATTTCCAAAGGAAAATTAGTGGCTGAAACTTTTAATTGGTCACGACCATTGTCTATATAAATACCACAATCCTTCAGTAGAGTAAGCGATTCGTCGTGGAGCCGACCTGATTTTTGTATAGCTATTTTTAGTTTTTGCATTTTTAAAATTTTAATTTTAGTTGAGTTTAGGGAATAAAAAAACCCGTTTGATTACTCAAACGGGTTTTTGGAATATTGTGGAATTTATACAACAGCCATATTACCTCGCAGGAGCGTGGAGGATAATATGATGATGTAAAAATGAGTTGTTCATAATTATGAGGACAAATCTAAACAAAAAAATTGTTCAAAAACTGTGAATATAAAATTTTAACGATTTATTAATTTTCAATTCAATTTCTTACATTCACAAACGCAAACCTAAACTGCCGAAAAACCTATTCTTCTTATGCATTTAGCCACTCTTGATTGGATAATTATTATTTCGTTCTTTATTGTTTTTATTATGATTGGTTTGTTAGTGGCGAAAAAAGCCGGAAAAGATTCCAAATCTTTTTTCCTTTCAGACAGAAATATGCCGTGGTGGTTATTGGGTGTAAGTATGGTAGCAACTACGTTTGCGGCCGATACACCTAACTTTGTGGCAGGAGTTATTCGTGAAGATGGCGTATTTGGAAACTGGATTTGGTGGAGTTTTTTACTAACAGGAATGTTAACTGTATTTTTCTACGCTAAATTGTGGAGAAGAAGTGGAATTACAACAGATTTAGAATTTTACGAATTAAGATATAGCGGTAAAAGCGCGGCTTTTTTAAGAGGGTTTCGAGCAATATATCTAGGCGTTTTCTTTAATATTATTATTATGGCGAATGTATGCTTGGCCGCTATTAAAATTGGGCACGTAATGTTCGGCATTTCTTCTTATGAAGTATTGTTGATTGCCTCACCTGTAGTTGTTATTTATTCAGCTTTTGGTGGATTGAAAGGGGTTTTGTTGACGGATTTCGTTCAGTTTATTATTGCAATGATAGGAAGCATTTGGGCAACCATTTATATTGTAAATATGCCAGAAATTGGCGGAATTGAAAAATTGCTCTCCACGCCTGCCGTGGCTGCAAAAACAGCTATGCTTCCGGATTTTTCAAAACCTGAATTATTGATTCCTTTACTTATTATTCCGCTAGCAGTACAGTGGTGGAGCGTTTGGTATCCTGGTGCAGAGCCTGGTGGTGGCGGTTATATTGCACAGCGAATGTTGGCAGCAAAAGATGAAAAACATGCTACGTATGCAACCCTATTTTTTAACTTCGCACATTATGCAATTCGTCCTTGGCCGTGGATTATAATTGGATTGGCTTCAATCATTATTTTTCCAAATATTGAAAATTTGCAAGCTGCATTTCCAGATTTAAATCCTGCATTTGTAAAAAACGATTTGTCCTACCCCGCAATGCTTACCTTTTTACCTGCAGGTTTATTAGGAATTGTAATTACATCGTTAATCGCAGCTTTTATGAGCACCATTTCAACCCACTTAAACTGGGGAAGTTCTTATGTGGTGAATGATTTTTACGTGCGTTTTCTTCGGAAAGAAGCTACTGGCAAGGAACAAGTTGCTGTTGGAAGAATTTCTACAGTTGTAATGATGATTTTTGCAGGTTTGTTAGCACTTGTTTTAGAAGAAGCGCGCGATGGTTTCAACTTGCTACTTTCTATCGGTGCCGGAACTGGTTTACTCTTTATTTTACGCTGGTTTTGGAGCAGAATAAACCCATATAGCGAAATTGCGGCGATGCTAATTTCGTTTATAATTGCAGCTTTCTTTTTTATTAACGGAAAAATGGAAACCCCAATGGTTGAAATTGCTGGCCATTGGCAACTAATTATTGGTGTTGTAGTAACTACTATTGGATGGGTTGCTGTTACACTTTTAACGAAACCATCAAAAGAAGAAACCCTAAATAGTTTCAATAGCTTAATATTTGGAAACGAATCTAAATTTAAAGGTTTTGGAATGAAGATTCTTGGGTTTTTTGCTGGTGTTGTTGGCGTTTATTGTACGCTTTTTGCTATCGGGAATTTTATTTATAGCAATAACATTTTAGCTTTTAGTTTATCTGCTGTGGCTGTGGTTTGTGGGTTGGTGATTATTAGGTCTTTTCAGAAAACTGATTAGAAATGTTAAAAATTAACTCACGGAATAAGCAGGCAGATAGAACTCGAACGTACTACCTTCATTTGGATTGCTTGTTATGGTTATATTTGTGCCGTGCAACTCCATTATTTTTTTAACGATGGCCAAGCCAAGGCGAATGCCTTTTTTCTTTTGTGAAGATTCATTCTATCTAAAACGTTCAAAAATAAATTTCTGGTCTTCTTTTGCTACGCCTGGTCCTGAATCTTTAATTTTTACAGTTACATTTTTAGGATCGTGTGCTACTATCATTTCAATAGAACCATTTTCTGGAGTAAATTTTACTGCGTTATCCATTAAATTTTGAACGGCACTTTCTACCAGCTCAATATCAGCGAAAACTAATGGGGTTTCGCCAATCACATTCACCCTTAGCTGAATGTTCTTTTCTGTTGCTAAACCTTGATAGTTAGAGTAAATATCATAGATAAGGTCTGTAATTGGGAAAGGTTCTTTTTTAGGTTTTGTTTGTTTGGCTTCTAATTTTGAATATTCAAATAATTGTGAAACCAGTTTGGTGAGTTGCTTAATGTTTCTTTCAATAATAGCTACATATTCAACTTGTTCAATTTCACTTAAACTATTTTTTTTGATTTGTAATGTTTCAATATAACCTTGCATAACCGCTAAAGGTGTTCTTAAATCGTGGGATACGTTAGCAATCAACTCCCTTCTTAACACATCAACTGATTTTATTTCTTCCATATTTCTAGAAATAGTATCAGCCATTTCATTAAAAGTAACCGCCAAGGTAGCAAGATCAGATTTTTCGGCATTTGGGATTCTACTTTCAGTATCTCCGTCTCGAAAACGTTTTACTTGGTGGATAACAGTTCTTAAATTCTTTGTAAGAAACCAGACACTTAAAATACCCAAAAGTATTGCGAATAGCATAGTAAACAATGTAGCGCCCGCACCAATTTTTTGAAAATAGCTAGAGGACAGCGAGTTGTAAACATTTTGATAGGCTTCACCCGCAAGTATTATATACTCACTCCATTTAGGTTTTCGGGAATCCAAGATTTCACTACCTAAATTAACCGATTAATAATCAATTATTTAGCATTATTTTTCTTGGTGTTGTCAATACTATTTTGCATATTTATAGTACT
>Ga0256845_1003446_pt1 | contig 10700 bp, 10 predicted proteins | sample RiftiametaG_FD_189101 | JGI IMG/M metagenome (GOLD analysis project Ga0256845, IMG submission 189101) | Tube worm associated microbial communities from hydrothermal vent at the East Pacific Rise, Pacific Ocean - Riftia | ecosystem: Host-associated > Annelida > Integument > Unclassified ... | reverse complement strand
ATAAGTAGGCACATCTCTACAAAGTCCTTGACCAACAAACTCATATTAGTAGATACAGCAGGATTCAGAAGAAGGTATCCGTTCTTACCTGGGGAGGTCTCGACCGCCACGTGATGGTAGTTGAGAAGTCAGCAGAGGTCATAGTAGTTGACAGGAATTGAGCCGATACCTTAGGGATAACATCGGAGTACTCACGAGTTGATGAAGGACTGAACGTTAATCTCCCTAAAATTGAATTGGGAAAGCTACGCTTAGCCCTTTACAAAAATAGGGGATAGCTTCATTGGTGTAAAGAGCGATGATGTGATGATTAACGAACCACCGTATATGGTGATGAGCATGGTAATGCGAAAGCACCGAGCGTAGCTCTGTACGTACGGTGGTGTGAGAGGCGAACTGGCTACAATCTGGTAGTCAGCCGTCTACTCGATTGTGAGTTTTTTCAGGTTTGAGGGACAGAGTTACAAATAAATCGGAATGCCATTCTAAATGTAATATGAGATTGTTGACTATCCAAGTTCTCCCTTTCCAAGTTTCTTGATACAAGGTTTTTATTTCATCTAAAGGTAGTTCGCCTTCTCCATTAATATCAGTTCCTAAGGTGTTTATGATATTGTTGATTAGTTGATGTGCTTCAATATTAAATAGTTGTCTTTTATAGGTATTCCAGTTCTTTCGGTAAAAGAAGACGTCAAAAGACTCTGAGTTATTTTCACTGATACTTACTTGAAGTCTATTGAAAAAGGTGAAATATTGACAAATTGGATTAATAATATTTGCTGTTTCTAGTTTGTCAAGAGCAGGCGCTGATTTAAGTATGATTGAGTGTTTTATGTCATGATGAAGCTTGGTCATAAAATCGTCGATGGAAGTTGTTCTTTGAAAATATCGACCACCTAATTGATTTTTCAATTTGTCTAGACTCCAAACTTCCGTTCCGATGTTTAGCATGTTGAACATTGCATTTGCTTTCTTGCGAAGGTTATTATCATCAGTTACAAAAATATCGCAATGGGCTCCATAGAATGCGTGTAGACCATCATTGTAGGTGTTTTCGAATACAGATTTTTTCATCTTTTCTTCATCTAAACCAAGAATATTAAGGTTTAAGAAACAGGAGATGAAGAAACTTTGCTCTGTCAAGTTTTTGTTATTCTCAGTAGACTTTTTCATGTAGTTCAAGAAAGAAGATGCTTTCCCTGATTTAATGAAATCGTCGTTGAAATCCTGTGACTCTATGTTAAATGAACCAAGTTTAGATTCTTCAATTACACTTCTTCTATATGCTTTAAACGCGTCTTTGTCTGTGAAAATGGATCTAAAGAATCCGATTCCTTCATCAATGAAATCTTTCATTGTTAAGGACTTGTTTTTGGTTTTTAGTTGTTTCTTTCCTTTTTTCAGTTCTGAGCCTGTAGAATCTTTGATTGAGAGAAGGTTTAAGTTGATTTTTTGGTTCATTAGTTGTTCGAACTTATCTCTTTCCTTTTGAGTCAGAAATTCTAAATCCTCCTTTGGGAATAAGGATGAAAAACTCATGTCATCATTCCAAATGCTTTCGAATGACTCAACCTCTTGGAATGCATTGTGAGGCTTTTCTAACCACAGACTTTTTAATTCTTTATTAAGCCAAATCAGTTTATCATTGGTTAATTCGCTTATGCGGTCGAAATCTAGAAATTTATGATCAGTTAAATCATTGTATTTGTCACGAAGGTGTGCTTCAGAATAGCAATATGAAATATGCTTTTTACTTGAGAGTAGTTGTTGCCAGATACTTTCGTTTTCCTCTTTCTTCAGTTTAGAAATAATATCAGTATCTAGATATACTCTTAGCATATTCAAAGTAATGTTTTTAATTATGTTCGACCTTAAACTTTAACGGCTTGTTTTAATTAATTCCAAATTTCATCAAACTACTGAAACATTTCCTCTATAGATTATTTTTGGTCGAGAAAAATGGTGAATTACTCACAACGACCCGCTAAACGTAGTTACGTTCTGGGGTTTCTGTTTTTTTTAGTATCTGAAAGATACGTTAAAAAATGGAAAGGACAAATAGAACGTAGCAAATTGCTCAGTGTCAAGTTCTAAAATATGGCTACAGGATAACTAAATTTTTAGTATTTTACACCAAACCATAAATTTACTTCGATAAATGAGTAGTTATTCATTAAAAGATCAATTTTTTAACCCTGCATTTAGTTTAAAACTAGCTCAGCTTATACAAGAAGATTATCCTATTGACATTACTCAATTTACCAACAAGCTTAATCAAGCTTATCCTCGACAAGAATTACTAGAGCGTGTCACTCACACCGTTACCATGATTTATGAGACCCTTCCTCAAGATTATGAAAAAGCATTAGATATTTTGTTCAAAACCGCATCTAATATAAATGGTTTTCAGGGCATTATCTTCCCTCAGTACGTAAGTACTTATGGCTTACATCACTATGACATATCTTTAGACGCACTAAAGTTTTTTACACAATACTCAACTAGTGAGTTTGCTATTAGGCATTTTCTTAAACAAGACTTGTTAAAAACACTCACAGTGATGAAAGGCTGGGCAAAAGACAAAAATGAACATGTAAGGCGTTTGGCTTCAGAGGGTAGCCGACCACGATTGCCTTGGTCATTCAAATTAATAGAAATAGAAAAAACCCCTGAGTTATGCCTAAACATTTTAGAGCAATTAAAGGCAGATGACAGTGAATATGTTAGAAAATCTATAGCCAATCACTTAAACGATATTAGTAAAGCTCATCCGCAATTCTTGATTGATGTACTATCCAAGTGGGATTTGACTCAAAAACACACAAAATGGATTGCTAACCACGCTATGCGGACCTTAATCAAGCAAGGAAACAAAGAAGCCTTATCACTTAAAGGTTATGGAATTTCTCCAAGTATCTCAATAAAAAAAATCAACATAAATCCTACATTAATAACGTTGGGAGATAGCCTTGTGTTTTCATTTGAAATTGAATCTACAAGCCAACAGTTACAAAATCTTAATATTGATTATATTATCCATTATATGAAAAACAATGGCAAAACAGCTCCAAAGGTATTCAAATTAAAGGAGCTAATCTTACAAGCAAACGACAAGACGTTACTTAAAAAAAAACATGCTTTTAAAAATTTTACTACAAGAAAGCATTATCAAGGTATTCACCATATAGAAATTTTAATCAACGGTCAAAAATTTAACAAAACATCATTTGAATTAACATTATGAAAACAATTATTTTAATAGTAAGCCTTTTTACTTCTTTGTATTTATTTAGTCAAAGTATTGACTACTCAGATACAGTATTTACAAATGGTATAGAAGGTCCTGCTTTTTGGGAAAACAATTTATACGTGGTTAATTATCAAAAAGAGGGCACAATCGGAATCATCAAACCTACTGGACAAACAGAACTCTATTTGACTTTACCTGTTCAGTCTATCGGCAATAGTATTGTTTTTGATAAAAAAGGAATGATGTATATCGCTGATTATATCAATCACAATGTTTTAAAGGTAAACCCAATTTCCAAAACAGTAAAAACCTATGCTCATAATGATAAATTTAATCAGCCAAATGATATTTGTTTACATAAAAAGGGGCAGTTATATGCCTCTGATCCAAATTGGTCTAAAAAGACAGGCAATATTTGGCTAGTTGAAGAGGGTTTGTCTATTTGTGTGGACTCATTAATGGGTACGACAAATGGGATTACACTTAGCTCTGACCATCAATATTTATATGTAAATGAATCTGTACAGGGTAATGTATGGAAATATTACTTACTAGATAATGGGAGAGCAAGTCACCGTGTATTGTTTCATTTTTTTGACAAATACGGGATGGACGGAATGAAAGTAGATGACAAAGGGAATTTATACATTGCACGATATGGAAAAGGGACAATTGACGTACTAGATTCAAAAGGAAAATTGATTAAAGAAATTAAGCTAAAAGGAAAATATCCAACCAATATTGCTTTTAAAGGAAGAGATTACTCTGAGCTTTACGTTACTATGCAAAAAAGGAAATGCGTAGAAAAAGTGAAGAATCAATAAACTTTCTGCTATTCTTATTATTAAAAAAGGCTTGTTTCAGAACGAAACAAGCCTTTTTTAATAATGAATTGTAATAGAGGTTATATGATAAGCATTGCATCTCCATAAGAGAAGAATCTATACTTTTCTTTTACTGCTACTTCATAAGCATTCATAACCAAGTCATAACCACCAAACCCAGCAGTCATCATCATTAATGTAGATTGCGGAGTATGTAGATTAGTCAATAATGTATTACAAATTTTAAACTCATAAGGAGGAAAGATAAATTTATCCGTCCAAGTGTCTATTGCCTTTAGTCTTGAGCTAGCAGATACCGAAGATTCTACAGAACGCATAGACGTTGTTCCTACTGAAAGAATTCTTTTTTTGTTGTCTAAAGCTTTATTAACTGTTTTAGCAGTTTCTTCTGAAATAATATAATGCTCAGAATCCATTTTATGCTTAGTAAGATCTTCTACCTCTACTGATCGGAAAGTACCTAAGCCTATGTGTAATGTAATAGGTGCTACATCTATTCCTTCCAATTCTAATCTTTTCAGTAATTGAGGAGTAAAGTGCAAACCTGCTGTTGGTGCTGCTACAGCCCCTACTTTATCTGCATATATAGTTTGATATCTATCTTTATCAGAAGCTTCTACCGCTCTATTGATGTATTTAGGAAGAGGAGTTTCTCCTATTTCATAAATTGTTTTATAAAAGTCTTCGTCTGATCCTTGCCATAAGAAACGAATTGTACGTCCTCTAGAAGTTGTGTTGTCAATTACTTCTGCAACTAAACCGCTATCTCCAAAGTATAACTTATTACCTACACGTATTTTTCGTGCTGGGTCTACAAGTACATCCCAAAGGTGCATTTCTGTATTCAGTTCTCTTAACAAGAATACTTCAATTTCAGCTCCTGTTTTTTCTTTATTTCCGTGTAAACGAGCAGGAAATACTTTAGTATCATTGGTAACAAAAACATCACCTTCACCAAAGTAACTCACAATATCTTTAAAAACTTTATGCTCGATTTTCCCAGTATCCTTATGGATTACCATCAACCTTGATTCATCCCTTATTTCGGTAGGATACTCCGCCAATAACTTCTCAGGGAGATTGAATTGGAAATGTGACAATTTCATTTTCATTTTAATAGAATGGTATTAAAGCGAATAGTTTATTTAATTAAGAATCGCAAACTTACAATAAGTGCTGTCAAGTAACAAGTTTTGATTGAGCTAAAGCTTAATGCTGATATGATTTCACCGTTTCTATAAAGCATTTCACCTTATCAGGGTCAGTATCAGGGTATACGCCATGTCCTAAGTTAGCAATGTGTCTGCTTTTGCCAAAAGTACGTAACATTTCTTTAGTTTGTTTTTCAATCTCTGAATAACTGGCATAAAGCACACAAGGGTCTAGGTTTCCTTGTAAAGTTTTGTTATCACCAATAATGTTTCTTGATTCTTGAATACCCATATTCCAATCCAAACCAATAGTATTACAGTCTAATTGTGCTAAAGTATGTCTAGCAAAGTAAGCTCCTTTGGCAAATACAGTAACTGGTACTTCTTGTATAGCATCACAAATTTGCTTCAGATAAGGCATAGAAAATATTTCATATTGCTGAGGAGAAAGAATCCCTGCCCAACTATCAAATATTTGGATAATATCTGCTCCAGCAACAATCTGTCCTTTTAGATAGTTAATTGTGCTATCTGTAATTTTTTGTAATAACTGGTGTGCTAATTCAGGTTCTGTAAAAAGCATTTTTCTAGCTTTAGAAAAAGTCTTAGACCCTGAACCCTCTATCATATAAGAAAAAATAGTCCATGGAGCTCCTGCAAATCCAATTAATGGCACACGGTTATTTAATTCTTTTTTAGTGATTTTAATGGCTTCTATTGTGTAGTCTAAATCCTCGGCGGTGGCAATCTTAAGTTTTACTACATCATCAAGAGACTGAATGGTTTTTTCAAACCAAGGACCTTGTTTTTCAACCATTTTATAAGTTAAGCCCATTGCTTCTGGTATCACCAGAATATCAGAAAAAATAATAGCAGCATCTACACCTAAAAGGTCTACTGGTTGTATAGTTACTTCTGCCGCTAATTCTGGAGTTTCTACCAATTCTTTAAACCCGCTGAGGCTATTACGCACTGCTCTATATTCAGGCAATATTCTACCTGCTTGTCGCATTAACCACACTGGTGTACGTTCTACCTGCTCTCCTCTAGCAGATCTTAGTATTAAATCATTTTGATATCCCATAATGCAAAACTACAAAAAAGATAGAATAGAATACCCTTAATTCAAATGACTTATAATTATTTTACATTTAGTATCTGATAAAATAGAATAGAAGCTGATTTTCTCCATTGTGATTTCTCCAATTTTAATATTGTTTTGAAAAAATATTGTATATTTGTGTCCAAGACTTTAGGGGTGTCAAAATAAAAGACTGAGAAATACCCTCACGACCTGATGCAGTTAGTACTGCCGTAGGAAAAAGTTATTACTTTTATTCCCTTCGTTTGTCGCTAAAGTCCTACTATTATTTTATGAAAATAAAAATAAACAATAGCGAAAAAGAAATTGCATCGAGCAATATTAAAGATTTGATAGCTGAATTAGGTATTAAAGCAAATGGCATTGCTATTGCCCAAAACAATCAAATTATTCCGTTTAAGCTGTGGGAATCTACATTGATATCTTCAACAGATAATCTTACAATCATTAAAGCCACACAAGGAGGATGAAAAAACTAATTATAATCGGGATGTTTTTATCAGTTATTATCCAAGTATCAGCACAGAAAGACGACAAGCCGTCCACCATGGATAAAGCCATTAATATAGCATGCGAATGTGGTGAATCCATTCAAAAACGAATTGAAAAAGATAAAAAAATCCATTTTGTTTCTGCAGAAGCGGCACATGCTTGTATCCAAGCGGCATTAAATGAATATTGATTTATTATGTATGACGAAATAAATGCTTTTCCGCATAATGCAGAGACGAGTAAAAAACATAAATATCTTGAAGATACTTTTAATCGTAGGGTATATACAGAATGTCCTGCGTTAATGAAATTGCACAATTACGATGAAAACATGAAAACATGAAAGGAATAGATTCAAAACCATCAGAAAAAGTAATTTCTCAAGAACCATTTACAGGCTCTAAAAAGATATATATACAAGGTGAAATTCACGATATACAAGTAGCCATGCGTGAAATATCATTATCTGATTCGGTATCGACATTTGACGGAGGGAAAACAAGAGAGCCAAACGCACCTATTGCTGTTTATGATACATCAGGACCTTATACTGATCCAAAAATTGATATTGATGTTAGAAAAGGATTACCAAAATTACGCCAACAATGGATTTTGGATAGAGGAGATGTTGAGCAATTAGATAGTATTTCTTCGGCTTATGGACGTGAAAGACTGAATGATAAATCGTTAGATCATTTGCGTTTTGAGTATTTAGATAAACCTTTGAAAGCAAAAGCAGGAAAAAATGTTTCTCAAATGTATTATGCCAAACAAGGGATAATCACTCCAGAAATGGAATATGTAGCCATCCGTGAAAACCAACGTTGTGAAACAAATGACGATGGTATCACTCAGCATCCAGGAGAAAATTTTGGTGCTCATGTACATACAGGACCAATCACAGCAGAGTTTGTTCGTTCAGAAATAGCAAGAGGTCGTGCTGTATTACCTAACAATATCAATCATCCAGAGTGTGAGCCAATGATTATCGGGCGTAATTTTTTGGTGAAAGTAAATGCTAATATCGGTAACTCAGCAACCACTTCATCTATTGAAGAAGAAGTTGAAAAAGCAGTGTGGGCTTGCCGTTGGGGAGCTGACAATGTGATGGATTTATCGACTGGTAAAAATATTCACGAAACCAGAGAATGGATTTTAAGAAATTCGCCAGTGCCAATCGGAACGGTGCCAATTTACCAAGCACTCGAAAAAGTAAATGGTAAAGCCGAAGATTTGACTTGGGAGATTTTTAGAGATACCTTAATCGAACAAGCGGAACAAGGAGTTTCATATTTCACTATTCACGCAGGAGTTTTGTTGCGTTATGTACCAATGACTGCCAAACGTGTAACAGGAATTGTTTCTCGTGGAGGTTCGATTATGGCAAAATGGTGTTTAGCTCATCACCGAGAAAGTTTCTTATACACACATTTTGAAGAAATTTGTGAGATTATGAAAGCTTACGATGTGGCTTTTTCTTTAGGCGATGGCTTACGCCCCGGTTCGGTTGCCGATGCTAATGACGAAGCACAATTTGCTGAGTTAGAAACTTTAGGTGAATTAACAAAAATCGCTTGGAAACACGATGTGCAAACATTCATTGAAGGACCAGGTCACGTGCCAATGCACATGATTAAAGCGAATATGGATAAACAATTGAAAGAATGCCACGAAGCACCTTTCTACACATTAGGGCCTTTGACAACTGATATTGCACCAGGTTACGATCACATCACTTCAGGAATTGGAGCAGCGATGATAGGTTGGTTTGGTACAGCAATGCTTTGTTATGTAACACCAAAAGAACATCTTGGTTTACCAAACAAAGAAGATGTAAAAGTTGGTGTGATTACTTACAAGTTGGCAGCACATGCAGCGGATTTGGCAAAGGGTCACCCAGGAGCACAAGATAGAGATAATGCAATGTCAAAAGCTCGTTTTGAATTCCGTTGGGAAGACCAATTCAATTTGGCATTGGATCCCGATACTGCTCGTGAATACCACGATGAAACTTTACCAGCAGAAGGAGCCAAAACTGCTCATTTCTGCTCGATGTGTGGACCAAATTTCTGCTCAATGAAAATCTCTCAAGATGTGCGTGATTTTGCGAAAAAACAAGGGATAAATGAACAGGAAGCCTTGCAACAAGGAATGGAAGAGAAATCAAAGCAGTTCCGTGAGGAAGGTGCTGAAGTTTATAAATAAATTAGTATTAATCCTTAATTGAGAATGAAGATTATACTCATTACACATCCCACTCGCTTGATAGGTGAGTGGAATGTGGTTTTAGAGCTTTTTGAACGAGGATTAGATACCTTACATATCCGAAAGCCAGGTTATAGCGAAGAAGACATCGCAAACATTCTTAACCGTCTCCCAAAAGATTTACGTCCTCAAATAGTCTTACATGGCTATCCAGAAATAGCATTGAAATATAAATTAAAGGGCTTACACCATAATTCAACAACAAATTTTATTCCTAATTTTGGCATCTCACAATCCAAGTCATTTCATAGTATAAAAGAGGTGTTATCTTGTAAAGAACCATACAGTTATGGACTTATTTCCCCTGTATTTGATAGTATATCTAAACTTGATTATCTATCCCATTTTTCTGCTGATGATTTAAAACACCTAAATTCAAAAACAAAACTTCCTTTAGTAGCATTAGGTGGCATTACAAGTAATAGCATTCAAGAAGTTCATGATATGGGATTTAAAAAAATAGCAGTTTTAGGCACAATTTGGGAGCAAATCATCCATGAGAGGCTTTATATGGTTTTTGATAGTTTACGACTTAACAGCAAGAAATTTAAGTAATGAATAATGAGGCAAGAAATATTTTTCTTACCTTTATTTCTAATAAAATAGAGTAATATGTATCCAAAAGATAAATACTGGAGTTCGTTAGTAACATTCTTAATAGAAAACTTGCCTAATGGAGAAGCTTTTATTGACCCAGAAGTATTGCTGTATGAATTTCCTATGGTCTTTCCATATCAAATTCTAAAAGATATTAATTTATCAAATTATAATATTGAGTATATTGTTTTTCACCGGCACTTATACGAAGATTTAACCAATGACTACCTAGATTTTATCCAATCAAATTTTAAACCCGTATGGGGTAATTATTTATTTGTTGTTTACAAAAGAAACCGAAGTCCAAAGGAAAAGATAAAGGCATTAAAATATATTTTATACACTAGTATTTTAGAGTTAAATTTTAATAAGTATTATAAACCAATGAAAGAAGAAAAAACAGGTATTCTGATTACAACTTATAATCGTCCAGATTATTTATATCAATTATTATTAAGCTTAGTGGATAGAAAGGAAGAAATTTTAGTAGTAAACGATGGGTCTGACTTTAAATTTAGTATCGATTATCAAAAAATAAAAGACAAATTTTCAACCGTCACTTATATTGACAATCCAAAAAACATGGGTTTAGTCTTTTCTTTAAACACTGGTTTTTCTTATTTTTTATCTGATCCGGATTTAAATTGGGTTCATTATTTTCAAGATGATGTTATGATTCATGATGACTTTTTTATAACCCTTGACAAGGTAAAAAACAAAAAAGAATATCCGATAGTTACGGGTCTGTATAGAGAACCTCATAAGATTTTAAAGAAAGGCGTGATTAATGAAGTAGATGTTTATTTTTTACATTCTGCCCCTGCCCAACATATCTTAATGCATAGACAGTATTTATATAATAACTTACCAATTAAGACCGTTGCAAGGTGAGTAGTTTATTTTTCCAAAATTTTGTATCTTTATGCTATGCGAAAAACAAGTCACCAAAGCTTTGCAGATAGTATCTGCAACCCAAGAACGAGAAAAATTAAAGCCAC
>Ga0256845_1003445_pt1 | contig 10701 bp, 9 predicted proteins | sample RiftiametaG_FD_189101 | JGI IMG/M metagenome (GOLD analysis project Ga0256845, IMG submission 189101) | Tube worm associated microbial communities from hydrothermal vent at the East Pacific Rise, Pacific Ocean - Riftia | ecosystem: Host-associated > Annelida > Integument > Unclassified ... | reverse complement strand
TCTATTGCCCAAATAACATTTCCATCATCAAAACGGCAAGATTCTTTTGCTGTCATAAAACTATTTATATATTTTAGTTATATAGGGTGATGTCATAGCAGAGAGCAGAGCACCGTAATTAAGATTGAACTCAACGGTATCACCTACTTTAATTTTTAACTTTTTGGCATTAATGATAATATGATCACTGCTTGCTCCGAGAATATCAATATCCGATATCGGTGTTAATCCTGAAACCAAAACATCCTGTAATCCAACTCCCAGTATAATCCTTCTTATTAAACCGAGATCAAGAAATTTTGGAATGTTTCCAAATGCATCCTGATAGATATCGGAATAGGGTAGAGAAGGCTTCATTTTTGATTCTATAACCTCTGCAAAAAAAGAAAATGCATCTGTAAAAAGTCCGGGAATGGGTTTTTTGTCAAGTGTTTCACAACCCAAAAATATTGATTCTCCAAGCCTTAAATTATTAATTTCCCCGACATCCTTCGTTGACACAAACCAATTATAATTGGCTGAGTTTCCTCCGGAAATATACTCTAATTCCAAGCCGAATTTTTCTTTAATATCTTTAGCAAGCGAAGATAAATTTTCCATTTTTTCATCATTGGGTTCAATTCCCCCGAAACATGCTAGATTTGTTCCGATACCTGCTACTTTAATCCCTTTCAGCCCTATTACATTTTTAACTACGTTTTCTAAATCCGAGGGCAAAATACCCTCTCTTAAATCACCCAACTCAACCATTAATACAATTTTATGTGTTGTATCTTGTTTTACTGCAGATTTTGAGATTTCATTGATTACAGAAATTTCCGAATTGAGACTAATATCCGTATATTTTACCACTGATTCGGATCGGCTCATTGGAGTTCTCAGCAGAAGGAATTGTACATGTATGTCTGCATCGTGCATCTTCACAATATTTTCAATTCTTGAGTCGGCAAGGATATCAATACCACTTTTTACTAAAACCTCGGCAATAGCAGGATCCCCGCAAACTACTTTTGTAACACCAATCACATCAATGTTTTTTGAACTATAAAGTTTTTTTAATGTTTTTGCATTATAAGCAATTTTTTCCGTATCGATCTCTATTCTTGGAACTATCATGTTTAGCTTCAATTACACTCATGTTTGTATTTCAGGGAATACCTCGTATATTCTCTTAATAATCTTATCACTTCCATATTTTAAAACATCGGTAGTAGGAAGTTTATATCTCTCTTCATATTCTATTATTGTCTCTTCTAACTCAGCATCTGTCATATCATCATTATTAATTGTAATTGCGATTACTTTTGATTTTGAAAACAGTTCATTAAGTTCTATTTCATATTTTAATGCAGGCATGGGAATTGAAGGGAAATCACAACGATTTTTTCTTTTTGGTGGATGCTGAATAATTATTGCATCGGGATTTGCACCCTTTATAATAGCAATCGAGGAATTAAATGCAGGGTGACTTAATCCACCCTGCCCCTCAACAATAATTATATCCGGATGTTCTGCATTAACTGCATCTATTATTGCTTTTTCAACTTCACCTGTCGCAAAACCGGAGGTTAACACATCCAAGGCCATACCGTACTTTGCACCCTGAAGTAAACCCGCTTGTCCTGTAGCTATAAATACAGCATTTATATTTTCCCTCTTTAATGTCTCAACAATATTTCGGGCAGTAGTCATTTTCCCGACGGCACAATCAGTACCGGCAATAATTATTACCGGAGTTTTAATTTTGAAAATTTCTCCTGTGAAAAGGTGCAAATCTTTTCGTTTGGGTGGTTTTCTAATATCAAATATTTTAACATTACATTCAATTGCTTTTTGCATAAACTCTTCATCTTCGGTAAAAAACTCCGGCAATCCATTGACAATATTCATCCTATGTTCCATTGCCGTAATTATTATTTGCCTCTGTTCTTTGTCAAGAAATGAATCAAGCGGAGCAATACCATAGATAAAATATTCAGGAATATACATTAAATTATTCAAAGCATCCTCAGTGCTTCGGAATATAGGGATTCCTTTTTTCATTCCATCGAGATATTCACCTGCATCAAGACCTGCCTTTGTACTGTCAATGATCCCGACAATTTCATACTGTTCCGAGTGTCGAACCAGTCCGTTTGCTACTTTGCCATCTATTTTTCCAAATTCATTTTCACTAAAAACCAATGCTTTATCTTTCATAATATATATCTTAATTTCCTGTTTTTTAACATTGTTTTCAATATCTCCGTATTAATCTTCAAATAAACATATGCGTATAAACAACCGATTATACACAGCCGAATTGGGCGTATAAGAACAATTCCGGTGTACTGAGGTTACCGAAGTTTATATATTAATCTTTCATAATTCCGACAGGCTCAATGCATCTCATCTTTTATTCTACTCCTATTTCAAAAAATAGCTATTTAATTCTTTATTTTATTGATTTCTTCTTTTGATACATGAGTGGAAATCTCCACCGTTTATTAACTGTCCCACCCTGATAATTTTTAATTATATCTAAGATCGGTCCCTTACTCAGACAGAATATGTCGCACAACGGTTCGGGAATATTAAAAGTGCAGGAAAGCTTAGACTCCAATTTTTCCTATATTTTCTATCTTTTTCATTCTTGAAAGTTTATCAGGCGTAAGTATTGTTTTAGAGTTTTCAAGTCGCTTTACAACATATTTTCCAATTTACTACACTATTTATTTATATTCATAATATTTTAATTTAACTCCCGCTTGCTTAATGACTTATATACGTTGTTGTATGGTCGTGCTAAATACAACTATATCTTTCCTTAGTCATTTAACCATATCCCTTTTCTCTAAGGCATCTTTAGTCATTATCAAGGGTATAATAAAAAAACATAAAATTGAAAAAATCGACCCAAACAGAAAGATATTTTGTTTTATTGTCAAAGCAAAATATATATCGACAAACAACCAAACAATCACTGAAATAAATATACTTTTCCATGCCCATGCTTCTTTTTTCTTTACTAAACCGTATCTAACAACAAACCATATATTAATTCCCCAAATTATATGAAACATTCCCAAATAATCCCATGTAAAAATTTTAAAATTTATTGTTCCTTTTGAAAGTATTTCATTTCCCCAGAAGTTGGGATCCATTAGCCGATCAATTCCGGAGAATAACGGTGTATTGTTAAATAAAACTCCATATATGCCTATAATAATAAACAGTATACTGTTCATCATTAATATCTTACATCCTGTTTTATACATTTGACCAATCTTCATAACTTAATTAATCTTTAAATTTACACATAGCACATTTTTTATTTCCACAGGTTTTGCAAACAAAAAAAATTACTTCGACACCGGCAATTATTATCAATATCCAAAAAACAATAAAATATTTAATTTTTTCAAATAGCCAATATTGCGGTAATGCAATCATTAAAACAACAGAAATAATTGTAACTATAAAATCAGCTTTTGTATATGCTTTATTTTTATGCTTCACAAGTTGTGATATTAAGCCCGGAAAAAAATGTTTGCAATTGCTACGGATTATACATTTTGTGCAATAAGTAAACGATATGGACATAAACCCGAAAACTACAACCGATGCATAAACTACACCCCAAAAAACCGATTCTTTGAAAAAATTATAATCACCAATTCCAAGTGCAATAAGAAAAATCAATATGCTAATGTAACCGTGTATATTAACTCTATTCATTATTTCTCTTTAATAATTATTTATTACTTTTTTATCAATACCAAATTCCTTTGATTCAGATACTCTTAAATTCCCAATACTCTTTTTGCATGGCACACAACATATATCTCTTATATTTTTATTAAACATACATATATTCCCCATAATACTATATATAAGTTTACTGTTTCTTAATAATTTTATCAATCAGATTTATTAATTATAAATATTTCAATAATTTTCAAAAAAAATGAATTCCGAAAATGATTGTTTTCGACATGGATATCCGGATTCTTTTCAATAAACAACCCGTATTTCCAACACGGAGTCAAAATTAAGAAACTAATCTATCTCCTCGGGTAATAATAAAATGCCGTTTTCATTTGTTGTAAAACAGACTGTATTTTTAAGGTTACTTAATAGCTGTTCCTTTAGTAGTAAAGTGAGCACCGCCGTTCTTGACATCAAGATGACCGTTAAAATTAGACCCGGTGATACTGGCAACCGGTATTACCAGTTCGGCAGACCATCCGGAGTTATTCGCATCGGATAGATTAAAAACAAAATTAGTATCATCTACTACTCTCCCTGTGCCATAGATTGTTTTACTCCCATACAGAGTTTGAGTAATATTAATATCTATTACTCCCCCTGTGGAACTTTCAGAAAAAACAACCGTCCATGGCCAAACCAGATCCGACTCACTATGCTTATTGATAACCGACCATTTTGAATCAACCAGTATACTTATTACGTTTCTTTCTTTTAACATTTCAGAACATTTCATTGCACTCAACAACATCATAGCTAATATTAAAGCCAATATGATTGATAATTTTTTCCCCATTACATTCCTCCTTTTACTTTCATTTACCCTATAAGCAATAAGAATGCCAACTTTAATCATTTAATTGGGAAACAGGCATCGGTCTGTTTCTATTCCACAATTCTTCTATTATTAAAGGTAAAATCCATAAAAAAATATATTTTCAAATATTATCTTCCGGAGTTCCTGTAGACCTGTTCGCGGCTTTTTTTTCAACCGGTTTTAAACCGTTTAAACCGAGTTGATGTTTTGTTGTAATACTTACCTTAAAGATTTATAATTAAAAAATGAAATATTTGTTGTATTATCGGAACGGATTCCTTAAAAAGTTTCCGTTAGACAAAAAACATATAACCATAGGAAGAGAACATGATAATAATCTCATTGTCGAATATGATTTTATTTCCCGGCAACATCTGAGTATTGACGTCTGCGATCAAATAATTTTAATAAAAGATCTGAATTCTCAAAACGGTACTTTCGTTAAAGGTATTAGAATCAAGCAAGCGGAGATAAGCTTGAATCAATCTTTTTATCTCGGAGGAATGGAGTTTGTTTTTAAGACCGGCGATCTAAAAGAGTTCAAATCCTCCGAAGAATTAACACCGGTTTTCAACGGGTTGCTGAGAGATCAAGAGTTCAAATTTAAATTGTCAAAAACAGCTTCTGTGTCCAACGGCTACCTGGAAATGGCTAAAAATATCCTTCAACGAGGTTTAAAACAAACTGATTTCGATACATTCTTGACAGAACTTCCCGCTTATTTCCTTGATCTGGATGGATTGGATAATCTATTCCTGATTGATATTAAAGAGGGAGATTTTTCCGTTTTATTTTCCAAAAGAAACGATCCTAACTATAGTGATTTATTGAGAAAATTGATTAATCTCAAGAATAAACTGTCGAAAACTTCGGGGATTCTACCGGACTCACCATTTAGATATCGGATTATTCCGATCGATATATCGACACGACAAATTTTTCTAATACAATTCCGCAAAAAAAATATACCTGTCAACCCTTATGCCGAAAAATTTTTAAGCTCATTCTGCCGCGAGATTGAAACGGTTTATCGAATCATTGAATCAAAGCCAAAGAAAGAAAAAAAAGCACCTGAAAGACAAAAATCGAACATCACATGTAAATTTATTATTGCAAAAAACAAACAAATGAAAAGATTAATTGAACAGGGGATATTAGTTGCGGGAACAAATCTCTCTGTTTTGATCCGAGGTGAAAGCGGGACGGGAAAAGAACTGTTTGCCAGACTCATTCACGACCATTCAAATAAAAGTCAAAATAAATTTGTCGGAATAAATTGTGCGGCAATACCGGAGAATCTGCTGGAATCCGAACTTTTCGGTTATGAGAAAGGTGCCTTTACAGGGGCTTTCCAAACGCAGAAAGGTAAATTCGAACTGGCATCCGGAGGAACTTTAGTACTGGATGAGATCGGTGATATGCCGATGAGTTTTCAAGCAAAACTTTTAAGAGTATTGCAGGAGAATGAATTTTATAAACTGGGGGGCATTAAACCTATTAAAGTAAACCTGAGAATTATTTCGATTACAAATAAAAACCTAAAGGAGGCTATAAAAAAAAATCTGTTTAGAAAAGATTTATACTATAGGCTGGTACATCACGAAATTATAATTCCACCTTTAAGAGAAAGACGCGAAGATATTCCGGAACTTATAAATTATTTTACTCCGGTATTCTGCAAGGAACTTAATAAATCGGTTAACGGATATTCCGTTAAAGCCTTTGAAACCCTCCAAAAATATAATTGGGACGGTAACGTCAGACAGTTAAAGAATGAAATTAACAGGGTTGTCAGTTTAACACCTGCAGGCGAAATGATAACATTTGATATTCTTTCGGATGAGATAAAAAACTACGATGAAAAAGTGTCGGAAAACATGGATACAAAAGAAATTTTAACCGATCTGATGATTAGATATCAATGGAAAATATCCCCTGCTGCAAAAGAACTGGGCATTACTTATCAGGGATTACATAAAAAACTTAAAAAATTTAAACTAAAAAAACCCTCAGAAAATGAATAAGAAAATTTCCGTCTTGATTTTATTAAACATCATAATATTAAATTTTTCCCTTGCCAAAGCAGACTTCTCCGGAGACAGGCTGTTTTTACACATTAAAAGAATTACAGTCGAACAAGGATTAGCTCAAAGCACCGTAAAAAGCATTGTTGAAGATAAGCTCGGTTTTTTATGGTTCGGAACGGACGAAGGATTAAGCAGGTATGACGGCTATAAAATAATAAACTTCAAACATGATCCCGATGATCCTAATAGTCTTGGAGATAAATTTGTAAATACTCTGCTGTCCGATAGTACCGGTAAATTATGGATAGGAACAGGCAAAGGTCTAAGCCGATACGATTTTTCTTCGGAAAGGTTTTTTAATTATTCCCATATCAAAACCGATCCCGATACAATCGGTTCCGATATTATTAATTGTTTGTGTGAATCCGAGGATAAACGGTTGTGGATTGCGGGGAACAGCAATATTTTAAATCTATATCTTAAAGGATCCGACAAATTTAAATCCTATGAAATCCCTTGCTCAATCCTTCAAAACAAAAAAACAACAATATTAACCATTTGTGAAATAAAGAACGGAGAATTGTGGATCGGGACATCCAATAGCGGGATTATAGTATTTCATCAACAAAAACGCAGATTTGAACATTTATCAAAACTTCTCTTCGATCGGTCCGATAAAAGATACTATAAAATTCGTAGTATTTATAAAGACAATTCGGGAATGGTTTGGGTCGGAACATCTCATCACGGACTTTTTCTTTGGAATGAGCAAGAAGAAAAATTTCAAAAGTTTAATCTTAAAAACGGATCGAAAACTATATCATCCGAATTTGAAATAACAAGTATATGCCAAGATAAAAAGGGGAGAATCTGGTTCGGTTCCTTCGGCAGCGGTATAGGAATTTATTACCCCGATTCGAGAAAGATTATTCTTCATATTTTTAAAGATGAAGAAGAGAATTTCAATGAAATCCGGAAAATTTATCGAAGCAATACAGGCATATTGTGGTTCGGAACGCAGGGAGGAGGCGTATATTTTCATGATCCCGATAAAGAAGCACTGACAGGACATCATCTTTTTCCCAAAGTACTAAAAAACATCAGCATTGCATCTGTTTACAAAAGTCGGGAAGGTTTTTTGTGGATCGGGACATCAAACAAAGGATTATACGGTCTGGATAATCAATATAATATTAAATATCATTTCAGCACCGCTTCCAAAGGTAGCTATAAAATCCATCATAATCAAGTTACTGCCCTCTGCCAGGATAAAGACGGTTCATTATGGATCGGAACATACGGACAGGGATTGTACAATTTTAATATGAAAACACATAAAACGATTCATTATACTTACGATCCCAAAGACCCGTCCAGTATCAGCAGCCATTATATTGTTTGTATGCTTACGGATTGTCTGGGAACATTATGGATAGGAACTCATGACGGTGATATATTTAAAGGAGGGCTTAATAAATTTAATAAACAAACCAAAACTTTTACACGCTTTCTTCATGAACCGGACAATCCTCAAAGTATAAGTTATAACGGAATTAACTGCATTTTTGAGCAATCACCGGACATCCTTTGGGTTGGGACTTTCCGGGGCGGTTTAAACCGTTTTGATAAGAGAAAAAAAACCTTTAAAAGTTATACTAATATCAAAGGCGTTAATACAAGCTTGAGTAATAATTGCGTTACTTCTATCTGCATGGATCAGAATAAAGAACTTTGGGTGGGTACTTTGTACGGTTTGAATAAAATGAATACGGAAAAAGGTGATTTCAAACGACTTCTTGAGTCCGACGGGTTACACGACAATACCGTTTATTCCGTAGTGAAAGAAGGGGATTCACGACTCTGGATCGGCACTAATACCGGAATATCAAAATTGAATATCCGCAACTTTGCTTTTGTCGGTTTTACCACTGCAGACGGTCTTTGCAATAGAGAATATAATATGGGAGCCTATCATATATCTACGAAAGGAGAGGTATTTTTCGGAGGCATTAACGGCGTGGATTATATTCAGCCGAAAAATATTAAAGATGATCCCGAACCCCCGAAAGTGGTTATTACCGGATTAAGCATTTACAATAAATTAATTACCGCCACAAACAGTCCCTATCTGGAAAGATCAATTATGGAGACTTCCCGAATTGTTTTGCCTTATACGGCTAATCACTTATCAATTACTTTTACGGCATTAAATTATTCATTATCCGATAAATATCAATATTCATACAGATTACAAGGCAATGACAGAGAATGGATTACCAAAGATGCCGGATATCGATTTGTTTCCTACACCAACCTCGATCCGGGAATTTACACTTTTAATGTCAAAGCCTCCAATCAAAACGGTGTTTGGAATCATGAAGGAGCTAAATTGGAAATCAGAATTAATTCTCCATTTTGGCTTACATGGTGGTTTCAAACAGGATCAATCATTATCTTTATTTTTTTTTCCTATTTTACGGTAGGATTTTTGAGAAAACATTTAAAATTAATTGCTTTCTGGAAACAAAAGAAATATATAGGTCCATACCGGATTGATCGGCAAATAGGCTCCGGAGGAACAGGAGTTGTTTACAAAGTCCATCGAATATCTAAAAATTCCGAATGTTATGCCATGAAACTTTTAAAAGAAGAATGTTTGCAGAATGAAACATATAAGAAAAGGTTTAGGAATGAAAGTAAAATTATCGATCAAATCGACCATCCGAATGTTGTTAAAATATTTGATCGCGGAGAGGTGAACGGACGGGATTATATTGTCATGGAACTGCTTAACGGGAAAACTCTTGCTATGAAAATTCATGAGAACTCGGAAATGGATATCAAAGAAATAATTAGAATTGTTGTGCAAGTATGCGGCGGACTGGAGGAATTACATACTTTGGGGATTCTCCATAGGGATCTTAAACCGGAAAATATTTTTCTGGTGGAAAATACACCTACTACGATAAAATTACTTGATTTCGGATTGGCTCGAACGGAAGTAAGCAATACCCGACTGACGGAGACCGGACAAATCGTAGGCACAATAGCTTATATTCCGCCTGAAATTATTTCGGGGAAAAAAGTTTCGTCTGCCGGAGATATCTATTCTTTGGGAGTAATTCTATACGAAATGCTTACAGGTAAAAATCCGTTTATTGCAGAAACCTCATTTGAGATGTTTAAAATGATTCTGAAAAACAATTTCCCTGATTTGACTATCTACAGAAAAGATATCCCGCAGGAACTGATAAAATTAACTCAAGCAATGACGGATCAAAATCCGGTAAATCGACCGAAAGCCTCTGAAATCATTCAACAACTGCTTTTATTGTGAAAATTGAATTTTTCCATCTATGATATTTATCATGTGCTTCAAAAGAGGATACTCAAAATATTTTGCTTTACAGACAAACAATTCTCTTTTATTCAGACACAGAATTATTTTGAAAGCAGATAAGTCGTATCCATTTTTTATTTTGTACTGTTTGAAAAATCAATATCATTTCATTCGGTTTTTACGTTTAACATTATTACAGGTGGTTAATTTCATTAATGTATCAGCAATTATTGTTGCACCATTTTCATTTGTATGAACTCTATCAGCAAAATATTCAGACTTTGTTAAGTATCCGGAAATATCAAGAACGGTCATATCTGTTGCTTTTTCAATAATTACAATCATATTTTTCAAATTCATCATTTTTGATAGATAATTTGGATGATAAGGAGCTACAAATAAAAATACATTAATTCCATTTTTCTTTAACCGTTTAACCGTTTGTTTCAATATATTTAAATCCCTATTATTAATCTTTAAATTAAAAGGAACTATATTTAAAATGTCTGCTTCTAATTTTTTAGAAATATTGTAACGATTTATCCAGTTTTGGTCAGATTTACCTAAATAATAGAGACTTCTGTAAAACAATTCATTATTGAATCTGTAAAGAGAAAATATAGAACTAATTAAATATGTTTTATAGTCGATATTTTTTATTTCTTTAGCGAGTCTCTTTGATTTATGGTTGTGTCAAGCAATTTCTGTAAAATTAGATAAGTCCCTGAAATTCTCATAAAGATCCTCCGTTTTCAAATAAATTTTTCCTA
>Ga0256845_1003444_pt1 | contig 10701 bp, 6 predicted proteins | sample RiftiametaG_FD_189101 | JGI IMG/M metagenome (GOLD analysis project Ga0256845, IMG submission 189101) | Tube worm associated microbial communities from hydrothermal vent at the East Pacific Rise, Pacific Ocean - Riftia | ecosystem: Host-associated > Annelida > Integument > Unclassified ... | reverse complement strand
CTCTAAAAAATTTCTCAAATAATTGTTGTTGGTTTTTTGATGAAATCCCGATGCCATTATCTTTAATAGAAATGACCAAATCTGTATCAATTTTAGCAGAAAAATGGATTTTTACAATCTCTTCTGTATTGTATTTCACCGCATTTTCTAAAAGATTAAAAATAGCGGTTGTAACATAGAATTTATCAATAAAAATAGCAGTATTTTTTGTTACTATTTCTTGGGTAATTTGTACTTTTTTATCTGCCACAGACAAAGAAAAATCATCTAAAACGGTGTTTAAATATTCAGAGGAATTTACTTTTTCTTTTTTTAATCTCATTTCACTATAGCCCAAACTATTGGTTAATACTTGATCTATCAATTTTTGCAAACGTTTGTTTTGCCGTTCAATAGTTTGTACCGTGGTTTCTACGATTGCTGGTTGATTTTTAATTTCCTCTTTTTGCAACATTTTTGTTGCCAAAGAAAGTGTTGCCAAAGGTGTTTTTAACTCGTGTGTAATATTGTTTACAAAATCGGTTTTAATATCTGCTATTTTCTTTTGTGTGATTAAGTTTTTAATGGAATAATACAACAATGCAAAAACAATAAAAAAGATGAACACAGAAACAGCTAACAAACCTTTCATTCTGTACAAAACAATGTTTTCCCAATCTTCTACATTCATAAAATCTTGAGTTTCAAATTGTAAATCGTATTTTATAGGGATCTCTTTTCCGTTAACTTTGGTACTCGTTTCATAATTAGTAACCCACATAGAATTGCTAATTCTGTGTGCACTTTTTTCAGGAAATGCTTCACCCATCAATAAAAATTTGGATACTTTTTTGGTTGCTTTAAAAATGGTATCAATCTTTGTTTTGGTACTATCAGTTATGATGATGGTTTTTACTCTTTTCTGAAATTTTAGTTCGTAATCTAAATTCTTCTTAGCCAATTCTTTATTGTATTTAGCTATATACAAGTCGTTTAACGAATCTGTCGTAAGTTTTAGTTGTTGTAAAACGGCTTCCTTTTGTATTCTTTTTACTTGATAATCTATCAGTAATTTTTTGAATTTTTCTTGCCAAATTTCATTGATAGAATCCAGACTTGGCGAAAAATCATCAATACGAGAAATAGACTTTCTCGATTCGGTAATAAAGGCATCTTTTTTTAATTCAAAGGTGTTGTAAATTAAATACCCTTGTATAATAGACAATGCAATTAATCCTAAAACAGCGGTAATAATAAGTATTCGTATTTTTTTTTGCATACCTCAAAAATAACAAATTTGTCTACTAATAAATGATAAAAACAGGGCATTAACCTTCTATTAACTTAAAAACAGAGTAAACTCCATTGTTTAAAGCCCTTTACTTTTTTGTGGTTTTACGTTAATACGACTCAAAACATCTTAACCTCTCTTTAACCAGTACTTAACTTTCTACATCGTTTTTATGTAGCAATTTTGTATCAGAATTAAATATAAAATTATGAAAACCACATTTTTTATCATCGCTTTAAGTATAGTAAGTTTTAGCTCTTTTGCTCAAAAAATAATAATTAGCAACCCTACATCAGAAAAAATAACAATAGACGGAGTTCTTTCTGAAGCCATCTGGAAAAAGCAATTAAGTATCGGTAATTTTAAACAAAACGAACCCAATAATGGAAAAAAAGCAACACAAAAAACCACTATTGCAATTACTAATGATGAAGCTTATTTGTATGTTGCTGCCGAAATTTATAGTACTAAAATTGCTAAAAATTTAACTGCAAGAGATAATTCTGGTATTGCCGATTACTTTGGGGTAATTTTTGACCCTTTTGGAGCAAACCGAGAGGCTTGGGCGTATTTGGTAACACCTGCAAATGTGCAAATTGATATCAAAGTAACCAATAGCAACAACTATGGCGAGTGGAACGCCGTATGGGAATCTGCTGTTAAAATTTATGATAATAAATGGACTATTGAGTTTAAAATACCTTTTAACAGCTTGCGTTTTCCTAAAGAGAACCTCTCTAATTTTAGCATAAATTTTGAACGTTTTGATGCCGCTACCAATGAAGATTCTTTTTGGAATTATGTAAATGCAGATGTAGATGGGTTTTTAAATCAGTTTGGTACCCTAAAAGGAATTAACAAGGTAAATCCACCAATCAACTTATCATTTTTTCCGTTTACTTCTTTTGTGTATGAAAAAAGTCCTGACGGAATTTCGAAAAACAGTTTTAACGGTGGTTTGGATGTAAAATATGTCTATAAAAATGCCTATACCTTAGATATTTCTACCATTCCAGATTTTAGTCAAGCACCTTCTGATGATGAAATTTTAAATTTAAGTCCGTTTGAAATTAAATACGATGAAAACAGGCAATTTTTTGTAGAAGGAACAGAGCTTTTTGACAAAGGAAACTATTTATACACTCGTAAAATTGGCGGAAAACCCATCAACAAAAATAATATTGCACTACAAAACAACGAAGAAATTATTGACAATCCTGTAGCATCTAACATCTTAAATCTTATCAAGTTTACTGGGAAATCTAAAAACGGGTGGTCTATTGGTCTGTTAAACGGAATTACCAACAAAAGTGAAGCGACTATTGTAAATACAAACACGCATCAAACAAGAAAAATCGTGACCAATCCGCTAACCAATTACAATGCTATTGTTGTTGATAAAACACTAAAAAACAATTCGTCCATCACTTTTATTAACAACTCTGTTCTTAGAAGTGGCAATACCTACGATGCCAATTTAACGGTATTATTACTAAAATTATACAACAAAAAACGCTCCTATTCATTTAGCTTAAAAAATGCCATTTCTCAGAAATATTATACAAATACAAAAAATAGTTTTGGACATCAATACCTAGGTGCATTGAGTAAAATTAGCGGGCAATGGACAGGAACTCTTTTGGCATCTTTACAAGACAATACATATGACAATAATGACTTCGGATTTAATAACAGAAACAACAAACTTACCTATTATGCAAAAATTAAATACAACAAAAACAAGGTGAAAAACCTCTTTAATTCTTACAATATTAGTCTGGTACATTTTGAGCGATTTTATTATAGCTTACATCAAAAAGAGCGTTCTTTTTATGAACTAAAATTTTACGGAAACAGAAAAAACAATCATTCAATTTTTGCAGAATTTAGAATAGATAACAAAAGAAAAGATTTCTACGAAGCTCGTGTTACCGATAGAGTTTATAACAAACCCGCATCATTTTCATCATTTTTTGAATATCAAACAAACAGAAATAAAAAAGTGTCTTTTTCAGGATATGCAGGTTATATTAAATACAAAAATTCGGGAATTTACAATTATGAAGCCTACTTTGGTTTCGGATTGTATTCACGAATAGGCGAACACTTATCGCTTAACATTGCCAATTCATTTGAATTGATGCCCAATGAAGCAGGATATTTAACCACAAAAAATACCGATATTATTTTTGGGCAACGAAAAGTAAAACAACTTACCAATCGTTTTAATATTGATTACAACATCAATGCAAACCTAAGTCTTACAACAAGTATCCGCCATTATTGGGTGCAAGTAGCTTATAAAAATCAATTTACCTTGTTGCAAAATGGAGATTTAACCCCCAATAATTACGCTATAAATGTAGCGAACAACAACGCCAACTTTAATACGTTTACCATCGATTTTTTAGCAAAATGGCAATTTGCTCCTGCAAGTCAAATGAGTTTGGGTTATAAAATGGGAGCTAATTATTTTGATACGGATATCAACTCTAAATACGGCGGTAACTTTAAAAATACGCTGAAAGAGAATAAGAGCCACACCGTTTCTTTAAAACTCACCTATTTAATTGACTTTAATCGATTTAAAAAAACATATCAAAAACACTTACAGCGTTTTTGATATGTTTATACTACTTCTTTAATCTCTTATTATAAACAAAAGCCTACACAGCTAACTCAACTTCAACATCAGCCGTTTTAGGGTTTTTATATCTCATTATTAAAATAGCAGCTACTGCACTTATTCCAATAATTGATAACTTATATGATAACGGGATTTCAGCCAATTCTCCTGCTTGAAAAATATTAAAAAACGAATGAAATAATGCTGCCATTACTAAAGATTTAGACCTATCAGCTACAAAACCGATACCATAACTACCAGCAAATAAGGCTAAGAAAAATATTAGATTCCCTACAGAAAGCTCAAAATTTAAATGCCATACAAACCAAAGTACTGCAATCAATAAGTATTTATATACATTCTTCATTCCACTTAATTCTGATTGCAAATATCCTCTCCAACCATACTCCTCAAATGCAGCATATAAGATAAAGGTTCCTATAATTTTTGCAATGCTTCTTGAAGAAAGTCCTAATGAAAAACCTGCTAAAGAAAAAAGTGTAATCGGTATCAATACAATAGCGACCGTTTTTGCAAAACCAAGCGAAAATAATTTTAAAAAATTAGGTCTGTTAAAAAACTTTACCAAAATTAATCCACCAACAAGAGGTCCAATTCCTTGTAGAAGAGCTTTTAAGTAAGGATTTATTTCTGATAAAAAAGATGGGTTTACAACACTTGTATAATATCGTAAAGAAATTGCAATGATAAAGAAAATTGATATTGCTCCTATTTTTTTTGCTTGATCATTCATTCTATTTTTTTTTTTAGTTATTGATACTGCAAATTAACAAATCTTCTATTTGAAACTAAAAAAACTTTTTCTGAGTTGTCGTTTTTGGGATATGAATTGTTGATCATAAATAATCTCTCATTCACATTTGAATTGCATTTGTAAAAAACTAGATGGTCATTGAAAAAATACGAGTCTCAGGTTTTTTATCTAAAAGTCTCAAATCGAAAGCCATACAAATATTACGCACAAACATACGCCCTTCTTCTTTTACTGTAACTTTTAGATTGGTAACCTCTACCAAACCATCTTCTACAATTTCTTTTAAGCGAACAATGATTTCTTTTTTGGTTTGAGCACTCAATTTATCATTCCAATTAGTTTCTAAATTACACATCAAATCTAAAATATGTTTTCTAATCACTAAATCTTCATCCGTTAGTAAATGTCCTCTAAAAATGGGGATTTCACCATTATTTACGACCTCTTGATAGGTTTCTACCGATTTTTCATTCTGTGCAAATCCATACCAAGAATCACTGATTGATGACATTCCTAGACCAATCATCAGCTTCGTTTTTCCTGCCGTATATCCCATAAAATTACGGTGTATTTTTTTAGATTTCATCGATTTATACAACGAATCTGTAGGCAATGCAAAATGATCCATTCCTATTTCAAAATAACCATTATCAAAGAATAACTGCTTTCCTAATTCGTATAGATGACGTTTTTCTTCATCTTTTGGCAAATCATTTTCATCAAAACCTCGTTGACCAACACCTTTTATCCAAGGTACATGCGCATAACTATAATAGGCAATTCTATCTGGTTTTAAAGCAATTGTCTTTTTAATAGTATCTCTAATGGTTGCTTCCGTTTGAAAAGGAAGTCCGAAAATTAAATCATGACTAATAGATGTATATCCAATTTTTCGAGACAAATCATTTACTTTTTTTACCTGCTCAAAACTCTGAACTCTATGAATAGATTTTTGAACTTTGGCATCGTAATCTTGAATTCCGAAACTATTTCTACGAGAACCTAAATTGTACAATGTTTGTAATTGTTCTTCGGATGTATGATTTGGATGCCCCTCATAACTCAATTCAAATCCAGAGAATTTGTCCGCTCTTTCAAAAATACCCTCAATAAGCTTTCGAAGATTATCCGAAGAAAAAAATGTTGGTGTCCCTCCTCCTAAATGAATTTCTCTGATTTTTGGTCGCTCAACCAACAAATTACAATACAAATTCCATTCTTTTAAAACCGTATCTAAATAAGGTTCTTCAACACTATGGCGTTTTGTAATTCGTTTATGGCACGCACAAAATGTACACAAACTTTCGCAAAAAGGTAAATGTATATACAAACTGATTCCTTCGGAATCATTACTTTCTTTAAAGGCTTTTACTGTTGATGCTTTCCAATCTTCCATAGCAATACCTGCTGCATCCCAAAACGGAACGGTTGGATAACTCGTATATCGAGGTCCTGGAATATTGTATTTTTGAATTAAATTTTTCAATTATTTATACTCTTTTACAGCATCAATAAATGCTTTGGCGTTATCTAAAGGAATGTTTGGCAAAATTCCGTGACCTAAATTCACAATATATTTATCTTTTCCGAAGCCATCAATCATCGTCTTTACCATTTTTTTAATTTCTGATGGAGGTGATAATAATCTCGATGGATCAAAATTACCTTGTAAAGTAATGTTTCCTCCTGTTAAATAACGTGCATTCTGTGGCGTAATCGTCCAATCTACACCTAATGCAGATGCATTCGATTTTGCCATGTCTTGCAAGGCAAACCAACATCCTTTTCCGAAAGCAATTACAGGTGCATCATCTTTCAAAGCCTCAATAATTTGATTGATATATTGCCATGAAAATTCCTGATAATCAACAGGAGATAACATCCCTCCCCAAGAATCAAAAATCTGAACCACATCAACTCCTGCTTTTACTTTTGCTTTTAAATACGCAATGGTTGTATCAGTTATTTTTTGCAATAATTGATGCGCTGCCATTGGGTTTGTAAAACAAAACGCTTTGGCTTTGTCAAAGTTTTTACTTCCCTGACCTTGCACTACATAACATAAAATTGTCCATGGAGAACCTGCAAAACCAATTAACGGAACTTCATTGTTTAACAATTCTTTGGTTGCTTTTACGGCTTGAAATACATAATCTAACTCTTCATACACATCAGGAACAATCACATTATCTACTCCTTTTTGATCTCTCACAGGATTTGGCAAATAGGGTCCGAAATTAGGTTTCATCTCTACCTCAATATTCATCGCTTGGGGAATTACCAAAATATCTGAAAATAAAATCGCCGTATCCATCCCAAATCTACGGATGGGTTGCACTGTAATTTCTGATGCCAATTCTGGCGTTCTACAACGTGTGAAAAAATCATATTTTTCACGGATTGCCATAAACTCGGGTAAAAATCTTCCTGCTTGACGCATCATCCAAACTGGTGGACGCTCTACGGTTTCGCCTTTTAAGGCTCTTAAAAATAAATCGTTTTTTATCATTTCTATTTTTATGGTCATTGCAAACAAAGTGAAGCAATCTTAATTAAAAGATTACTTCGTCATTCTTCCTCGTAATGACGGTTTATTTTTTTACATTTTAGCAACCGATCCCATTGCTTTATCAATAGCAATTTCTAATTTTTTAATATCTTTTTTTGTCAATGCAGATGATAAAAACCATGCTTCAAATTGCGAGGGTGGTAAAAACACACCGTTTTTAATCATTTCCCAAAAGAAAATAGCAAATTTTTTGGTATCTGATTTTTGAGCTTCCTCAAAATTAGTTACTTCATCCGAAGTAAAAAATGGATTGATCATCGATCCAAATCTATTTACAGTCAATTCTACATGGTGTTTTTTTGCTGAATTCAACAAAAATCCTTCAATTTCTGAGGCAATTTTATCAAATTTTTGGTATGGATTTTGCTTTTTCAATTCCGTTAACGTTGCGATTCCAGATGCCATTGCTATCGGATTTCCACTCAACGTTCCTGCTTGATACATATCTCCTAAAGGAGATACCATTTCCATAATTTCGTTCCTTGCTCCGTATGCTCCTACAGGAAAACCTCCTCCAATTACTTTTCCTAAACAGGTAATATCTGCTTTCACGTCAAACAATTCTTGTGCACCACCAAATTTAGAACGGAAACCTGTCATTACTTCATCAGCAATTAACAGTATATTATTCTCTTTTGCCAAGGCACTTAACTCTTTTAAAAAATTGTTTTCCGGAAGCACAACACCCATATTACCGCCAACTGGCTCAATAATTACAGCCGCAATATCTTTGTGATTTTTAATATGTTTTTTTACACTTTCTAGATTGTTATACTCGGAAATCAATGTGTTTTTTACGGCATCATTAGGTACGCCTTTACTTCCAGGAATACTCAACGTTACCAAACCAGAACCTGCAGCAACCAATAAAGCATCAGAATGCCCATGGTAACAACCTGCAAATTTGATTATTTTATCCTTTCCTGTAAATGCTCTCGCCAAACGTAATGCGCTTAATACTGCTTCTGTACCTGAATTTACAAAACGAACTTTATCCATACCAGGAAAAGCATCACAAACAATTTTAGCTAGTTTTATTTCATTTTTTGTAGAGGCACCAAAAGTATAGCCATTTTTCAAACTCTTTTTAATAGCTTTTTCTACTTTTTTATGACGATGTCCTAAAATCATTGGTCCGTAAGACAATACCAAATCAATGTATTTGTTACCATCAACATCTGTAATGTTACTTCCTTTTGCTTTTTTGATAAACAACGGATTTCCACCAACAGAAGCGAAAGCTCTAACAGGTGAGTTTACTGCACCTACCAAATGTTTGAGCCCTTTTTTATATAATTTTTGTGATTTTTTGAATTTCATGTTTTATATTTTTATCATTGCTAACAAAGTGAAATAGTCTTTTTATAAAGTAAGATTACTTCGTCATTCTTCCTCGTAATGACGTTAATTTTTTAACAACACCTTCGCTACTTCTTTTGCAAAATAAGTAATAATAATGTCTGCTCCTGCCCTTTTCATAGACAGCAAACTTTCCATCATTACCTTTTCACCATCAATCCAACCTTTTTCTGCCGCTGCCTTTATCATGGCATATTCACCACTTACATTATAACAAGCAATGGGTCTATCAAACGTGTTTTTTAAATCTCTGATGATGTCTAAATAAGACAATGCTGGTTTTACCATTAAAATATCAGCGCCTTCTTGATCATCAAAAGTGGCTTCTCTCATTGCTTCATCTCTATTTGCAGGATCCATTTGGTAAGTTCTTCTATCACCAAAAGTGGGCGCAGAATCTGCTGCATCTCTAAACGGACCATAAAAGGCGGAAGAGTATTTTACAGAATATCCCATAATTGGTAAATCAGCAAACCCTGTATTGTCAAGAGATTCTCGAATCATTGCAACCGTTCCGTCCATCATACCTGAAGGAGCAATCATATCAGCACCTGCTTTGGCGTGCGAAATGGACTGTTTGGCTATATTTACTAAAGTAGCGTCGTTATCTACATCATTATTATGGATAATTCCGCAGTGACCATGAGAAGTATATTCGCAAAAACAAACATCTGTAATTACATATAAACTTGGGTAATTCTTCTTAATAAATCGAATGGCTTGTTGAATGATTCCATTGTCAGACCAAGTTTCAGAACCTTCTTCGTCTTTATTTGTTGGTATTCCGAAAAGCAATACTGCAGGTAGTTTTAAAGCCAGCACTTCGTCTAATTCTTTAGAAATTTTATCCAAAGAAAAACGTTTGATTCCTGGCATGGAAACAATTTCCTTTTCAATATTTTCTCCTTCTTCAATAAATAATGGGTAAATTAAATCATCAACAGAGAGTTTATTTTCTCTTACCAACCTTCTAATTCCTTCTGTTTTTCTAAGTCTTCTTGTTCTAAACATGCTTACCATTATTCTATTATATGAGGTTTCTGCCTTTGCAGAAATGACAACTTATTGTATTACTCTTTTACAAAATGTAAGCTCACCAATTCTACCACACTTTCTACTGTTGGTAAATTAGCTACTTCTACTTTTTCAAAGTGTTTTCTTGCTTCTTTCGCAGTGCTTTCTCCGATACAAAAGGCTACTTTATTTGGCTTGTTTTTTTGCAAATAACTCTCTATTGTTGACGGACTATAAAACAGCACTCCATTTACATCATCAGCTACATTTACTGGGCTATACATTGTTTTATACGCTTCCACTTCGTTGACTCTAATCCCACTTTTTAACAATATGGTAGGTAAAATATCCAATCGTAAATCACTACAGAAATAGGTTACTTCTTGTCCTTTTATTTCTTTGGATAAAAATTCTGCTAACTTTTCTGCATTCTTCGCTGCGTGCACCACTCTCCCTATTCTGCTTTCTATCAGTCGTTTGGTTCTTCTTCCTACGCAATAGATGTTCTTAAACTGCAATTCATCCTTTGTAAAACTGTTTAAAATAGATTCCACACCATTTTTACTAGTGATAATTACATTTTCAATTTCATTTTTAATCGTTTTGGGCGTAATTCTATTAAAACGGATTTTAATAAAATCGCTATCTAGAACATCCATCGAAGGTGGAAATAAACTCTTCTGAATTTCTGATAATTTTTTGGTAGAATACACCGAAAACTCTTTGTTTTCAACTTCTTTTACTTCCATCAACTCTTTTGCACCTTTGTTAATAAGATAGTCAGCACAATCTTTTGCTAAATATCGATGCCTATTTACAGGAGCGGTTTTGGCAACTGTAATTTTTTTTGTCCCTTCTCTATTCAGAACAATTCCTTTAAAATTGATTTCTTCTGTTTTTTCGTGAATATACGCTAAAGCTCCTATTGGCGCTGTACAACCACCTTCTAATCGGTTTAGAAAATCACGCTCAATATTTACACAAACCTCTGTTGGTCTGTGGTTTAATTGCTCGCAAGCATCTTTTGCATAAGCATCTTTTTCTAAAGCGGTAATCATAACTGTACCTTGTGCTGGTGCAGGAACCAC
>Ga0256845_1003443_pt1 | contig 10702 bp, 8 predicted proteins | sample RiftiametaG_FD_189101 | JGI IMG/M metagenome (GOLD analysis project Ga0256845, IMG submission 189101) | Tube worm associated microbial communities from hydrothermal vent at the East Pacific Rise, Pacific Ocean - Riftia | ecosystem: Host-associated > Annelida > Integument > Unclassified ... | reverse complement strand
AGGAGTACCAGAAACACAAAAAACTTTGCGGGGAGCTCATTGAGGTATGTATCGAACTCTCAAAAGCTAAGTTAAAGCTTCTCAAAGAGAAGGCTTCGAAGTAGAAGAACTTATCACTCACCAGTAGTTTAGTATGGTTGTTTTTAAAGATAAAAAACGAGTCATGTATGTGGCTCGTTTTATTCCTTTTTATCGGGAAGGAATACTGAGGCGCTTGACAGAGCTTTATGATTGCCGGTTTATTTGTCAGGATAAGCAATTTGGCACTGGCCACTCACCTGATTTACCTGAGATTGTCCGACTGCCCATGAAAACGTATTTTGGCCGTTTGGACTGGTTGCCAATACGGAAGCAGGTGAAGACGTTTGACCCTGAAGTGGTTATTTCCGAATTAGGTTTGTCATTCGTGACCGTATTTTGTTTGTTACTTGGGAAGTTTTTCCATGGATATAAACTGATGTTTTGGACGCATGGATTAGAAGGCCCTAGAAAAGAGGGGAGAATGTGGGTGTCTGATTATATTCGGAAATGGATTTTACGCTTTTCGGATGGGGTTGTGTATTACACTGAAGGGTGTGCTAAAGTCACTCAACCATATTTGGGCAAATTACCTTATTATGTGGCCCCCAATACATTGGATACAGATTCGTTGGATCTCGCTTGGAGCAAACTAGAAGTTGACCCGGTATCTTTTAAGCCTCAAGTAGTGTTTATTGGCCGAATGGTTGAGGCTAAGCGGGTTCGTGAATTATTGAATCTGGCTCAGCAACTTAAGGATAAAAAATCCTCAGTTCGTTTAATCATGATTGGTGATGGGCCGTTACGTGCTCTTTTGGAAAAGGAGTCCCAAGAGAGGAAGTTGCCGATCGATTGGCTAGGGGATATATCAGATCCTGATGAAAAGGCCTCGCTCTTGGCTTGTAGTTTGGCTGGGGTTTGTTTAGGGAGGGTGGGGTTGAATATTGTGGATTGTTTGGCTTTTGGTTTGCCTCTGCTGACTTTAAAAAGGCAGGATTTAACGTCTACTCATGGTCCTGAAATTGATTATTTGATTGATGGTGAAACGGGTTGGTTGTGTGAGTCTCCTGAAAGTGTTACGATGCATATTGAAGATTTGAATGAAAATGAAAAACATCGCTTGGGTCTGAGAGAGTCGTGCCGATCTTATTTTGAAAGTTATTGTTCTATCGAAAATCAAGTGAAAGGGATCATTGATGCCGTAGAAAATATAACGCATGGTTGATCCTAAGCCCCAAGTGAAGTAATAGAGAATTGAGATTATAAAATGAATCAACGAATTATAAGTATATTTTTAGTGGCTGCGGGCATCATGCTTGGGCTTTATGTGATGCTTTCTGTATTAACAGGAGGTGGTAATGAGATTGGGCGTTTGGCGATTTATATATCGTGTGGCTGTTTCTTCACAGGTTTAATAGTGCCTAGACCCAGTATGTATTTGTTACTATTTTTAGCTGGATATAGTGATTTATTAAAGCGCTTTATGGTCTTGGGGACTTCGCTATCTCAGTCAGACCTATTGTATGTTTTAGCAATGGCTCCGGTCACATTAGCGGGAGCTGTTTTGAGTCTTTTTGTGAGTCGGCTTATACGGGGCACTGTGAGGAAGCCGGAGTTATTGCGCTTTGGCATATGCACGATGGTTCTGCTTATGGTGGGAGTTAGCGCTATGCGCGGGGAGGGAGGAATGTCAGCGATGCGTGGTGTGGTAGATTATGGTGCTTTTATTTATATTTTCTACGTATTCCCTATTTTATTTCCTGAGCGAGACGAGTTATTGAAATTTGTTAAGATCGCGGTATATATTTTTGTGCCAGTGGCGATTTATGGTATCTGGCAACGGGTGTTTGGACTCTCGAATTTTGAAATGGACTACCTATTAACAGGGTTGACCGTGGAGAGTCGGCAACTTGAAGATATAGCAGTCCGTCCATTTTCGACTCTAAACGCGGCCAGTTCTTTGACTGTTGTTATGGCAGCATGCGCCATGTTGAGTTACATTTTGATCAGCGCTAAATTATTTGGAAAATTTATAGGAGGATGCCTGATCTGCTTATTTATCGCAGCGTGCATCATGACGTTTACACGTGCTGGTTGGGTGGTGTTAGGAGTGTCTCCTTTTATTGTGATTGCGTTCCGCTATAGGCTGACCACGCTGACTGGTTATATAGCTGCGGTGGTGATGGCGTTGTCTCTAGTTTATTTTTCTGATTGGGTTCTGGATAATTTACAAGGTTGGCAAGCTGAGATTAGTGGGGAGGGTGATTACGGTAGAAGCACACAAGCATTTCGAGTGACAACATTATATGATCGATTTTTAGGTTTTTCTAATTTGAAGAATCCTGATAACTGGAAGCCCTTTGGCATCAATGAGGCAACTCGCTATGGAGACGGTCGTTTTGAAGACGCGGCTTTTTCGCATGACCTCATTAGTAGTTTTATTTTTAGAAGAGGGTATGTTCCAGCAGGAATAGGCGCTTTAATTGGTGTGGCTTTTTTATGGAGGATGCACTCAAAAATATTATCACAACCGATGATAGAGCGAAAGTTTACAACCGTTGTCGTGGGGTCTTGTGTCGCTTTGCTTCTCTCTGTAGCCGCAGGAGGCTATTTATTCCAGTTCCCGGCGAATATTTTCTTTTGGATTATGGTGTGTCTTTCTTTGAGTTGTTTCGCTCCCTATAAGGAGCTTGAGATTATTGATGCGCATGAATAAAGAGCTGAGAGTATTGTTAGTCGGTCAAAATAGTCCGATTCTGCATGGACAATCTATTCAGTATGCCGCGCTTTTGGGAGGCTCTCAAAGCTGGAGTGGCATTCACGTTGAGGCATTAAATACGGTCTATGCGGAATCCCGCGATGCTTTATCGAGCTTTTCTTTGAGAAAACTATTTCGGATGGTTGCGTATGCTGGGCGGATGTACTGGAAGGCACATCGTCAAAAGACTGATATCATTGTTCTTTCCCTTGCTTTCCATAAAGGGCCCTTTTTGAAGGATTCCTTGTTTATCCTTTTAGCGAAATACGTTTGCCGGGCCCAGGTGATTGGTTGGATTCATATGGATCCTAATCGATTGGATTGGGATCGTCAGCCTAGATGGTTTCAGAAATATGCATCATGGGTTGTGTCCAAGATGGATCGGCTGGTGAGTTGTGCGCCATCGCTGTCGGCAAATTGGCCGGAGTGGCTTCTGCGTACTGCTGTAGTATCGGTTCCCAACGGGGTTAAGGATGAGGGGGTTGGTTTTTCTCGGAAAAGAGAAGGTTCGTGTCGAGTCGGTTACTTATCCTCGATGGATCCAGAGAAGGGGTGGAGAGAGTTGTTTGCAGCGGCATTAAAAATGTGTGATCAAGACTCAGATATTGAGTTTCATTTCTACGGAGGACTGGGATCGGGAGACTCTCAGAAAGCAATCGAAAAACAATTTGCCGATCAGCCATTTGGAAAGAGGATTGTATGGCATGGCGCTACTTGGGGGGAGAATAAATCTCGTGCATACCAAGAAATGGATTTATATTGTTTTCCTTCTCATACCGAGGCGTTTCCGCTGTCTGTTCTAGAGGCTATGTCGTTCAGCTTGCCTATTGTGTCGACGGATGTAGGTGCCATTAAAGATGCGATGGTTTCAGATCAAGGAGGATGGTACTGTAAGCCGGGGGATGAAGAGTCTCTATTGTTGGTGCTTAGTCAGGCGCTGGAGTCTCAGAACCAATGGTTAAAAATGGGTGAGTATAATCGGAAACGTTATCTGGAAGATTTTTCTTCAGAGGTTTTTGTTGAGTGCTGGCATGATTTGTTGCTTCACGGCGAGTAGGCAGTATCAAGTGCATTACACGCGAGAGAAATTTGTGCGCAAGATGGAAGAGGCGTTTGGGACTGTGTTGGAGACTGTGGGCAGTTGAATGCAGCTGCGCTACGGTTGAATAGCCCTTGCGGGCCGTTGAATAAGCCCTCGGCTTGTTGAATGCTGGGTGATGCGTTTTACAGCTTCAACGTTCCGTAGGAACCTTCAACCTCACGTAGTGATTTTAACTGCCGAAGGCAAATTCAACTGCCACATCGGTGGCAATCCAACCGGAGCTAGCTTCGATTCAACGCATCGCAGATGCCATCGAGCACAGCTCTAATCCACTCGGCTGAAGGCCGAAAGAAGTTCAAGCGAGCGAGATGCTCGCGCTATGCTATGTCCCGTTATTTTATTTATCTAGCCCTGATTTGTGCTGGGTTGCTTGGTATTACACTGAGTATGCCATTGCAGTCACCCGCAGTGATTTTCCTAGGGCTAGCCGGGGTGTTTGTGGGAGTCAAAGGTCTAAAGGTCGAAGGTCCTAAAGTCGAAAGTCGAAAGTCGGAAGGTCAGTCAGTATCGCCTGGTGGCGATGAGAAGAATCATACTAACTACTCGCTACTGGCTACTAGCTACTTGGCCATCCTGGCCACATGCTACTTCATTACCCGCGCTTACTTTTCCCCTGTCGCGGATCTAGGGATGGAAGATTTGATGCTGATTTTACCTGCTGGCTTGTTGTATTTTATCGCGGGTTATAGGGTGAGGGGGAAATCTGGCGCAAAACTTCGGCAGGGACTGGCCTGGGTGGTGATTCTGCTCCTCCTCTGTCATCTGACATCTTCGGTCTATCAACTTCAAGGAGAGGAGGGGTTTTCTCTGGCCCGATATTTCACCTCAACTGTGCGATCGAGTGAAGGTTCAGTTACGGGCATGTATGGCTACTACGGGAGCTTTGCCAACTTTGCGGTGATCGCGGGGATGCTGTGCTTGAGTCTCGGGGTATGGGGGCGGATGAAGATCTCGTTGCGCGCTTGTTTGTTTTTATTGGGGTTGGTAGCTCTGGGGCTGGCAGTGTGGTCGCAGTCGCGATCAGCAGCCTTGAGTCTGGTGGTGGCCTTAGCTGTGTTTGGTGTGTTGCTGGCCGTTTCTCTGAGTGCTCAGCGTGAAAAGGTGAAACACCGAGGACGGGTGCTTTTGCTCGTATTGGGAGTTGCAGGGTTAGCTCTTAGTGTGGCGGGAGGAATGTGGGTGTTTGGAGAACGATCGGGGAGCGCTAGCGGAGCAGATGTTGTTTTTGCCTCTGCTGCGAGAACACTCTATTGGTCGATGGCGACTGAGCAGTGGGTGGATTACCCACTAGTCGGTGCTGGAAGCCGAAGTTTTTCCTATGAAAGTTTTCGTTACTGGAGCCCTAACATGCCAAGTAGCGCTTCGAATCCAGAGTTTGTTCATAATGAATATTTACAGCTTTTGGCGGACTATGGATTAGTTGGACTTTTGCTGATCTTAGGGCTGTTGGGTTTTCATCTTTACCTTGGAGGAAAACAGTTAAGGGAACTTTCAGATAAAGTAGGAGAGGATGGCTGGGCGCGTGGGTCAAATGCGATGGCTCTTACGATAGCTGGAATGTGTGGCATCGTTGCAATGTCGGTGCACATTACTCTGGATTTTAGAACTCATTTATTGGGCAATTTACTGCTACTAGTCTGTTGTGCGGCTTGGGTGTTACCGGTGGCAAAGTCGGGAAGTTGGGAAGTCAAAGGTCAGAAAGTCGGAGGGTCGGAAGGTCGGAAGGTGATCTTTGTTCTTCTTCCTCCTCTCCTCAGTTTTCTTCTCATTATTTTAGGTTTTGGCGCGGTGTGCCTAGGTAGCTATCAGTTATGGGGAGGTATGCCATTACTAGAAAACAAGATAGCAAAAGAGGATGGTGGCTGGGATGCTACTAAGGTGGACCGCCATCGTTGGATTCTAACACTTGAGGAGTCCGTGAAGCGGGCACCATCCTACGAGCGCTGGCTGCGATTAGGCTCGCTTTACAGGCTAGAAGCTCACTCAAAGTCTGGTGATAACAAGGCGGAGTTAATAGAAAAAGCGAAGAATGCCTATTTAGCATCGATAGAGAGGAATGAATTTAACCCCATTCCCCGGATCAATCTTGCGGCGATTAATGCAGCGAGAGACGAATTTGTGCAGGCGGATAAGTGGTATGCCTCGGCATCTGAAATGGCAAAAGCACGGGAAAAGTGGTTTAAAATGCACTTAAACTGGGGGGCGTTGCATCAACGCTGGGCTCTTAATTTGTGGAAAGATGGGCAACTGGACTTAGCTGCTGATCATCTTAAGTCCTCTATGGATCTTTATGAAATAAGCCAGCAGAATTGGGGTGGCGCTATTTATGATCAAGATTGGGCTTCTGGATCTATTCATTCAGGACTTTACTACGGTCGGCTTTTGGATACTCAACAGAAATTTGAAGAGTCTGATAAGGTTTTTGAAAATTTACGTAAGAGGCGAGGTTGGCATTGGATGATGAAAGCAACTCAAGGAGAAAGTATCCTGGCTCAACATTTGAATGATAAGGGAATGTATGTCTGGAGCAAGAGGAAACCTGAAGAGGCCTACCAATTGATGCTTTTAGCTAAGCATGCGCAATTAATACAGAAAAGTCGGAATGGTAATTTTCTAAGTGAGGAGGCGCAGACGCAGTTACGAAAAATTCAGGAGGTGATTGATTTTCTAGAGAAAACTGGGATTAGATAAGATTCTCAACATCAAATTGAGAATAACTTTGGGCAAAATTTTTAGTGTAGCAATGAGGGTCTTAGTCGTAGGAGGAGCAGGTTATATAGGTAGTCATTTTGTGAGATAATTGGCCTTGGCTGGGCATGTTCCAGTTGTATTGGATAATTTACTGCTAGGTCATCGTCAGGCATTGCCAGATTCTATTTCTTTTTATGAAGGAGATATGGCTGATGCTGATCTTGTGCAGAGGATTTTGTGTATTGAAAAAATTCAAGCCGTGGCCCATTTCGCAGCATTCGCTTATTCAGCTTGGAAGTGGCATTCAAAACACCCAAATGGATATGATAAAGGACCGAGAAAAAATTGATATTCTGATTGTCGGAGCCGGCTTCGCTGGGATGGTGATGGCTGAACGATTGTCTAGCCAGTTGGGAGTAAAATGTGTCATTGTCGATCAGCGTAGCCACATTGGGGGGAATTCATATGATTATTATGATGCTTCTGGTGTGTTAGTTCATAAATACGGCCCCCATTATTTCAGAACTAATTCAGAGAAAATTAAAAACTATCTCAGTCGTTTTACGGAGTGGCATCCTGTTGACTACACGATTAAGAGTTATGTTGATGAGAGGTATTGGAATTTTCCAATTAATCTGAATACGTTTGAACAATTAATTGGGCGGAAGTCGACCAGCGCTGAATTTGTCGACTGGCTGGAGGACACGAGAGAAAAAATTGAGAACCCGAAGAACTCAGAAGAGGTGATTACCTCGCAGGTGGGTGTGGAGTTATATGAGAAATTCTTTAAAGGATATACGATTAAGCAATGGAAAAAACAACCTAAGGAGTTGGATTCCAGTGTGTGTGGAAGAATTCCTATTAGAACGAATCGGGATGACCGATATTTGGAAGAGAGTTTTCAAGCGCTTCCGAAAGATGGCTATACTGCACTTTTTAACCGGATGCTTGACGCCTCCCCCGGGGTGGAAATAAAACTATCCACGTCCTTTGAGGAGGCGAAAAAAAGTTATGAGTATCGACATTTGGTTTATACGGGAGCGATCGATCGTTACTTTAATCATTGCTATGGTAAGTTACCCTATAGGTCATTAATGTTTGAGCATGAAAGTATTTCAGGCGATGCGTTGGAGGCTCGGGCTTCGATTTCAGGCAAACATGGATATTGGCAACCAGCGATGCAGGTGAATTATCCATCTGAGAATGTTGATTTTACTAGAATTGTAGAGATTAAACATGCGACGGGGCAGGAGATTGAATCAACAACGATTGTGAGGGAATATCCTGCAGATGTTGAGGTGACTGAAGAACCTTACTATCCAGTTCCTACACTTGACTCAAAGGCACTGTATAAAAAATACGAATCGTTAGCGGCATTGGAATCACAGGTGACATTTACTGGGAGACTGGCAACGTATCGCTATTACAATATGGATCAAGTGGTGGGGATGGCTTTGAGTGTATTTGAAAAAAAAGCTAGCCAGGGCGATTTCGCCGATGCTACAAAATCTTGAGAGCTATGTCACCTTTAGTGAAAATATTAAGTAAGTTGGGGTGGAAAGTTTCAGCTTTGCTCGATGGCAAAATCCGGGACGCCTTTACAGGGGAGGTATTGGGACGAGGTTGGATTATCGGTTTTGGATGTCACGTCTATGTCATCGGGTATCGAGGAGATAAGCCGTTGGTGCCTGTGTTTTTGCCTCAAGAGCAATTAAGGTATTGGCGGTTGGATATTGGATTTACAACGAAGGGTGAACCTGATTTTGAAAATGTCAGAGAAGATAATTAGTGTTGTGTTGACTCATCAGTCGCCTGATCGAGTGAAGCGGATGTGTGATTACTGGGAGCGCTTATTTCCAGAATGTGCACTGTTAATTGCCTATGGCGGTAGCTTTGACCACTTTGAGAAAATTAAAGGGGTCCAGAAGGTATATATTGATGATCTTAGGCTGAGGACTAAAGATCATCAGCGAGAAAACCAAAGTTATGCGGGGGTGTTTCGGGCTGTGAGTGGATATTTGAAAGGCTCAGAGTATGAATATGTTTATTTCACGGAGTTCGATCAAATTCCATTATGTCGGGATCTACTTCAAGGGCTTATTCGGGAGCTAAAACGATTGGATGCAGATGTATTGTTTCACGGATTGGAGCAGGTGGATGGAACCGGGAGTGCTCATTATCTGTATCATCAAGCAAAAGATAATTTTTTAGCATCGCTTCGAAAGTTTTCAAGGCGCCCTGATTATCGGGTTGTCCTGAGTTCTTTAGGTTTTGGTCAATTTTGGAAACGTTCTGGATTTGATGATGTCGCGGCCCTCAAGGATGACGTGGAAGTTTATCTGGAATTGTGGATTCCAACAGTGGCTCATCATCTAGGGTATCGGGTGAAAAATGTCAGTTTTTCAAAAGAGCATTCAACTATGACTGGGGATCGGGTTGCTGAGATTAAAAAATGTTTAGAGCAAAAGGTTGAATGTTTGCATCCCGTGAAAACATTGTGGGAGAAAAATTCTGCTGAATATGATGGACTTTGGAGGCAATTGTTTGAGGCTGGTGATTAGTGTATGACATGAAAATTTGAAGGGGATATGGAAAAAAGTGAAAAAAATCGATTGAGAGGGCAGTGGTTGATACCTGCGAGCATGGCGATCGGAGTTCTGATTGTATTTTATGCTGTGCTTGATGCTACATCGTATCATGGAGGTATTAGTCTTACTGCTTGGATCAAAGGGACGTGGAATTCTGAAGCTGAATTTGAGCACGCGTGGGCAGTACCTATATTGTTTATTGTTTTTATTAAGACATCTTGGAAGACAATGTCAGAGGAGTCTATTAACTCGTCGGGCATTGGTTTGGTATTTGTCTCGTTTGGCTTGTTGCTATACGTAGCTTCGGCTCGAGCCATTCAGCCACGCTTGGCTTTTATTGGCCTTCCATTTTTGATTTTTGGCTCTGTGTACTTTGTTTACGGTTGGAAGGTGGCTCGGCATATGCTGTTTCCTGCCTTTTTTTGGTATTTCGCAATTCCGATGCCCGCTCTCCAACAAGCGACCAATGTCTTGCAGTTGTTTGTATCAAAATCGTGTTACGCCGTGGGATCGTTGGTGGGTATGCAATTGACGCTTTCAGGTAATGATATCAACTCGGCGACGGGAAGTTGGGAATCTCTTAATATTGCAGAAGGGTGTAGTGGCATTCGGTCGCTGATGGCTCTCGTGATGATTTCGGCGATTTATGCTTACTTGACACAAAAAAAACTTTGGAAAATGGCGTTTCTCTTTGCCTGCGCCCTCCCATTGGCGGTGCTCGCGAATTTTCTTCGTATTTTCACGATCATCGTGCTTGCCGAGTTTGGGTTCAGTGAATTTGCCGCGGGTGTGTATCATGACTGGGCAGGGCTCCTGTTTTTTTTTCCGATTGCTCTCGCCGGACTATTTTTGATCGATCGACTACTTAATTGGAAGGAGCACCGCAAGGTAGTGCAGGTGAGGACGGTAGGAGGCGATGATTCGATGATTCGATGATTCGGTGTCGGAGGTCTATGAACTATAGCCTCAAAAATACTGTTAATCGTGCAATCATCTTGTGAAAATTTAGAAATACCATGAAACCCGAACCTCAAGATTCATCCGTTCAGATCACCAGGCGACTTTATATCCTAGCTGCTTTTTTACTGGCTGGCTTTTCGATGATTTGGCTTTTGCCGAAATCGGAGGAAATGAAACCTTCTCGCTTGGCTCGTAATCTTCCCATGCAATTTGGCTCAATTCAGGGAAAATCAACATCGGTAACCGGTGAGGAGTTGAAAATCTTGGCAAAAGATACGGAATTTGAGCGGGCTAGGTATATAAATTTGAATCATCCTTCTCGGCCTGCAGTTGAAGTGTCTGTGGTATTTTCAGGGAAGGATTTAAACAACAGTATTCACCGTCCTGAGCGCTGTCTGAAGGCTCAAGGCTGGAATTTTGAAGTTGAACGCAAGGTTCTCGTGAAGGGCGCGATGCCAGATGGCTCGGATATGCCGTTTCGTGAAATTGTGTGTGTTAAGCCTGTGAAGCTGGAAGACGGCAGGGAGATCAAGGTGATGCGTGTGCAGTATTATACCTTTTTTGGGCATACGGCGATCACGGAGG
>Ga0256845_1003442_pt1 | contig 10703 bp, 5 predicted proteins | sample RiftiametaG_FD_189101 | JGI IMG/M metagenome (GOLD analysis project Ga0256845, IMG submission 189101) | Tube worm associated microbial communities from hydrothermal vent at the East Pacific Rise, Pacific Ocean - Riftia | ecosystem: Host-associated > Annelida > Integument > Unclassified ... | reverse complement strand
TTAAACCCGACTTATGCAGTAGGAGTTGTGAAATAGTGAACTTACGGCATTTAGTAAGGGTTAACCCCGATTTAGAAATACACCATTTTGGTTATTGTCCAAAATAGATGTAGTTCTTTATCGCTATGCAATAGAAAACTATTTTTGTTTTCTATTGCATAGTTTGGATTAAAATAACCGGTATAAAAAACATTGTTTATTAGTGCAAATTAATTGCACTGCTTAATGATTGACAAATGAAATACCGAATGTAATACATTGATATTCAAAAACTAACATCTTCTGTCATAGTAAAAAGGCAGTAATTTAAACTGTAAATAGTTACAATTAACAGGAAATAAATTGCATAATTTGTTTTAGAAAACATTACACGGGGTGTTATGAAAATTTATAAAAAAATAAACGATACTAATTTTTTAAATCTATTATTATGAAAAAAATTACTTTTTTTATCAGTATTGTATTTCTGGGTTTATCAGTAAATGCACAAAGTTTACTTACCGAAAACACAAATTTACATTCTAAAAGATTATCATTATTAATGTTGAAAGACATTAGCAACCACTTAAACATAAAAAATAGTATTAAATCGTCAACAGTCTTTTACGACAGTCTTAATAATTGGCCTCTTGAAGGATGGGAACTTTATAAACTTAACGGTGGTGATGGTTGGAGTGAATTAAATGAATCGTCAGGCGGACATCCCTATGAAGGTTATGCTTGTGCTGTTCACAATTATGAAACTACTGAAAGCGGAGGGGATAATTGGATGGTTACACCCGCTGTTAATATAGGTAGTGAAACATTTTTAACTTTTTGGATTTATTCTTTTGGTGGAATGAATGTATCTGATTTTCAAGCTATTATTCTTGATAAACAAAGTCCCGAAGAAGCAACGGTTTTAGATACTGTTTATATTTTAAAAGCTAATACCGACAGTTCATATGATGATGAGTGGATAAATCCTGTAATTAATTTAGAGAATTATGCCGGAAAAACTATTTATGTAGGATTCAGATACTATTCATCCGAAAAATTCGGAGATATGTATGCATTAGATGAAATTCATGTTTATCAAGAAATGTCAAAAGATTTAGCTGTTTCTGCAATAAATCCCGATTGGATATTTTACGGAAAAGATATTAGTCCTAAAATTACCGTTAATAATTTGGGTAAACAAACAGAAAACAGTTTTACTGCAAAAGTTGAAATCAGCGATGCAAGCGGAATTATTTATTCCGATTCAAAAACATTTGACGATGCCGGTATTGAAGCAGGTGGTTCTACCGAAATAACATTTAAAGAGTGGGATACTCCGAGTGTTGCAGGTAATTATAATATTAAAGCAATAGTAACAATGGATGGCGATGAAGCAACTGCAAATGATACTTTAATACAAACAACACCGATTGTAAAGTTTGAATATGATAATACTTTGGTATATTCTCATTGTACTGCCGATCCTAATACCGACCCTAATAATATGAAAAATCATTTCTTCTCGTTAACAAAGGAAGATGGAACAATTGATACTTTGCCGGGATTCAATACCGATTTAGAAAAACTTTATGGTGGTGACTTTGCTGTAATTGATGGAACAACTGTTCTTATGGGGGTTGATTTTACAGGTAGAATATGGCTGATTAATGGTAACGGAACATCATATTATTACGGGAAAATAAATTATGAATTTACGGGTAATGGCGGTATTTATGGTTTTACTTGGGATTCTAAAACAGATGAATGGTATGTAACCAATGCTTTTGATCTTTATAAATTGAATAAAGAAACATTTGGATTGGAAAAAGTAGGACAAATATCTTCAACTGCAGGAATAATAGGTATAGCTGTTGATACAAATGGAAATATGTATGGTTTGGGCGTTTATGACGATAAACTTTATTCTATTGATAAAACAACAGGAGCAGGGACAGCCATTGGTGAAATAGGATATGACCTGAATTTTGCTCAGGATATAGGTTTTGACAGAAATACAAATACATTGTATGGAACTTTATACAGTACTTTTGTACCGCAAAGTGCCTACAATTCTGCACTATTTACAATTAATACAACTTCAGCTCAATTAAGTGAAATAGGAGGTTCTACACCTATGGAGCTTACTGTATGTGCTATATATAAAAATTACGATACAGGTAACGGTATTTTATCGAATAAAGTTTCTGCCGATTTTAATATTTATCCTAATCCTGTTAACAATATGGTATATATATCTACCGATAAAAATATTTTAGAGGTTACTATTAGTGATATTACAGGAAAAATAGTATTAAAAAACTGTGTCAATAATAATATTATAAATATTGACATATCTGATATTAAAACCGGTATTTACATTGTATCAATAAAAAGAAATGATAATGTAGTATTAAATAAAAAAATTATAAAAAAATAAAAGTAATACTTTCTCATCTAATACTTCTTCTTTATTAGTAGTTTTTTATATATATAGTTTGTTAATTCAATTTTCGAGGGGTGCAAGTTCTTGCACCTCTCTTTTTTATTATAATGTGTAATTTTTGAGGTTATCTATCCTAAACAAAATGTCTGTTTTTGTATAAAATCTTTCTTTTTTGCACATAATTTTAAAATAGAAATACAATAATTTAATGTTGTAATTATTTGATTATGTTGATATTGGTATTGTATGATGTGTTTTTGCTATGGTTGCATTTATTAATGTTTAGTATTTGTTTAGTATAAAAACAGTATATCACTAATGTTAATAAGTAATATTGACATCTCTAATTCTAATAATTATTAAATTTTTTACTATGAAACAAAAATCTACATTATTAATTGCAATTATTTTTATTTTGTCATTTTCATTAAATGCACAAAATTATTTTCATTCACGGATTAACCAACAAGCTAAACAAAAACATTATATTAATCCACTGCCTAAACAAAAGAATGTAAAAGAAGCTGTAATATTTTCTGAAAATTTTGATGAATGGCCACTTGCAGGTTGGTCTTTTTATGAACTGGGAGATACGGTAGGATGGACAGATTTGATATCAATTGGTAGTTCAAGCGGAGGATATCAAGGACCCAATGCTGCAATTCATATGCCCAGAGTTTTGACAGGATGTGATGATTGGATGATATCTCCGGCAATTACAATTACCGATGAAGGAACAATATTATCGTTTTGGGAACATTTATCATCAGGAGGACAATATGCTAAACATCAAGTAATAGTGCTTGACGGAACAAATCCTGAAACAGCAAATATTCTTGATACCGTTTACGAAAACATAAATCATGATGTATCATACTGGGAAGAGGTATCGGTATCACTGGGAAGTTTTATAAATAAAACCATATATATATAGCTTTTAGATATGCCGATGATGTTGATTCCGATATTTGGGGAATTGATGAATTAACTGTTGGTTACACTAAAGATAATGACATGATGGTGTTGGAATATTCTCCCCAATGGATAAAATATAACAATAATGCAAAACCTTCGGTTATAATAAAAAATGCAGGAAAAAATACACAAAATACTTTTGATGTATCATTTGAAATATTAAATGGAAATACTTCTATTTATTCGGAAACAAAAAATTTTACTGATGCAAACCTTACTACAAATCAAACCTTAACCGTAGAAATGGATAATATATTAGATGCAAATATTGCAGGTGATATGACTGTTAAAGCATCGGTTCATCTCGAAGGCGATGAGGTAACAGATAATGATGTTATTGAAGAAGTTTTTCCTATAGTAAAATTTACTTACAGCTACGATACGGTATATGCATATGGTATAAGTGATAAGGATGATTTATATAGAAGATACTTTGTGAAAGTATCACAGGAGGGAGATATTGAAAAACTTCCTTACAAAAATTATTTTTTGGGTGGTGAATTTTATGCAGGTGATTATGATACTACAGCAATAATTACTGTAGATAATTATGGTGCTGTATATTATGTTGACGGAAATGGGAAAGCTTATTATCATGGACAATTAAATAATGTTCCCTCGCAACAATATCAGGGTATTTTAGGTTTTACATGGGATAAACAAACAAACAGTTATTATGCATGTGATGCTTATCAATTGTATAAAGTTGACTTAGATAATATGAATATGAATTTAATAGGATTAATATCAGAAACAGCAGGGATAATAGGGATAGCAGCAAATTCAAAAGGAGATATGTATGGTATAGGAATTCTTGATAATAGTTTATATTCTATTAATAAAACAACAGGAGCAGGAACAGTAATAGGAGAGTTAGGTTTTGATATAAATTTTGCTCAAGATATAGGATTTGACCGCACAACCGATTCACTTTACGGAACGCTTTATGGTTCGCTTAACGGAACAACTTCAAAAATAGGATTATATACTTTTAATTTAGAAACAGGTGAGGCTATTTCTAGTGGCGATATATTCGAATCTCAAGCCGAATTGTCTATTTGTGCTATTTATACAAAACCTGACGGACAATCAATAAAAGAAAATAATAAATCAACAGATATAAAAATTTATCCTAATCCTGCACAAGATATGTTGACAGTTTCGTTAGATAACAATACTATTAACAATGTTTATGTGTTAGATGTGTCGGGAAAAGAAATTATGAAGAAAACAGTAAAAAATCAGAAAACAACAACTATTAATTTATCATCTTTAGAGTCGGGTATTTATATTATATCGGTAAAATTAAATACAGGCTCAACTGTTTACAAACAAATCATAAAGCAATAATATAGTTTAGTTTTGTTTAGTAGTTAGTACTAATGAGAAGTTTGCAAAAAATATATATTTATAAAGCAGACTTCTCTCTTTTTATATAAAAAATTATAAAATTTTAAAAATGAAGTTTCTATTTACGTTATCAATTACATTATTATTTTTAGTAACATTTACATTTTCTCAAAGTGCAAAAGACGATTATTTTACAAAAAAACAGTTATTCGAAGTATTTACAAGTGCAACTTGTCCTCCTTGTGCAGGTGTTAATCCTGTTATTGACAATTTATTAAATAATAATCAAGGAAATTATAGTTTAATAAAATATCAAGTTAATTGGCCGGGTAACGGTGATGAATATTATTTAACGGAAACAGGTGAAAGAGTAGATTATTATCATATTAATTCGGTACCGACAATTCAAATAAACGGATTTTATTCAAGTGTCAGTCATATTAATCAAACAGCATTTGACGATTCGGCATCGCTAACTACACCTTTATCAATTGAAGTTTCAGGAGATATTACCGAAGATTGGAATTTTACTTCAACAGTAAAATTATTGTCAAAAGAAAATTTAAGTGAAGGGCTTAAATTACATATTATGCTTGTGGAAAGAGTAACAACCGGAAATGTCGGAACAAACGGTGAAACAGAGTTTCACAATGTGATAATGGCATACATTACTCCTCCGCAGGGGTTGACTCTTGATTCTATAATTGCAGAAAATATTGTAAATATTACAAAAAGCAAAGATGTATCAGATTCACATATTGAGCAGGCTTACGATTTGAGAGTAATTGCTTTTGTTCAAAATGATAACGACCAATCAATTTTGCAATCTGAAATGACAAATGTTAGCCACTATTACGATATTTACAATGCTAAATTTGTTGTAAAAAATGAAGATAACGAACCTGTTAACGAAGCAAAAATATCCATTGATGGAATAATAAAAACAGATGCAAATGGTGTTGCCGTGTTTTCATCAATAGAACAGGATTATACTTATAAAATCACAAAACCGTTTTATATGACTGTAAACGGGAACTTTTATCTTTCACAGGATACAACAATTAATATTACCATAAGCAAAATTCATGACATGCTATATGAAGATTTTGATAATGTTGATGATAATGAAGTTCCCGATGGTTGGATAAATCTTTCGCCTGAAGTAAATTATAAAAAGTTTGTATATGTAGAAGATCATACATTGAATTTTAAACAAAGACTTCAAAACTATGACAAATCCATTTTTGTTAGTCCTGCTATTGATATGAGTGTTGCCGGAATTTTAAGTTTTGATTTGGGAAACAGATATTATCATCCTCAACTTGCTATAGGCACAATGTCTGACCCCAACGATGCTGAAACTTTTAAAACAATTGTAATACTCGATCCTGAAAAAGACGAGATAAAGACTATTAATATTGACCTTTCAGATTATCCGGGTTTTGACAAATATCTTGCTTTCAGAATGCCCGAAACTAATTTGAATGCTTATTTTATGCTTGATAATATAAAACTACAAGAAGATTCTAATCAAGGAAAATATGTTGCTTCGGTTATTGTAAAAGATGAACAAGATATGCCGATAGAAGGAGCTACTGTTACAATGGGGGATTCAACACATACAACAGATACTAGTGGTATTGTTCATTTTGTAAAATTAGAATCAGGAGATTATGATTTTACCGTTTCAAGTGAACATCACTTTTCAAATAACGGGAGTATAACAGTAAATAGCGATAATGCTGAAATCATAATATCTTTACAACCGCTTGATATTAAAGATAATGAATCAAACTACATATCAGTTTTCCCGAATCCTGCAAAAGATATAATTACAATATCTTCAGATGAGTTTATAAAAGAGATTAATGTTTACGACATAAGAGGAAAATTATTATCACAAAAAAAGGAATTATTAAAAACATGTAATTTCGATTTATCTGATATTGACAATGGTATTATTATTGTTAATATTAAATTCGCAGATAATACATATTATAATAAGCTCATAATTAAGCAATAAGATGTAGTATTTTTCTTATAATAAACCCGTCTTAAATTTATTTTGAGACGGGTTTTATATTGGTTTCTCTTGTTAATCTTCTTTTATACAATCGTTCTATTTATTCTCAATAGTAAACTTTAAAAAATATTATTAAATTTACCATGAACAATTTATACTAACTGCATTTATTTAAGAAAATGGTAAAAAGAATTTTAATTTTTTTTATTTTATTTATAACAATCTCATCTACATTTGCACAATTCGAAGATAGTATAGTATCAATACATAAACAGATAAAAAGAGAAACTGATAGCAATAAAATTGCTGATTTGTATTTGAAATTAGCTAAGCTGCATAGAACTAGTAATTTGAAATTAGCCGAGCAATATTCAATAAAATGTTTAAATATAAGTGAACGAAATAATTATAATTTAGGTATTGCTAAAGCAAAACTTGAGATGGTCGATTTATTTGAGTTTTTAAAACCCGAATATTCATACGAATTGGCACTTGATGCTTACAGTATTTTTATTAAAGAAAAAGACTCTTTGTTAATGCTTAGGGCTTTAAATAGTCTTGCAAATGTTGTGTATATACAAGAAGATTACGATAAAGCAATTGAAATTTACAGCAAAGCACTAAATTATGCTAAACAACTGAATGACACTACAACTATTCCCGCTCTTTTAAATAATATAGGTATCTGTGTTGCAAATAAAAATGATTTTAAAAAAGCCAAACGATTCTTTGTTCAGGCTATAAATGAGATAAAAACGGACAACAACGATTTTAAAATAATTATTTGGCTTAATCTTGGTGAAATAAATGTATCACTTAAAAGTTTTGATAGTGTTCAAGCTATTTATAATAAGGTTGAAAAACTTTGTTTACGCTATAATAATAAAAAAGCTTTTGCTCCACTTTATAACAATTATAGCAATTATTATAAAGCAATAAATAAACTCGATAGTGCCGAGTTTTATGCTCGAAAAGCATTATATTATTCAATACAACTTCAATTGATTGATTATAAGCATGATGCATATGAGAACTTGATTACTGTTTTTAAAGAAAAAAATAAATTGGATTCTGTCGTTCATTATTATGAACTTGATGATATTTTAAAAGATTCAATATCTAAAATTGATAAACTTAGATCTATAGATTTGCTTACAATAAAATCGGATTTGGAAAGTAAAATGCAAATTAATAAATTGAAAAACAAACAATTAAAAAACAGACAATATGCTTTAATTCTTGTTATATTACTTTTTGTTGTTGTGCTTGCTTTTTTGTTGTATTCGTATAATATGAAAAGAAAAAAGATGCAATTAGAAAAAGAAAAAATAACTTTGGAAAAGCAGCTTGTTGAGGAAAAACTATTTACTCGAAACAGAGAAATTACAGCTCATATATTAAATTTGGTAAGTAAAAATAAACTTATAGAAAGTATTATACAAACACTTAATACTGAAAAAGTTACATTTAAGAAAGATAATCAGCAAAAAATACAGAGTATTATTAATGAACTGAGGCTAAATTTAAATCAGGAAATATGGAAAGAGTTCGAAATGAGATTTAAAGATATTCAACCTGAATTTTATAATAACTTGTTAAATACTCATTCAACATTAACGCCAAGTGAGTTAAGGCTTTGTGCATTTCTAAAATTAAATCTTGCATCAAAAGAAATAGCATTGATTACGCAGCAAAATACAAGAAGCATTGAAAAAGCCAGAGTAAGATTACGGAAAAAGTTTGGAATAGATCATCAAGAAGTTTCTCTGTCAAGCTATTTAACAAATTTTTAAGAAATACCTTAAGAACGCAAGTTGTTGAACAAGTGTTAGTTATTTGACAATTATAAGAATAAAGAAAATATGAAAAAATTGCATCCTATTCGGCAAGTACGATAGAATTGAGGATATATGAGAAATAATATTTATATTTATTAAAAAATATTTTATGAATAGGGGAATAAAATACTTATTATTAATATTATTATTTGTTTTTCATACTAATTTAATTAATGCACAAAATTCTACAGACAGCCTAGAGCTTGTTCTTGAATTCACACCCGATTCTGAGAAAAGAATAGATATTTTATTACTTCTGTCCGAAAAATTAAAAGAAAATAATACTTCAAAGGCATTAAAATATTCACTACAAGCTGTTGATTTATCCGAAACATTGCAAAACAATAAATATTTATTAAAATCAAAACTTTCTGTCTCTGAAATTTATTGTACTCAAAGCAATTATAAACAAGCAATAAATTATGTAGATAACGCAAAAGCATTAGCAAAAGCATTAGATGATAAAACAAGTCTTGCTAAGTCTTATCAGTTGGCAGGATTGATATATTCTAATCTGGGGGATTATAACGAAAGTTCAAGTTTATATTTTAAAAGTTTAAGACTTTATGAACAAACAAATGATAAAAAAAATATAGGTAGAGCATTAAGAAGTATAGCATCAATATATTTTGACCAAAAAAATTACGATAAAGCTCTTGATTATTATTTTAGAGCACAAAATATTGCTAAAGAGATAAACGATCAGGAAGTAATAGCACTGGGATTAAATGATATTGCTGCCATATATGGTTTTAGAAAGCAATATGATAAAATAATTAAATATTTAAAGGAATCAGTTGAAATAAATAAAAAACTAAATAACAAGCGAGCGGTTTCTATTAATTATACAAATATAGGTGTTGTAAACCAGCGGCTAAATAATTATGATACAGCTATTTATTATCTGAATAAAGCAAAAATGATATTAATTGAATTAGACGATGAGCTTTCTATATCAAATCTTAATAATATTATAAGTCAATTTTATTTTAGTTATTCAAAAAAAGACTCTGCTTTATACTATGCAAAAAAAGCATATAATACAGGAGTTAAATATGGAATGAAGAAAGTTGTTTTTGATGCTGCTAATATATTGTATAATATCTATATAGATAAGGGAGATACGGCAATGGCTAATGAATATCTTATTCAATATTATCAAATTAAAGACAGTATGAATATTGAAAAAAGCACTATTCAACTGTCAAAACTTGAAATGTTACATGAACTTGAAAGAGAAAAAACTATTCGACAAATACAACAACAAAAAAGGGTTTTTATTCTTTTTCTTATCATTATATCGTTGGTTTTAGGATTAAGTGTAATTATTCTTTTATTTGTGCGATATAAAATTAAAGCTCAAAATGCAGAACTTGAGAAATCTAATCTTAAAAAAGAATTGGAATTTAAAAATAAAGAATTGGCTTTAAAAGTAATGTCGTTACTCAAAAAGAATGAGATATTATCAAATATCTCTAAAAAGTTGATTGATATAAAAAAAGAAGCTATTAAAAGTGAAACTAAAATTGCTATTAATAAAATCTACAAAGAGTTACAAAAAAGCACGGATGATGAAATATGGGAAGAATTTGAATTGCGGTTTAAACAAGTACATAGTGAGTTTTATAAAAAATTAATGAATGACTTTCCCGACTTATCTCCTAGTGAACAGCGATTATGTGCTTTTTTACGCCTAAATATGTCTTCAAAAGAAATATCGGAACTTACCGGACAAAGTCTTAATGCATTAGAAACTGCTAGATACCGATTGCGAAAAAAACTCGGTATATCCAATTCTCAGGTTAATCTTATTACTTTTTTATCGCAATTATAAACCTACCTCAGCTGTATAAACAAATTGCGAACTGAAGCAATGATGAAGTATATGGCAATTATGGACTAACAATCATTATAAGTTGAATTAAACCCGACTTATGCAGTAGGAGTTGTGAAATAACGAACTTACGTCATTTAGTAAGGGTTAACCCCGATTTAGAAATACACCATTTTGGTTATTGTCCAAAATAGATGTAGTTCTTTATCGCTATACAATAGAAAACTATTTTTGTTTTCTATTGCATAGTTTGGATTAAAT
>Ga0256845_1003441_pt1 | contig 10706 bp, 7 predicted proteins | sample RiftiametaG_FD_189101 | JGI IMG/M metagenome (GOLD analysis project Ga0256845, IMG submission 189101) | Tube worm associated microbial communities from hydrothermal vent at the East Pacific Rise, Pacific Ocean - Riftia | ecosystem: Host-associated > Annelida > Integument > Unclassified ... | reverse complement strand
GCCAAGTTCGATGAAGAAGGCCAATGAACGCCTCAACCACTCCCTTACCCTGAGTTGCGACCCCTAAATAGACCGGCTCGCGACCCCCTGCCGCCATGGCCGCCACGTCTTCTTCTGTACGGACCCCTGGAAGGTCCCGCTTGTTAAACTGAATGACGAGAGGCATATCGCCCAGCTCGATGCCCTGAGCCTCCAAATTATCCCGTAGATCGAGAAACGACTCGGTATTTGTTTCTGTCTCAGACTCGCGAGAATCGGCTATAAAGGCGACGCCGTCCGCCCCCTGAACAACGAGTCTACGGGTAGAAGAATGAATGACCTGACCCGGCACGGTGAAAACCTTCAATCTAACCGAAAGGCCACTTTTGTCCTCAAAGCTCAAGGGCAATAGATCGAAAAACAGAGTTCTATCGTCTTTGGTGTCTAGGGTCATCAAACGACCCTTGGACTCATCAGATGCCGCCGCATGCAACGCCTGCAAGTTGGTGGTTTTCCCACTAAGAGCGGGGCCGTAATATACCAATTTAATGGTGAGTTCTCTGGTCGAAAAATCGAGCTGCACGTAAAACACTCCTTGGACGAATCACCGTCCCAACTCAGGGAAACGCCGCTTTCCCGGCGTAAGCGTACCATGCTCACCCCCAGCACAAGAGAACTCAAGAAGTTCGATAAGTAGAGTTTTACTTACTGAGTGTCGATGCCATGCTTCGATTCTGTTGAGGGATTTGAGATAATGTCCGCTAGCGATACCACAAAAGAACACATCAACCTCCACTTCTCGGACGACTGCCTCCCCGGTTTTGAGGCTGCGACCTTTGAACTGCCTCGCGAAGAAGACGGCGAACTAGTCGCTACTTTGATCCGTACAAAAGACGAGACAAGTCCGGCGTCTCCTCGCCCAGCGGTCCTCTATGTTCATGGTTTTGTCGACTATTTCTTTCAAGCACACCTGGCCGCGCAATTCGAAGAAGCCGGGTTTCGTTTCTACGCTCTCGATTTGCGACGTTACGGTCGGTCTATTCGTGAAAACAATCGTGCCAACATGGCGAGTTCTTTGGACGATTATTTTAACGAGATCACTCTTGCCCTTCGCTACATAGCTCAAGAACATGGTCGCCTCTCATCACTCATTGCACACTCGACAGGAGGACTTATTGCGTCACTCTATATGGATCGGGGCGAAGAGCGCGCTCTGGTGAAGGGACTCGTTCTCAATAGTCCATTCTTGCACTTCAATTTGGACAAGGTTTCATACCTCAAAACAAAAGTCGCTGCTTTTGTCGCTCATATTGCGCCCAATAAGACATTGCCCGATCGCCTACCCTCTACCTATGGGCAAACGCTCCATCAGGATGAAAAGGGCGAATGGAAGTACGATCTCGAGTTAAAACCCCTAAGAGGTTTCCCTCTTTATCCCAGCTGGTTTCGCATGATACACCGTGGGCATCGCGATATAGCTCGCGGCTTAGCTCTCGATGTACCCGTGCTGAGTCTCTGCTCTTCTCGCTCTCGGAGCGCAGTCAACGACGCCCCCCCTCAGCTTCTTGATTTTGAAGCCGACCTGGTGCTCAACGTCGATGATATTCGAACCCTTAGTCATCAACTGGGACCCGATGTTAGCGTAAAAGTAATTCCGGGGGGCATGCACGATCTCACTCTGTCTCGACGGCCCGCGCGGGAACAGGCTCTAAGAAGTATGGTCGAATTTGCAAAGGCCCAAGCACCGACCTGAGGGCACTCCGCTCATGCCCAGCGCTGTCGTCCCGCCGCTATCTCGGCAAGTACGCGTTCTTTTGCAGGGCCTCCCACCAACTTGCGCCTTTCAACAGCTGCCGCTGGTTCAAGAGCCAATCGTGCTTCAGGAGCGCCCAAGGATTCATGGGCAGTCTTAAGAACCTCATCGCTCAATCCGCCAATTTGCACGCCACGTTCTTCGGCCTCTCGCACCAAAGAGCCCACAATATGATGAGCATCACGAAAAGGAACACCTTGAAGGACCAAGTAATCGGCTAAATCGGTCGCGCAGACGTTTCCTTCAAGCAAGGCGCCTTCCAATCTATCTTGATTGAAGGTGCAGGTAGCCAAAGCGCCAGTCAGTGCACGCAAGGAGAGCAATGCGTCACGAGTTGCATGAAAAATGGGTTCCTTGTCTTCTTGAAGCTCGCGCCCGTAGCCAAAACACAGACTCTTTTCGAGAGTGTAGAGGGCCGTGACGTGACCGATGAGACGAGCCGACTTCCCACGAATCAATTCTGCGACATCGGGGTTCTTCTTTTGAGGCATCATACTCGAACTTGTCGAAAACTCATCCGAGAGGGAAATGAAGCCAAACTCCGTTGAACTCCAGATCACAATCTCCTCGCAAATGCGACTCAAGTGAACTCCCAATATTGCCAATCCCGAGGCCATCTCCATCAGAAAGTCTCGACTTGCGGTGGCGTCCAATGAGTTGCGCATGGGCCGGGTAAATCCCAACTCTTTAGAAACCCCCTCGCGATCGAGAGGAAAGCCACTTCCGGCAATCGCCCCCGCACCAAGGGGTGATTCGTTGAGGCGCTCACTTGCGTCCTGGAGACGATCGAAATCACGTGTCATCATTTCGTGCCAAGCCATCAAATGATGAGAAAGCCGGCTAGGCTGAGCCCGCTGCAAATGGGTGTAAGTAGGCATGAGAACCTCAATTTCACCGGCAGCTCGGTCCAAAATGACCATGCAGAGATCGCGTAAGGCAGCGTTCACCTCACTGACGCCCGAACGACAATAGAGCCGTAAATCTGTAGCGACTTGGTCGTTGCGCGAACGCCCCGTGTGCAATTTTCCGCCAACGGGACCTACAATTTCTGTCAGGCGAGCCTCAATATTCATGTGCACGTCTTCGCGCGCGGGGTCCCACTTAAACTTTCCGGCCTCAATTTCTTGGGCGACTTGATCCAGTCCGGAAACGAGAACTTTTGCCTCCTCCTCGCTGATAACACCCGCTCGCGCTAAGCCGCGCGCGTGGGCTTGCGACCCTGCAATGTCAAAACGCCAGAGGGCCGAGTCGACCCCCACACTGGCATTTAGTTCCTGCATGGCAGAATCAATAGAATCAGGAAGACGACCACCTCTAGCAACGCTCATGTTGAGGCAATAGGATGGAGGCCGCCCTCAGGGCAACCATGGAGGAAAAAGGTCGTTTTTTGACGCTATTTCGCCGTAAATTCCAAACCAGCGAGAGCTTCGTCCAAGGCCCCGGCCCGCAATGCTGCGAGGCGATCAAAGAAGCGAGTGTATTGCCTGCTGGGCTTTTTTCCAGCTGAGGTACGCAGAGAAAAATCAGTCAAACGCGTCGAGGCAAAGCGTGCGCAGGCAACGCTTCCCTCTAGGACCATGCCTGCACGCTCTTGCTGGCTCAAAGGACGCACCTTGCAATAGCCCTTCACCATTGCGCGCGCCAACTTGCCGTCGAGGGTATCACCGAAACACCAAGCTAAAAGAGTGACCATCAAATCGTAGACATAAGGTCCCGCGGACGCGCTCTCAAAATCTAAGAGACCCGATACATTTTCGCCCTGCATCAACACGTTGTCGCGAAATAAATCGCCATGAATTAGCCCTTGCGGCAAACTCAAGTCTCTCTCACTTTGTATAAGCTGAACCAGATCTCTAATCGTTTGGAGAGCTGGGTAGAGATCTGCACGTTGGGCCTCTTCAACGCGCACGAGGCGCTCTTCGATCGCCGCAAAACCAAAGCGGCTGGGCTCGACTTGCAAACCGCCCAAGGAGGCACAATGCACAGAAGCGAGTGCGGCGCCGACACTTTGGGCGGCCAACTCAGTCACACGTCCCTGACACAAGACCTCTCCCTCCAATCGCTGATACAAGGCGAAAGGCTTCTGACCGTAGCTAAGAAATGACTCGCCTGACAACAAGCGAACCGGGCGCGCCACAGCTATCCCCTCCTCAAAAAGAACCTCATTGAGAGTCAACTCAAATTGTGCCCCCTCGTTTCCTTGTTCTTCGTAGATACGGGCGAATAATTCAATGGCTGCTCCTGTGGAGTTGCGAGCACTCAGGAAAAAATTCGAGTTAACACTGCCGGCTTTCAACGCCTGCAAATCGAGTAGAATTAACCCATAATTTTTGAGAAGTTCGGAAGCATCATCGAAAGGAAGGGCTGTCAGTAGGGCCATTAGTCCGAGCACCCTAGTACGAAATATCTATGGAGCGTGCCCGGTTTCGCACCAAGGAGACAAAAAGAAGAAAGAGGGTTTGATACTTTACGATATCTGCAGCTCATGCCCCCGAGACAGGCAACAATCCGGCCACTCGCTGAATGTAGCGCGCCGAAGTCTCACTCAACCCAGCGGGGTACGAGAGCCCTTCGGGAGAAAGTCGAAAGAGGCTGGCAAAAAACACTGACGCCGCCAAATAAGAGCCTTTCAGGCTGGGATGAGATCCATCACGATCGTAGAGTTCCTTGTAGGAAAAGGGCGACTTACGATCAGCTGCGATGCGGCTCCAGGCGCCCCCCACATTGGCGATGGTACCGCCAAACTCTTCGGCATAGAGAGAATACCCGCGCTGCAAGGCGGCGGTGTGCCCCCGAAAAGAACAGACCATTGAGTTGTTTTTGCAATTTTGCTGATCTCCATCACGCCTACCCCAGGTGGCGTAAAAGAACACTGCTGTCGTCGGATCGTTTTCTCGAATCACCGACACCAGCTTTTCTACCGCAGGAAAAGTCTTTTGCCGAACCTTATCAACGGGCTGGCTGGGCAGCTGACTGAAGTTCTGCAACACCACCGCATCCCAGTCGCGCTCACCAATGGCGCTCAGTGTTTCACCCGATTCGGCATGACGGGCCAGACGCGTTCCACCGGGAGCCACCATTCGAACCTTTACCTCACATCCCGCAGACTCGGCCATGCCCGCTACAAGCTGAGGCATATCAAAGTAGTGGGTGTAGCTATTTCCGATGAACAATACATTCAACGGCTTGGCTCCATTGCATAACATCGGGGCATTTTCTCCCCCCACCTGTGAAGCTGCGCTCTGAGAACCAAAACCTCCAGCCCCCTCCAACCCCAGCCAACCCTGGGAACTACTTCCTTCGTGTCCGCCTCCGGCCAAGCCTTTTTCTGCCATGGCAGTTTGAGCAACTGGAAACACCTGCCAAGACAGCAAAAGCCCCACGACCAATTGAAGGACGCGTACGGGGGAGAGCGAACCCTTCACCATATTGGGTAGCCTGCCATCATTAAATTTACGCGAATACGCGGTTTACGAGGAGCTCTGTCGAGAATTTGTCTACTTACCAAGCATATTTCCTAGCATTTCGGTCCGCCCAGCGCCCAGGAGCTCAGAGCGGTTGAATATGTAAAAAGTTGACCAATAAACTACAAATGAAGCCCGCTTTGGTCAGCTCAGAGAAGAATACCCACGAGGTAGCTGGTTTATTCCCAGATCCGCAGTAAACCGTGCCTCCCAATGGAGATTTACGGAGAAAAGTCAGGTCTTTCCCAAAGTGCCCTCAAAGCATTGGAGCGCATTTATCGAAGGCGTGTGCCCATCGATACAATTGCCACGCCAGAGTTGGTGCGAAGTCTCGCCGAAGCCTCTCGCGAGAGCGGGCGCCAAGTGGGAGCGCTGATTCACCGTTCAGGTGAGGTAGATTCTGTGATCGTCGGAACTCCCAGCGGCATCATGCTGCCGGACGTGGGACGCCTGCGTGCAGCGAAGGGACGCTTTCGGGCCCTGCGCCTGGTGCACACCCACCTCTTCAATGAGCCTCTCAATCAGGACGATCTCACCGATCTAACGCGATTGCGCCTCGACATGGTCGCGGCTGTCCTCCTCAATCCCGAAGGGGAGCCTCGCGCATTCACTTGGGCCTACAATATTCCCAAAGGGCGAGGCAACACCGATGCCTCTCAACGGGGATATGAGGTGGTGGACCCCATCCCCTGGGGACGGCCCCAACCTCATTTCGGCGAGTTGATCGATGCGTTAGAATCAGAATTTTCACGTCTTGAAAAACACCGCACTGTCGAAGCAAAAGATGGGCGCGCTATGTTGGTCCATGTAGGAGAGAAACGACCGGGGGCGATGCGTATGGCGCGTGTACGCATGGCGGAGCTAGAGGCGCTAGCCGAAACTGCTGGGGTCGAAGTAGTGGAGCGCATCATTCAACTGCGTCCAAAAGTCGATCCCAAATATGTATTGGGCAAAGGAAGACTCGAAGACGTTCTCATCAAAGCTATCGATTTGGACGTGCAGACGCTGATTTTCGATCGCAATTTGAGCGCAGCGCAAGCCAGCACAATCGCCAGTCGAACCGATCTACGTGTATTGGACCGAACACAATTGATCCTCGATATTTTTGCCCAGCGTGCTGAGACTCGCGACGGCAAGCTCCAAGTAGAATTGGCTCAACTGAAGTACAGTCTGCCTCGGTTGGGTCAAAAAGACGATAGCTTAAGCCGATTGACAGGGGGGATCGGCGGTCGCGGACCCGGTGAGACAAAAATAGAAATCGGGCGCCGCCGCGCTCAAGAACGAGTCACCCGCCTAGAGCGTTTACTGAAAGAGCAGAAAAAGCAGCGCGCTGAACGTCGTCGACGGAGACAATCAGATGATGCCCCGGTGATTGCTATCGTCGGTTATACCAACGCAGGCAAGAGTACCCTCTTGAACACCCTCACGAGCGCCGGGGTACTAGCCGAAAACAAGTTATTTGCCACTCTGGACACCCGAAGTCGTCGCCTCACCCTGCCCCTAGGCAACACAATCATCATGAGTGATACCGTGGGCTTCATTCGTGACATGCCAAAAGATCTTTTTGCCGCATTTCGTGCCACATTTGAGGAGGCTGCCGACGCAAATCTCATTTTGGAGCTGGTCGACGCCTCAGACGACGAAGAGCGCACCCACAAAGAAGAAACGAAAAAGCTTCTCACCGAATTAGATCTTCATCATGTGCCTCGTCTGCGAGTCTACAATAAGGCCGACCGGCTCGATTCAGAAACAATCGAAGCCCTCGCTCGCGAAGAGGATACTTTGGTAATTTCTGCCCTGGACAAACAGAGCGTAAAAAGCCTCACTCAAGAATTACAGAAACGCTTTGTGCCCCGTGACTCCCCTAGCTAGGTAGAGTTCAACCTAAAGAAGTTCTGTCTCGTACTTAAAAAATAAACGGAGACCGAATTTCTTCGCGACGCTATACCATGCTAGCCAGCCTCATCAGGCTATGACTCAAGACACGTCCACTCCGGGAAGCTTCCAGAATACGGGGGGTGTCCTACTCGTTCTGAGCGCTCTCTTCTTTTTCTTCGCAATTGTGCGCTTCGGCTGGGTAGCAGACGATGGTTTCATCGTGATGCGCTCTATCGATCACGTATTACAAGGAAAAGGGCTGGTTCTCAACGTAGGTCAAAGAGTTCAGACCTTCACGAGTCCCGCCTGGGCTCTTTTCCTAATACCGGTTCACTTCATTGTTTCGGAGCCGTATCTCAGCCTCGTTGGTGCAGGGCTTTTCTGCTCGCTCCTCTTAACGCTTGGTATCACAAAGTACTTTAAAAAGACTCCCTGGAGGGGCGTACTAGTTTTTCTCACTCTTGGCGCGTCGAGCTCATTTCTAACCTACGGCACCTCGGGTTTAGAAAATTCTCTTGCTTACGTGCTTGCCGCCGGATTTTGTCTGGAACTCGTTCACAAAAAGGGAGTGCCTACCCGCCACGCGGCACTCTTGGCTGGCGCACTCGTCTTGACTCGCATGGACTACGGGGTCCTCCTCTTTCCGTCTCTTCTCCTCCTGCTCATCCGGCACCCCAAAAAGGCGCTCCAAGTAGCATGGCCAGCTTTGTTGCTCCTGGGCTCCTGGTTTCTTTTCTCCATGATCTATTACGGATCGCCCCTGCCCAATACCGCCTACGCAAAGCTCAATACAAGTATCCCCTTTGATATAAAATTTGGTCGCGGCCTGGGCTATCTTGTCGATGCTCTCTATCGCGATCCTGCGATGGTTTTCACCCTCGGCGCCGCCGCACTAGGTCTTTTTTGGAGCAAGATAAGTATTGTCTCCCATGGTCTCTTGGCTGGCGTATTGGCCTATTTGCTTTACGTCTGCTGGATAGGTGGTGACTTTATGACAGGTCGGTTCCTCACGGTTCCTCTCCTCGTCGCTATTCTTGTTCTGGTTCAAGCTGAGGGTATCGAATGCAAAACTTGGGCGATTCTTTGCGGAGTAGCAGCTTTTCCAGCGCTTCAAACTTGGAATATGCGCCTCGCCGACTCCAATCGTACAGATTGTTTATTTTCTAAGTCCGGCATTGCTGACGAACGAGCTTGCTACATGCAGCATACCGGGCTGGCGCAAAATATCGGAATCAAGAAATGGCGCACACACGGCTACTTAAGAGACTTTCGTGAGGCCCTCAAAAGAGGCGATGAAAAAAACGGCGTCATCGTCTTTCCCCTTGTAGGCATGGTTGGTTTTGCTGACGAGAAGGACCACCATATCGTCGAAGACATGGCCCTCAGCGAGCCACTACTGAGTCGCCTCAAGGTCAAAGTAGGTAACGCCCGACCGGGACATTATAGGCGCCCTTTACCTGCCGGATATGTAGATTCACTGCGTTCGGGGGACAATACCATTGTCGATCCCTGCGTTCGGCGACTCTACTCCCACATCAAGTTGGTAACGACTGGTCCCCTCTTCGCGCCTGGGCGCGCCTCCGCCATCTGGGCATTGAACACGTCCCATCGCTCGTGCCCCGCTCCCTCAATTGCTCGCTGAACAACAGCATACTGACGACTCTCTGGCTGCCAGCTGGCTCAAATAGGCTCCCGCCCTGATCATTGCTCTCTACGCAACGATCTCTTGAGAAAAAACCCTCTACAATTGGGCACTCGATGGGCCCATACTTGCAGCAAGGAAAACAAATGGACCCAATCGTAGCCGACATTCAACCGCAAGCCGTCTCTCTAGAAAAGGACAAAAAGTATTTTTGGTGTGCCTGCGGAAAATCTAAAAGCCAACCTTTTTGTGATGGCAGCCACCGGGGTTCTGGCTTTTCACCCCGAGCATTTACAGCAGAAAAAGAGGGTGATGCCTACTTATGCAACTGCAAACAAACGAAAAACCCGCCCTTTTGTGACGGTACTCATCGCTCTTTCAAGTCAGAGCAAATTGGACGCCCCTTGCCCTTGGTAAAAACTACCAACGAAAACGTTCAGCCAGAAGGTGAGGCAACTCCAGAAGAGCCCTACGTAGCGCGCATTCACGAAATGGCGAAAAATGGCCTCAGCAAAACGGGGCACCATGGTGAAATGGTATCCATGGGAGTGCCTCGCCAGCACCTGCCTTCGTGGGATAATTTACAGCTACTCGTCGCGCAATTTGCTACCAAACCACTCATGGAGGACACCCCAGTGGCGACGAAGTTGATAATTGGTCCTCGGGCAAAAAAGCCGTTGGAGCTAAAGATCCCACTCTTTGTCTCCGATATGAGTTTTGGCGCCCTCTCAGAAGAGGCTAAGATTGCCCTCGCGAAAGGTGCTCAATTGGCGGGTACAGGTATCTGTTCAGGCGAAGGAGGCATGCTCCCAGAGGAGCAAGCTGCCAATGAGCGTTACTTTTACGAACTTGCCTCCGCGCAATTTGGCTATCAAGAAGAATTGCTCAAAAAAGTTCAAGCCTTTCATTTCAAGGGAGGACAGGGGGCAAAGACGGGAACCGGGGGGCATCTACCTGGTGTAAAAGTCACCCCCAAAATTGCCGCTGTGCGTCACCTCAGTCCGGGGCAAGATGCCATCTCACCTCCGACGTTTGTCCACCTCTCCTCCGTAAAAGACTTTCGAGATTTCGCCGAGCGGGTACGTGAAATATCAGGAGGCATCCCCATTGGCTTCAAATTAAGCGCTCAGCATATCGAGAAAGACATTGATTTCGCCCTCGAAGCCGCCGCCGATTACATCATCCTCGACGGACGAGGTGGTGGCACTGGAGCTGCCCCTGCCCTTTTTCGCAACAATATCTCCGTACCCACAATCCCTGCGTTGGCGCGAGCACGACGACATTTGGACAAAACAGTCGGACGCGATGTCACGCTCATCGCCACAGGAGGACTGCGTGTACCCGAAGACTTTGTCAAAGCTCTGGCCTTGGGCGCCGATGGGGTTGCTATTTCCAATTCGGCCATGCAAGCGATTGGCTGCGTGGGGGCGCGCATGTGCAATACCAACAATTGCCCAGCGGGCATTGCCACTCAAGATCCTCATTTACGAAAGCGCATGAATGTAGATACGGGCGCAGAGCGACTCGCTCGATTTTTCCAAACGTCCGTCAGCCTGATGCAGGTATTGGCCCGGGCCTGCGGCCATTCAAGCCTCAATCAATTTCGCAGCGACGATCTCACCACCTTCGATCCCAATATGGCTCGGCTCACAGGTGTTTCTTTTGGAGGCGTCGAGCTATAGGAGCAGCACTTGCCTATGGATCTCCAAGAAAAACAAGACCTCTTCGCCCAGCTAGCACGCAGCCTGACGAGTGAATACGACATACTCGTGGCTGCCCACCAAGCCACCCAAGCAGGGGCCACCCACGAGGAGGCAAAACCGGAGAACGACAAGGACACACGCGCGCTAGAACAAAGCTATTTAGCGCGCGGTCAGGCCGAACGAGTCTTGCAATTAGAAGACGAGTTGAGGCTGCTTAAGCGCCTCGT
>Ga0256845_1003440_pt1 | contig 10708 bp, 3 predicted proteins | sample RiftiametaG_FD_189101 | JGI IMG/M metagenome (GOLD analysis project Ga0256845, IMG submission 189101) | Tube worm associated microbial communities from hydrothermal vent at the East Pacific Rise, Pacific Ocean - Riftia | ecosystem: Host-associated > Annelida > Integument > Unclassified ... | reverse complement strand
AATAATGCAAGCGTCAGTAATACAGTGACGATTACCGCAACTGCGAGTGATTCTGACGGAACAATAACTGCTGTTTCATATCAGTTGACCGGTCCAACGACGACAAGCTGGAGTGCGATGAGCTCTGCCGGTGGTACAACATGGAGCGTTCCACTTGATACAACAGGGTTACAGAATGGCAATTATACTCTTGAAGTTCGCGCAACCGATAATTCAAATGCAAGTATAATTGACAGTATTACAATCACTATTACCAATACAGCGACGCCGGTTTCAATTACATGGAATACGGTAAATAAAGCATCGGTATTAAACTCACAGGGGATATTAACGAAAGTATCATTTGATATTCTTCTTGATGTAACCGGAATTGCAACCAATCAAACAATACGATTAACCGTACTTGATGCAAATGGAACATCTCACGATGTCGGTATTGCCGTATTTAACAATGGTAAATGGATTGGTCATGTTGGTATTCCGGGTGAAATAGAACCTGATACCCGTATTCGCTTGATAGCAAATAATACAGAAGAGCTTTATAATGGTAAGTTTGAACCAAAAGGTGAAACCACATTCTCAATGTTTGTCGGAGGTATTTGTGGTGAAGGTAAGGGATTTGAGTTCAATAAACCGAGAAAAGAGACAAAAGTAAATGTCTATCTGTTTAATCTTGCCGGTATGCTTTTAATGACCGGTGAAGATATGACATTTATGAATGAAAAGACAGATATAAACAGTGATTTATATACATTTACCGTATGTATTGACATGTCGTCATATGCCAGCGGTGTATATATCATTAAAGCTGTTTCGGATAATGGAAATGTACAGACGATTAAGTTCTTTAACACAAAGTAGGCAGAAGCAACTGACAGGGAGGCTTGAATGATACAACGATGGTGTATACTAATTCTTTCGGTAGTAATGCTGATTGGAATGTGTTTTGCCGCAGGAGAAGCAATAGAGTTTGGACGTGATGGAGTCGGTTCACGACAGGAAGCACTTGGCGGAGCAGTTACTGCGCTTGATGGCGATTGGAACTCAGCTTTTTGGAATCCTGCGGGACTTGCTACTCTTAATAAGTTTTCTATCGGTATAAATACGCGAATGTATGGTATTGCACAAGGTGGGGTTACCTTTTTAGCACCGAGTATTGCATTGCCACTTGGTAATAATACTTCTTCAAAGCCATCGCGTCAGTATCGATCAAGAAACCGTCATGGAGGATATAGTTTTAGATATACTGAACCTCGCGTTGAGTTAGTACAATATCGCAGTTATGACGATAGTTATAACAATCGGCGAAGTGATTCTGATCGTGATGCCAATAACGATAGATATTCAGAGCGTAGTCGTGATGATGATCGTCGCAGTAGTGGTGATCGTTATGGTAACGATGCAGACAATCGTTCAAGTTCATCATACAGAAGGAATGATTCTGCACGCTATAATGATAATCGTACTGGCAGTTATAATCGATCACGAAGTTCATCACGATCGAGATTTCAGCCGGCAGGCGGAAAAGTGCTTGCTCCGGGTGCGATTATACGAAACGTTACTATTGAAGATATTCAAAATGAGCGTGATGTAAAAGCGAATAATTCATTATTTCAAATCAGCTGGGGCGATACTTTCAGAAGTCTTGGTGCTGATACCGGTAAAGATGAGTTTTGTTATGGCTTAACCGTAAAGATGATATCCGCAAATTACGATGGAAGAAAAGGGTCTGCGATGTCTTCTGATATTGGTATGTTGTATAAAGTGCATGATGCCGGAATGAATATTGGTGCGTTAATCAGAAATCTTCCTTTGAAAAAAATGACGGTTGCTGATGATACGGAAGCTGATAATTTGCCCTTTGAATACAGTTTTGGTATGGCATTAGATTTAATCCCGCAAACCGCACATCAGATGAATAGATTTCTGCTTATGGCGGATGCCGGTAAAGCAATTAGTGATATAAGTTTTGGGTTCAATATAGGAGCAGAGTTTACAATAAATAAAATTATTGCTTTGCGAGTCGGAAGTAGTCCATTACAGGAAAATAAAATCAATTTTGGCATCGGTGCTGATATAAGCGGAATTTCAGTTAATTATGCCGGTATGACATATGGTCAATTAGGACTAAAACATTCGATCGGTGTTGCATATCAGTTTAATTAAAATCTATAATTAGCGAAGAAAATAATATTTATTAAGGCGGCATTATTTGTCGCCTTTTTTATTGTTTTATTGCCAATATTATAAATTAAATCTAATATGTATGATATATTAATGATTCAGTATTACATGCAGTAATGAAAATAAAATTATTTTAAATATATAAGGTGTTATTTTGTATGTTTCTTTTTTTTAGTTCTTTTAACATACGATTTATTTCGAGTTTGAGCTGTACTAGATGCAGGACTACTAACGGCATATTGTAATTCACTTCTGAAAAACCGTCTGAACATATTTAATGTCGTAACAAATAATGCCATAATAATAGGACCGATAATAAAGCCAAAAATGCCGAATACCATAATACCACCAAGGACGCCGAATAATATAAGTAAATCATGAATCTTTGTATCTTCACCGATAAGGCGGGGACGTATAATATATTCAATACTTCCCATAATTAAAATCCCTACTAATGTCATTATTATCCCTTTTCCGATATAGCCGTTATAAAAGAATAATAATGCGGTTGGCACCCAAATGATTGCAGGTCCGATAATGGGGATTATAGCAATAATCATAATCATAACACCCCAAAACACGGGTCCTTGAATACCCAGTAGTGCGAATACCGATGCGCCGATAGTCCCTTGGATAAGACCAATAATCAATGATCCTTTTATTGTTGCTTTCGTAGTTGATGCAAAGCGGTCAACAATAAGATTTTTATCTGTATCATGTAATGGGATAAAATTAAAAATACGTTGTAATATATGATCTCCATCTCTGAAAAAAAAGTACAGACAATATAAAAATATAAAAAGATTAAATAAAATACTCAGAGTGTTTTTTGAAATATCGATTGCATAATTCATTGAAAGCTTTAAAATATTTTGAAGTGATGTATTAAGTTCATTTAAAAGCTGTTCGGTTGTAATGCCGAGATATTGTGCTATTGATAATTGAGAGATCCAGGTCATGGTGTTTTTTGTAATAGCATCAATTTCATTTATATTTCCGCGAAGTATCTTTGTTATTTCAGTGATATCGCGGATAAGAAATATTCCAATAGTGCCTAATGGAACAACCACAAGCAGGAATACAATGAGTATTGCGATGACTGGTGAAAGCCATGTAAGTCGAGGCATTGATTCATGTATTTTTTTATGAAGTGGTTTGAAAATACCGGCAGTAATTCCGGCAAGCAGTGCCGGTATAATAAAACGTCGGATAACAAAAACGAATAATATGCTTATTGTTAGAAATAGAATAAGAAAAAATACTTGACTGAATTGCTTATTGGAAAGCAATGCCTTGTTTTTATGTACAGCCATTATATAGAATCCTTTACAATACTATTGACAATAACAGTAAAGCGCAGACAATATCGTACGTCAAGGAAAATTGATATATGTTTATGTCAGGATTATACAGTTGATTTATCATACAAAGAAAGATCAATTCAAACCTGATTGTCGGCTACTGATTCTTTAATTCTCAAAAGAGATTAATTTAAAATAGCGACGCTTGCATTCTGAGATTATTACTATGATATAAAATGAGATAATTAAATTTGTATGACAAAAAAAAATGATGTATTTTATGTGTATAATAATGAAATACAATTATTGTATAATTAGGGGTTAAATAATAAAAATATTATTTGTGGGTTTAAAATTATATAATTAAATTTGCTGAATCGAGTGAGAAAACACTTGAAAAATCTAATAAAATCGTATAATATAGGTACATATGAGAATAAAATATATAAATTAACTATAAATATGGAGAAGTGATTATTATGAAAATTAAAAATATTATTATTATGGTTTTTATTGAATTGTTGCTTATTACAACACTATTAATACTGCCGATTTTTGCTTCATATACATATTACAATGATTTCAGTCAACCATTGGATCTTGCGGTTAATGGCGGATTATGGCGAACCAACTTTATGATGGGACGTGAAGGAATTACCGGTGATAAAGAAAACGGAGATTCTAGTTTTGCTGCGCGCTATTATAATTCCTATCAGCAAACGAGTAATGGCTGGTTAACAATAAATGGAGATCCGTATACGGGGGCGGAAACACATAATTGGTACTATAATGGATTTTGGAATGGTATTCAAACAGTTCTTGAAGTTCCTTTCAATGCAACGGAAGAAGAACCATTCGGATTTGAGATAACACGGCTGCATACAGTTATGCCCCCGCGTTTTAATCCACCGCACAGGAGTAGAACAATCCAGGAAATATGGTTATTTGTTGATAATGGGGCACAGAATACGTGGGATGTGCTAAATGATTATATAAATATATATGATTTACAGCGTGGTGATTTTATATCAAACTTTTTCGGAGTATATGATGGGACTGAACGCGATGTTACCAATTTTAATTTTATCTGTGCACGTCAAACGAATGTAAATTGCTATGATATTGTACGTCATTCATATCAAACAAATGCAACGAATACTACTGATATAGGATTTAAAATTACCCATGATGGTTCACATATAAGTGTATGGATTAATCCTAGCCCAAATGGAGCGAATGCGGGATACCCTGATGAATGGTGTCGTATATATAAAAAAGCGGTTGATTGGTCTACCAATATGAAAATTATGATCGGTCATACTGCGCGTGATGAAACATTGCCGCCAATACCGGCATATTATGATAATCTTCGTGTTTTTTCAGCGGCGGATGAATCAAAAATCAGTCTTTCTCCACAGTATCTTCCTGCTTCTGCTAATGTGCAGCAAGTAACATTACAATTTACAAATACCATACGAAAAGAATCTGGTATAACCAATGCCGGTATTAATTATATACGGATCATAAAACCTGATGCATTTACATGGGGCAATACCATTGTCAATGCAGTAACGGTGCATGACCATTATACAGATAGTGCACAGCAGACATTAACCTCCGTTGCATGGGATGCCAATTCATTCCCTGCTGCGGGCGAGGTCATGATACGTTCCAATGGAAATGAGATACAATTATACTTCGGAACACAAATAACGAATATGTCCAGTAATGGCAATGAAGATATTTTTGTCGACCTTGATATTATTACCGGTTATTTTAGTTCTGGGGATTTTACTGCCTATATTGAAGCAAAACAACTTGATACCATGCCGGGGACAGTGCTTGGAAACAGTAAGGGGCGAGCGTCAACCTGTGGCGAACAGAAATGTACAGGAACAGCAAACCTCACTGCCATCGGTTCACCGCAGGGGTATGCCGGTATTGATGACAATGATGGTGACAACACGGTATTAAACGGGTTAAGTTTATATACATTTTTATATACCCTTGATACCACGGGTATATCGAACGGGACAGCAATCGGGAAATTAGTGATTACGATACCGCCGGGTGCATTCAATGTAATTGATGCGGATTCGATCGTATTTATAGATGACAATGACACGTATACGACGATACAAAGCATTAATGGGACGAATCGGATAGTGGTAAATTACAGCGGCGAGGGGAAATCAGTACCGGGAGAAAACGGGATAGATATCATTCGTATCGATTGCGACAGTGCGAGTTTGGGACGGTGGATGTGGCCGTCGTATATAGTTGATATATACGGGGCGACGAATTGGACGATAACGAATACGGCGAATCCGCGTCAATGGATAGAGGTTGCCCCTGAAGGGAGCAAGAGCGAGATGTATATATCCTATCCGGGGACGGGAGATCCGCGAACATTGTTCAATCAGCCGAGTCCGTATACGAATCGTATTGAGATAACGATTCGGAATGTTGCGAGTGATCCGATTAATATTATTCGGTATGCGGTGATAGAAGTGCCGGACATATTTTCGAATTTAGTCAATATCAGCAGCAGCCGCGTGAGCGGCGGAGGTCGGATAACGTATACTCCTGCATCGGGTTTGAGTCGTGTGAGTACGATTAGTTTATTTTACGGCGGCAGCAGCGGGAATCCGATTCCCATTGGCGGTCAGACGGATAAGGTTCAATTTACAGGGACGTTATTGAGCGGGTATCAGGGAGCGGGCGGTATAACGAATGTATATTTTAGTGCATTGACTTGTAATTCGAATAACACGAATTATCAGCGATCATCGACGAGTGGTCAGGTAACGAATATTGTTTTGACGGATCCGCAGCCGATTGGTTCAGCGAGTGTGAGTGCAAATGATGGGATTGTCTATGCGACGGAGAGCGCCAATGTTCTGACGTATCGCATAGTGAACGCAGCGCCGACGGGTGATATTTTATATGCGGGGATATGTATACCGAGTTCAATTGTCAGTAATATCAGTACACTGAGCAGCAGCTGGCCGAGTGCGTCCCCGGTATTGGTGAACGGGACGAATATACGGATCGATTATAGCGGGAATAATTTAACCCCGGGTGGCGTTGATCAGGTACAATTTACGCTGACGGATCGGTATACGAATTCGCGGGTATATGGGTCGTATGTATTGAGTTCATGGGTTGGTGCTGATGCGGTTGGTTCGACGAATGCGACGAGCGATGAAGGGTCGGGAGCAACACGGCTGCTTTCAATCTATCCGCAGGAGCTGCGGGCGATGGCGCAGGTAACGCCGCGTACCCAGCTTTCCGAAGTAACCGGGAGTTATTGGATAACGAATTACATAACGAACAGTGGCGATGCGGGGAATTATATTACTGAGGTACGCATCGATCTGCCGGGTCAGTTCAATGCGCCGGTAATCGGAGATATTGATTCCGGGCTGATAGCCAATGAGGCGCAGGATGTTTTAATAGTCGGGAATGATGTATGGCTGTATTATACGAATAATCTTTTGAACGGGGGGAGCGGTGATACGATACGTATTCGGGTATCGGATAATGTGAATGCGGAAGCGAGTTCGGTTATCGGTATACGGGCGACGGTGAACACGAATATACTCGATACTGTTTCGGCGGCATTTAGCGGTGCATTGAATTTCTTTTTTGAAGTTCCGCCACCGCGCACGTATGCCTGGCTTTCGCCGAACATACAAATCACGGGGACGACGAATCGGTTTACGGTATCGGTGAGCAATTACGGGAGCGGGTCCAATAATGTTGAACGGTTATTGCTGACGCTGCCGTCAATATGGGCGAATCAAGTCAGTATGATCGGGTCATCGTCACTTGGTTTGACGGGGGTGACGAATTATGGAGGCAGTATAGCGGTGAACTATGCCGGCGGTGGCAATACGCTTGATCCGGGCGAACGGGATGTATTAACAATCGAGATTACAAATACGAGTATGAGTGTAACGAACGGGAGTTTCGGATACACGGTATGGAATAATGAAAAGACCGCAGCGGGAGAAGTTCTCTCATCGGGAAGTCTTCGTCTTGATGCGGTGAGTCGTCCTGAGTTTCGGGTGAGTCCGCTGCAGTTGCAGACGATTTCGGCACAGACCACGAATACGGTACGGATATTTAACGGGTCAAGTTCACAAGGTGTTCCGATAACGATGGTTCGACTTCCGGTAACGGCGAGCGGTCTTGGTTGGCCGCCGGCGAGTGTTAGTGCCGGTCGCATTGGCGCAATGGCGAGCTGGGGGGTATCGGGTGGCACGAATATTATTTATGTAGATTACAGTGCTAATCCTCTACCGGCGGGCGAGATAGATGATATTCAAGTTATTATTCCCGACAGTATTACAACCCCATCTTCTGCGGTGTGGAGTGTGTGTGTTGAATATGGAGACGCCGTACAAGGGCATACTAATTGGTTTAGTGCGTCAGTTGATGCAGCGGGGAATGATACGGTGCAGTATGTATTACCGGCGCCGGTTGCGCCGGTGAGTATTACACCGGGGAAAATATATGTATCGGCAGTAACGGATGTTATGGCGGTAACGATAGACAATCAGGCACCGGCGGGCAGTGAACTGCAAAGTGTTCGGCTGCAGGTTCCGTCGGCGCTGACAAACGGACTGACCGGCGGGAATATTTCCGGACGAATCAGCGGTTCAATTGCTTCGACCATCAGTTATGATCAGGCAACACGTATGGTCCGGCTGACATATAATCCGGGAGTATTTACGCAGGGGATACAGGATGATTTTACGTTTACCGTGCACGACAGTATTACGGGCGAACAATCAGTGCGCTGGACAAATTGGGTATCGAATATCGGAAATGTGGTTGAGAATACGCCATCTGCGGTGAGTTATATTCTTGCACCGCAGGCAAAGATAATACCGGTACAAGTACCCTCAAGTGTAATATATACGAACTACCAAATTGGTATTGAGAATCCCGGCGGCGGATTAACGGTGCAGAAAGTTTTGATTGCGGTCCCCTCAGTGATAACGAATATGGGGAATATTGTTTCGAGTGCCGGTGCTGCTATATCGAATTATCTTTCCGGGAACGGGACGGTGGTCATTGATTATAGCGGTGTTGGGGGATTGCCGAGCGGTAATTCCGATACGATTAATTTTGATGGATATGATAATCTGACGCTTTCCAGCAATAGCGGAGTGTGGGAGATGTATGCTGACGGCGGGAGCGGATATGCGCTGACGCGGATATTTACGTTTTCAACAAAGACGGTTGAATATTATATTCCGTCACCGTCGGCGACGGCGTCGATTACGCCATCGGCGATAGATGTGTCTGCCGATCAGACGGTGTTTACCTATACGGTACTGAATACGGGTTCCGGTCAGAATGCAGTGTGTCGAGTTGTGATCGATTATGATACGGCGAAATTCACGAATACGACGGGTTTCAATCTGAGTGCAGCTCGTTTGGGTGCAAGTGAAACGGCAACGGGAACAAATTTTATTATTGATTATTCGCTCAATCCGCTGGGTGCAGGGGAACAGGATACAATTACTTTTACGTTGTCTGATATCTATCCGTCAACCCACGGTTCATTGGAGACGGCAGTATTCAGTAATCGGGCATACAATGTGACGAATCGTTCACCGGCGATAACGTATGATACGGTTTCGATTGCACCGACTCAGAATGCGCCGGCAGCATATATTTCATCGAATGGTGTTTCCTATACATTGGATTCTTCGACAGTGTTTGTGTATACGATTGAGAACCGCGCTACGACAACGGGTATTGACCGGGTTGAGATTGCCTGGACGAACTCATTGTGGACGGTTGAGCGGGTGAGTTCGACGCGATCCAATATGGGGTCAGGCGTTACGGTCAGTTTGAGCAGTACGAATATAACGCTGCAGTACAATGCCGGTGCAGAACTCTCAACATTAACCGTCGGCGATAATATTGATTACATCACGATAGGCTTCAGCTATTCCAATACGCCGAGCACGGCAGTGCTTCGTTCTCGGGTGAATGGGTCGGCGACGAATTATACGGTTACGGGCGGCTCGGGACGAACTCAAACGTATTCAATACAATATGCTGATTTCGGACGGATTGAAGGCCGTATACGTCCGGCGAATAAAAGTATACGACTTTCATTGCTGAATAGTGACGGCACGGATGCGACGAATCGTAGCGGGATACCGATCAGTGCAGTTGCCCTTGCCGGCAGTGATACGTTCCGGATGGATTTTGTACCGGCGGGAACGTATCAGATTCAGGCATCGTGTAAAGGATTTTTCACGAAGAATTATTTCCAGAATATTACGGTAACGGAGAATACGGCATTGACGCCGAGCACGACCGGCGGGCTGACCAATACGATGAGCAATGAGCCGGTAGTGAAGAACAATACGACAACGCAAACGCGACAATGTCATGAGACGGGACATACTGATACGAAAGTAGTATTTCCGGCGGGTACGGTTCCCGATGACGGATTTGTTTTGAATATTTATACGGCGTCATTAACGAATCCGGCAACATTAGCGCAGTCCGAATGCATTAATGCATCTGATACCGGCGGTTTGCAGCTGTATGAGTTTGATATTGAGAAAATCACGACGAGTGCGGTTGCCAGCAATTATCAGTATGGGCTGCAGCTTGATGGTGACGTGCATATACAGATACAGTATAGTCCTTCGGCGCTTGGCGGTGCAGTTCCGGCAGTTTATTATTATGATGCGGGAACGGATCAGTATGTCAATATCGGCGGTAAGGTTACTGCTCCCGGCATCATTACGGTGAATGTGCAGTATTTACATACGCAGTATATTGTGGCGCCTGATTGCGGCGGTGCGGTGAATGCACCGATTGATCGGGTGAGTATTGACAACAATCCGTTTACGCCGGGTGATGGAGACGGAGCATGGGGGAGCTGTTTGCTGAGTTTCCGATTGAAGACCCCGCAGGATACGGTGAATGTTCGGTTCTTTACCCGTACGGGGATACCGGTCCGTGAGATTACGGTTGACGGCAGTACCGGACAGGGCATGGCTGCATGGGACGGCACTGATAATGACGGTTATCCGCTGCCGGCAGGAGTCTATATCTACCAGATACTGCTTGACTCAGGAGAAAAATATACCGGCTCAATTTTGTTGGTGCGGTAACGATTGACATTATACATGATTCCTGCTTGCCACTACCGGAGCATTATTGCAACCTGTTTCCGGTACGGTAAC
>Ga0256845_1003439_pt1 | contig 10710 bp, 12 predicted proteins | sample RiftiametaG_FD_189101 | JGI IMG/M metagenome (GOLD analysis project Ga0256845, IMG submission 189101) | Tube worm associated microbial communities from hydrothermal vent at the East Pacific Rise, Pacific Ocean - Riftia | ecosystem: Host-associated > Annelida > Integument > Unclassified ... | reverse complement strand
TTTTATATACAGTAGATGGCACATAACGCAATTGCTTATGTTTTGTATTTTTTTTGCTTAAGAGCGTGAAATGCAAGGCATTTTTTATCAGACAGTATTTTATATACGGCAGATGAAAAATAACACAGTGGCTTATGTTTTGTATTTTTTTGCTTAAGAGCGTGAAATGCAAGGCATTTTTTATCAGACAGTATTTTATATACGGCAGATGGAAAATAACGCAGTAGTTTATGTTTTGTATTTTTTTGCTTAAGAGCGTGAAATGCAAGGCATTTTTTATCAGACAGTATTTCATATACGGCAGATGGAAAATAACGCAGTAGTTCACGCTCTTAAGCAAAAAAAGCGCTCGTAGCTCAACTGGATAGAGTACTCGGCTACGAACCGAGCGGTTGCAGGTTCGACTCCTGCCGAGCGCACCATATTTTTTTTTCTAAACCCTTGTGAATATGCAGGGGTTTTTTGGTTTAGGCTGGTAAGATATTTTTTTATGATGACAATACCTAATATTTTAACTTTATCTAGAATTGCGTTAATTCCGCTTTTTGTGGTGTTGTATTATTTTCAACCTGCTTATACGGATGTGCCAATATTCACTTGGATTAATTTTTCGGTTACGGGTATTTATGCTGCTATTAGTATGACGGATTATTTAGATGGGTACTTGGCGAGGAAGTTGAAAATGACTTCAAAATTGGGGGCTTTTTTGGATCCTGTGGCGGATAAGTTAATGGTTTCAACGGCGTTGGTTTTGTTGGTTGATTATTATCCTAGTAATACACATTGGTATATTGGTGTTTGTGCGTTGATTATCATTTCTAGGGAAATTTTGGTGTCGGCATTGAGGGAGTGGATGAGTACTATTGGTCAGCGCTCTACTATTAATGTTTCATTTATTGGCAAGGTAAAAACCTTTGTGCAGATTTTTGCTATCTTATTCTTGCTTTATCAGCAACCCTTCTTTGGCTTGCCAAGTTTCGATATTGGTGTGGCATTATTGTTGTCTGCAACTTTGTTGACTTTATACTCTGGTTTAATTTATTTGAAAGAAGGTGTAAAAACATTCAAACCTTGACAAAAAACACATTATAATATGCCACTTATGCGGGAATAGCTCAGCTGGTAGAGCATCACGTTGCCAACGTGAATGTCGCGAGTTCGAATCTCGTTTCCCGCTCCAATTTCGAAGCCTGTCCTGACAGGCTTTTTTTTATTACCGCTTTATTCTTGGCCGGATAGCAAAGCGGTTATGCAGGGGCCTGCAAAGCCTTACAGACCAGTTCGATTCTGGTTCCGGCCTCCAAAATACAATAAAAAGCCCGACTATAGTCGGGCTTTTTATTGTCTGAAAGAACGATTCTTACAAAGATTTAAGGCGTAAGCGCAATGCATTAAGTTTAATAAAACCTGCTGCATCTTTTTGATCATAAGCACCTTGATCATCTTCAAAGGTAGCAATTTTCTCACTAAACAATGAGTTATCAGATTGACGACCGACCACAATCACATTACCCTTGTAAAATTTAAGGCGCACAACGCCATTCACAACTGTTTGAGTTTGGTCAATTGCCGCTTGCAACATTTCACGCTCAGGTGCAAACCAAAAACCGTTGTAAACCATATTGGCATATTTGGGCATTAATTCATCTTTCAAATGTGCTGCTTCTCGGTCTAGCGTAAGGCTTTCCATAGCACGATGTGCCTTTAGCATTACTGTGCCAGCAGGTGTTTCATAACAACCACGGGACTTCATACCGACAAAACGATTTTCAACAATATCATCACGACCAATACCATGTGCGCCTGCTCGCTGATTCAAATCTTCCATTACCGATGCAGGACTCATTGCCTGTCCGTTAATGGCCACAATATCGCCCTTTGAATAAGTTAGCTCTACATATTCGGCTTTATCAGGTGCATTTTCAGGTGATACTGTCCAACGCCACATATCGTCTTCTGGTTCTGCCCAAGGGTCTTCTAAAATATCACCTTCGTAAGAAATGTGGAGTAAATTTGCATCCATTGAATACGGAGATTTTTTATTTTGTTTTTGATAATCAATTTCAATGCCGTGTTTTTGCGCATAGTCCATCAAAGATTCTCGTGAAGACAAATCCCATTCACGCCAAGGGGCAATCACTTGAATATCGGCATCTAACGCGTAAGCATTTAGCTCAAAACGCACTTGGTCGTTGCCTTTACCTGTGGCACCGTGACTAATAGCATCAGCACCTACTTTGTTGGCAATTTCTACCAATCGTTTAGAAATTAATGGGCGTGCAATGGAGGTGCCAAGCAAATATTCACCTTCATAAATAGCATTAGCACGAAACATTGGGAAAACGAAATCACGCGCAAACTCTTCGCGTAAATCTTCAATATAAATCTCTTCGACACCCGCTGCTTTTGCTTTGGCACGCGCTGGCTCCACTTCTTCACCTTGACCAATATCGGCAGTAAAGGTAACCACTTCACACTGATAGGTATCTTGTAGCCATTTAACGATAATACTGGTGTCTAATCCGCCAGAATAGGCGAGAACTACTTTGTTTATTTTTGTTTTATTCATTTGTTTTTATACTCGAATGTTTTTGTTAATAAAATTTGGTTGCGCTGATTTAACACTTCAACCTTCCATCGCCCTGTCCATTTACGCCAAAGGTTTTTACTGGAATAAACACGCCAACGATTGCCTTTTGGGTGAAACCTAACTTCTGCCATTTTTTTACCTTTGTAGAGCCAGCGATGTCTAATCGTTTGCCCCTTGAGGTTTCTTAAGTTGGTGTAAAAGAATATTTTTTTCGTGCTATTGTCAATTTCACTAACCTTACCCTGTGGCATTCTATTGACAATATTAAGTGCAAAGGTTGCCTGAGAAATATGTTCATGTGGCCATGCAGCAAACGCCGTGTTGATCAAAAATAAACATCCCAATAATAAGTGCTTCATTATTCCACCCAAGTGATCACATGTTGATAAATTTCTTCTTGTGCTATTTTATCATCTCTAAAGGTGCGTCCACGCACAGAAATTCCTGCTAAATGCACTGAATTCTTATCACCACTAATTAGCGGATGCCAATCGGGTAAAGATTTGCCTTCGTGCAACAATCGATACGCACAAGTTGATGGCAACCAATTAAATTTATCACCCCAATCGGGATAAATTGTCAAACAATCTGGCACCCAAGATTGACGCATTTCATAGTGCGGACATTGGCAAGTTTCCTCATCAAGATAACGACAGGCTACATCGGTGAAATAAATTTCATTCGTATCTTCGTCTTCAATTTTATGCAAACAACAACGCCCACAACTGTCACACAATGATTCCCACTGTGTTCGTGTCATTTCTTCAAGTGAAAGCGTTTGCCAAAAATTATCTGTCATTTTTTTAAAACTTTTTGTGGAGTTGGGTCGTCTTTTGCAGTATTGTTTGTCGATGTTTTGCCTGTAGTATTGTTTGCTGGTGTTTTGTTTGTAGTATTGTTTGTCAATATTTTGTTTGTCGGTGTTTTGCTTGTAGTATTGCTTATCAATGTTTTGTTTGTTGGTGTTTTGCCTATAGTATTATTTGTCAATGTTTTGTTTGTTAGTGTTTTGTTTGTAGTATTGTTTGTCAATGTTTTGCTTGCAGTATTATTCGCCAATGTCTTGGTGGTATTATTGAGAATTTTAGAATTTTCTAATAAAGAGCGCGCAATTTCTTGCATATTTGGCATTTTGCCAACAATTGATTTTTTTGAGTCATTGAGAATAGGATGGCTGTGCCTACGGGCTAAACGAGATTGTGCCTTGCTAAATCCTCGTTTTGCTGACTCTTGATACATTAACAATGCCTGCACAGGCTTTGCTGTGCGTTCAAAAAAATCGGCTAGGTAATATTGCGCTTCAGCATTAGATTGTATGGCCGCTTTTTCATACCAATATTGTGCTAATTTTAAATCTTTATTGCCCCCCATTTCTTTTTCATACAACTGCGCCAAACTCAACTGTGCTGGAGAAAATTCTAATTTTGCCGCCCTTGCATACCAATATTGAGCGCCTGTTATATTTTGTCCAAAATGGTATATTTTGGCTAATTTGTATTGTGCAGTTATGAAATCTTGTTGCGCCGCCTTCTCATACCAAAATATTGCTTGATTCAAATTTTTTGTTATACCAATGCCATTGTAATAAAATTCAGCCAAATTAAACTGTGCTGTGGGATAGCCAAGTTCGGCAACTTGTGAATACCAATAGAAAGCCAATTTAATATCTTTTCTAGTATTAATGCCGTGATAATACATATTTGCCAAACTGAATTGTGACCTAGCATTGCCACTTTTGGCGCCTTTTTTTAATTGTGTCAACAGTTGCTTGGCCGATAATACTTGCTCGGCACTTAATTTTTGCTTAACAGTATTGTGCGCCTCTTTAGGTTGCAGAAGCTGCAATGCCTGTGTGTTTACACTTAATAACAATAATAAAATAAATCGAATCATAAAATTTAAAGAAAGTGTCAGAATACTGCTTATTTTAAAGCGTTTTTAATTAATTTGCGACAATAATCGTGCCATGCCAATAGCAACACCCGAACACTGTGGCAGTGAATTTTCAAGTTGTGATAAAAATTCTTGGTTCATTTCAGGCACAAATTTTGTCAATTGTTGGCGCTTGTTTAATTCCACGGAAAACACATCTTTATAATCTGCACCCGCTTGCAATTCATCGTAACCATTGGCAATTTCCACACCATTCATATACAGTTCAAACCGATGTGCCACTTGCCCTTCTACTCTAGCAAGTGCGGATTGACTGGCTGGATAATCATAAATAAAACACAATGGCAAAGCCTGCAACTGTGGCTCAATCAAATGCGTAAAAAGTAAAATTTGTAAATCTTCAATCCACTCAAAATCACTCGTTAAACCTTGTTCAATCGCTATTATCTTTAGCGTTTCAAAATCTGTATTTAAAATATCAATGTTGCCGTATTGTGTGAATGCCTGAGCATAAGACAACTTACTAACAGAGTGGCGGATGCCCAGTGTTTGTAACAGTTGAACAATATCATCCATCAATTGATGAATATCAAAACCAAGGCGGTAATACTCCAACATGGTAAATTCGTTAAAATTTTGACTGCCTTGTTCATTGTCACGAAACACTTGGCAAATCTGATAAATATCCCCACTGCCCTGTGCCAGTAGTTTTTTCATTTCTAATTCAGGCGAAGTGTGTAAATATTTCGATTTTTGCTCAATATCTTTATTAACTTGTGCCGTAATGCTGTCAATATAAACATCAGTAACGGGAGAGTCTAACAGCTGAAGCGTACATACTTCAACAACCTCTCGCTCAGAGAAAAATTGCCGTATGCTTGCCAAAAAACACGCATATTGCTTAAGTGCGTCCCGCATACTCATTCGTGCGCGTATCCACTTTGACTTTTTCACCAATACTAATAAATAATGGCACTTGCACCACCACACCCGTATTCATTGTTGCAGGTTTTCCACCCGTACCAGCCGTATCACCCTTTAATCCTGGATCGGTATCTACCACCTCAAGCATCACATGATTTGGCGGTGTTACCGAAATTGGATTATTATTCCAAAGCGTAATCACACACATATCCTGTTCCACCAAATACCCTTTAGCATCACCCATTCCCGTTTCATCGACCACATATTGCTCAAAAGATTCTGGATCCATAAAATTATAAGTATCGCCATCACTATACAAATACTGCATATCCAACTCCATCACATCCGCACCCTCCACAGACTCGCCAGATTTAAAAGTCTTCTCCAAGGTTTTACCCGTAATCAAGTCCCTTAACTTTACCTTATTAGACGCCTGCCCCTTACCTGGTTTGCGAATTTCATTACTTATAATTGAACAAGGGTTGCCATCTAACATTAGTTTTAAGCCATTTTTGAACTGACTGGTTGAATAATTTGCCATTTTTTAAAATCACGAAAATAAAAACTCTTATTTTACTCAAACTACACTAGATTTTGTTTGTAAAATAACGCCATGCCAAAAGTAAAGGATATGCCTAAAACTAACCCCTACAAAGAAAAACTATCTTACCATTCTGACTGCGTGGAAGAGTCTTTTCAGATGGGGTCATTAGACCAATTCGAAACACAAGACTCTAATTATAAACACGGCAAACCTAATTTTACTTTTATTGATTTATTCGCAGGTATTGGTGGTTTTCACTTAGCTGCTGCAAATCTAGGTGGGCAATGTGTTTTTGCCAGCGAATTTGACGACAATGCTCGCAAAACTTACAAAGCAAACTTTTTAAAACACAACAAAGAACTGTTTTATTCAGGTAACTTTGCAGGCGATATTACCGAGGTTAATGAAAAAGATATACCTGATTTTGACTTTTTATTTGCAGGTTTTCCGTGTCAGCCTTTTTCTCAAGCTGGATTTAAAAAAGGCTTTAGCGAAACAAGGGGCACGCTATTTTTTAATATTGTAAAAATCATTCAAGAAAAGCAACCTAATGTCTTTTTTTTAGAAAATGTGAGGGGCTTATTGAGGCATGATGACGATAAAACCTTTGCAACTATAAAACAAGTTATTACCGAAAAATTAGGCTATTCATTTTTTTATAAAATTATTAAAGCCTCTGATTTTGGCTTGCCTCAACACAGACCAAGATTATTTATGGTTGGCTTTAAAGATAAAAATATAAACTTTAAATTTCCAGAAGTTCAAGCGTTAAAAACAACAATGTCCGATATTTGGAATGGACATTGTCCGAAGAAAATTGGTTACACGCTTAGAGTGGGTGGTAGAGGGTCGAAAATTGATGATAGAAGAAATTGGGATTCCTATATGGTTGATGGCAACATTAAAAAATTAAGTTCTAATGAAGGGAAAAAAATGCAAGGACTACCTAATCACTTTATTTTCCCAGTTTCCGAAACACAAGCCATGAAGCAATTAGGTAACTCTGTTGCTGTATCAGCAATTCAAGCTGTAATAAAACAAATACTTAGTTATCTGAAGCCTGTGCATAAATATGAATAATCATCAAAAATCTACTTTTCACCCACTTGGCAATTTTTTAAACCTAGCCTCAGCCCTGCTAGGACAAGGTTTAAGAAAATCACCAAGTGGGCAAAAATTGAATTTTGCTAATCATCCATATTTATGCAAAGGTCTCTATTTATATGAAAATACAAAATTTGAAAGTGCGAGCAGTTCAAGGCATAATTATGGGAAAATTTACCAACAAGAGGGTGAAATGTATTTTAATTTAAACCTACAAATTAGATTTATAAAATAACAAACTAATATGCACATACACGAATACCAAGCAAAAACATTATTTAACCAATTTGACATTCAAACGCCTAAAGGGGTTTTGATTTCAACTGTAGAACAATCAAGCGAAGCTTGCTCAGAATTAGGGGGGAGCGTTTGGGTGGTAAAAGCCCAGGTTCATGCAGGTGGACGAGGCAAAGGGGGTGGGGTAATTTTATGTCGCTCAATGGCAGAGGTTGAAAGTGCGTCGGAAAAATTATTAGGTCTGCAGTTGGTTACACCACAGACTGATGCTAAAGGTCTGCCAGTTAGTCAGCTGCTGATTGAGGCAGGGCAAAATATTGAGCGGGAATTGTATTTGGGACTGTTGATTGATAGGCAGACGCAAAAAATTACTGTTTTAGCCTCTGTTGAAGGGGGAATGGACATTGAAAAAGTTGCCAGTGAAACGCCTGATAAAATCATTAAATTTGGCGTTGACCCATTGGGCAGTTTGTCTGTGCAAGATTGTACTTTGGTGGCGGAAAAATTAGGGCTTAATGCTGATTTAACTCAGCAATTTAACACAACACTCTTGGGTTTGTATGAAATTTTTACCCAAAAAGATGTGAGTTTAATTGAAATCAACCCCCTTATTGTTACGACAGAAAATCAATTATTGGCATTGGATGGCAAAATTGATTTTGATGATAACGCCTTATATCGCCATGAGGATATTGCTAAGTTGTGCGATATTTCTCAAGAAGATAAAAAAGAACAACTTGCCAGCGAACACCAGCTTAACTACATTTCACTTAACGGCACCATTGGCTGTATGGTGAATGGCGCAGGGTTAGCAATGGCAACAATGGATTTAATCGAGCATTTTGGTGGCTCACCTGCTAATTTCTTAGATGTGGGTGGTGGCACAACGGCCAATCGTGTGGCAAAGGCTTTTGAACTGATCCAAACCGAGGCGAATGTTAAAGGTATTTTGGTGAATATTTTTGGTGGCATCGTGCGATGTGATTTAATCGCACAAGGGATATTGCAAGCGATTGAAACAGTCGGCTTAACTCTGCCAATCGTGGTGCGATTAGAAGGCACCAATGCCCCAGAAGGTTTAAATTTACTTGATAAATCTGAGTTTAATATCCATGTAGAGTCCGATTTAACCAAAGCCGCCATCAAAATTGTGACATTAACCAAGGAGACCTCCGAATGAGCGTTCTAATTGACAAAAATACACGAGTAATCACGCAAGGCTTTACTGGTAAACAAGGCACCTTCCACTCCGAACAATCCATTGCCTATGGCACGCAATTCGTCGGTGGCGTCACCCCAAACAAAGGCGGGCAAACACATTTAAACCTGCCTGTTTTTAACACGGTAGCAGAAGCCATGAGTGCAACAGGTGCCAATGCCAGCATGATTTATGTACCGCCTCAATTTGCCTACGCTTCAATACTTGAGGCCATCGAAGCACAAATGCCTGTAATTACTTGCATCACCGAAGGCATTCCCGTGCAAGATATGCTTAAAATCAAAGCCATTCTAAAAACTTCCGATTCCATTCTAATCGGCCCTAATTGCCCCGGCGTAATAACACCCGATGAATGCAAACTGGGCATTATGCCTGGTAATATCCACCAAGCTGGCAGTGTTGGCGTTATCTCTCGCTCAGGCACACTGACTTATGAAGCAGTACACCAAACCACACTAGCGGGTTTAGGGCAAAGCACCTGTATTGGCATTGGCGGCGACCCTATTCAAGGGATGAATTTCATCGATTGCCTCGCCTTATTTGAAGCAGACCCACAAACCCAATCCATCATCATGGTAGGTGAAATCGGCGGTTCAGCCGAAGAAGAGGCGGCGGAATACATCCAATCCCACATCTCCAAACCCGTCGTCTCCTACATTGCAGGACTCAGCGCACCCAAAGGCAAACGCATGGGTCATGCAGGCGCAGTAATCAGCGCAGGTAGTGGCAAAGCCATCGATAAAATCAATGCCCTAAAAAAAGTTGGCGTTGCCATCGCACCAACGCCTGCAACCATGGGCGAAACTTTGTTGAATATTTTAAAATGAAAAAACCTATTATTGTATTAGGCATCGGCGAATTGGGCAGCGTATTCGCCCGTGCCTTTTTAAAAAACAACCACCCTGTTTACCCCATCACAAGAACCACCGATATTGACGAACTACGCACATCCATTGACCCCGAATTTATCTTAATTTGTACAGGTGAAGCAGATTTACAATCTGCACTAAAATCCATCCCCAACGAATGGAAAGACCGTATAGCCATGATGCAAAACGAACTCCTACCTCGTGATTGGACAGCACACAACCTCACAAACCCCACCATAATTTCAGTCTGGTTTGAAAAGAAAAAAGGCACAGATTCCAAAGTACTAATCTCATCCCCCACCTACGGCAAAAAAGCGCAAATCCTAGTTGATGCCCTAGCCCTAATTGACATCCCCGCCCATACATTAACCTCTCCAGACGAATTATTATTCGAATTAGTCTTAAAAAATCTCTACATCCTAACCACCAACATTGCAGGCATATCCATCGAACCAAACGCAACCGTTGACACCTTACACAATCAACACCTAACCCTAATGCGCAATGTCTCAAACGACATTCTAACCCTCCAAACCCAACTCGCCAAACAAACCTTTGATGCCCAAAAATTAGAACAAGGCATGATAAAAGCCTTCCAAGGCGACTTAACACACCAATGCATGGGCAGATCCGCACCCGCAAGACTAAAGCGCACACTTGCATTGGCAAAATCGTTTAATTTATCTCTCCCAACCTTAGAGGATATTGCCGGTCAAACTCTTTAGTTTTTTTAAGCGAATCTGACCTAGCAAGGCTGGGTTGGTAGTGGTTTCTATGGCAGTAAAGTCCACTCTCATTATCAGCCTGTATAAGCATAAGGGTTGTTATAGTTAGAGGCGCATCTTTTAACAGCCATGGTCAAGCAGTATTTAAAAAAGAAACAAATATTACTCACCTGACATTGATGGGCATAAAGGTGGGACATGGAAAGAGCTTGATTTAAAAGGTAATGATAGAAGCGCTTTGGATGAAAATTTAAAAAGGATAGGTAAATAATGTTATGTGTTAACTTTGGAACTGTTATGGTTAATCAGGATTTTAAGGGATCAATACAAATTGATGATTTTTATGAAAGTTTTATATCCTCTAGTTTTATAAGTAAAGATAAGTATATGAAGCAATGGAAAGAAGGAATGGAGTTAATCAAATTTGAAGACAAATCCATGATTATTGTAGATTATTATGGACATGATAATAAATTTGAATTTTGTGGAGTTTGGTGGCTTCTTTACAAAACGAAACAAAAAATAATGATTTTAAATGGCTGGATACCTAAAACTATTAATGGAGAAAAATTTTCATTTGATAACTGGAAAAACTTTATACCTGA
>Ga0256845_1003438_pt1 | contig 10711 bp, 6 predicted proteins | sample RiftiametaG_FD_189101 | JGI IMG/M metagenome (GOLD analysis project Ga0256845, IMG submission 189101) | Tube worm associated microbial communities from hydrothermal vent at the East Pacific Rise, Pacific Ocean - Riftia | ecosystem: Host-associated > Annelida > Integument > Unclassified ... | reverse complement strand
TAGATCGTGAAAGGAGAGTTGGCAAAATTCATTTTGTCCCGAGCCTTTACCTCAAGGCGTTTTGTATAAGGGGCGTAGGCCATGAACACGTTTTTAGAACTCTTTTCCATATAGGCGTCAATTTCAGCGGCAGAAAGACGATTAAAAATAATGAGGTCATGTTTATCTTCCTTAAATGTTCGCTCCATTGCCTGCCGGTTTAGATCAAAGGCTTCATCAAAATAGAGGGACTTCATTTTAAAACCCATAAACTCGAAAAAGTGCTCCAACTCATATTTATGTTCCTTTTTGGCGCTCAGCAGTAATAACTGCGTGTCTTTTTTTAGGCGGTTCTCCTGAATTTTCTCGTCAACAATTTGACGGATATGTTCTTTTTGAATATCTGTAATTTCACCGATCCGTTCTTCGATAGCTGCTTTTATCCATTTAGGGGCCGAACGAAATAACGTGATGAAGACTGAAATTAGAGTAACCATGCCCACAGCTCCGAGTATAACCCAGACAACCATAATAACGAGAGTTTGTTGTTTGATGTCATTCTTGAACTCATTCTGCTCTGCTCGGGCGGTATTGTTAAATTTGTCCTGCTCATTATGAATAGATTTAATTTCTTGCTCATATTGCCGTTTGAATTCCTCGAACATTTTGTTAACAGAATTCTCCCGCAATTCTTTGGATAATTCTACCAGACCCCTTGCCAGGATCATATCCTGTTCCAGTTTTTTCAGCCGTATTTCAATCTCCGCGGGTGAATTTTCTGCGGCATAAGCCGAACCGATTCCTAAAATTATCACCATTATCACTAATCCTACCGTTCGTATTATCCATTTCATGACGTTCTCCTTAATTTGAATACTTTTAGGAATGCAAAAGAATAGCTTTTGAGCGCAGATACGTTTTATCGAAATTATGTTTTTGTATTTCTGAAAAATGGCTTTTAGGTGAAAATGAACTTTCACAATAATACGTAATTATTGGGTAAATGCGCAAGAAAAAAATCAGTACCTCGAAAAATAACGATTTTGCTGATTTTTGATTAATGAGATTTTAGGACAACACAGGACTGTCAAAGCGTTGCTTTGGCGGTGAAAGCTGGGCTTCCGCGCTCTTAATAAGGTGATCTTACTCATACCGCAGAGCGGCGATGGGGTTCATGTTCGCGCCTTGGGAGGCAGGGTAGAGACCGAAGACGATGCCGATGGCGGTGGAAATACCAAAGGCGATCAGAATCGTCTGTAGAGAGAGCACGGTGCGCCAGCCTGCAAACAAGGTAATCGCCCAGGCTCCGCCAAGACCGAGCAGGGTTCCCAGACAGCCGCCCACCAGGGTTAACACCAGGGTTTCGATCAGGAACTGGAGCAGAATCATCTGCCGACTGGCTCCGATTGCCCGCCGAATGCCGATCTCGCGTGTGCGTTCAGCGACAGTGGCCAGCATCATGTTCATAATGCCAATCCCGCCGACGAGCAAAGAAATTCCGGCAATGCTCCCCATGACGATGTTAAAGACTCGCTGGGTCTGCTGGCTTTGCCGGAGCAGTTCACGCGGGACCATGACATGATAATCTTCAACTCCATGATGAAGGCGGGCCAGCACAGTGCGAATCAGCCGGGCCACTTCGTCAACATGATCCGGATTGTCCACTAACACCGAGATTTCCTGGATATTTTCGCTTTGGCGCGAGGCCATAAACTCGGATGAGGTTGAGAGCGGAATATAGACCTGCCGGTTGATATTGGTGACGTGAACCGAAGGGAGCGCACGAGTCATCATCGCCCTATTTTTCAGGGTTCCGATAATACGAAACCAGTCGTGACGAATTTTGATTCTCTGCCCGAGAGGGTTCTGAAAGGCAAACAGCGTCTGACGAATGTCGTCGCCCAACACGCAGACCCGGCGCGCTTCCCGCTCATCGGCGTGGGTGAAAAATCGCCCCCGGCTCAGAGGTAAGTTTCCGGTTTCCCGGTATGCCGGACTTGTGCCGACGACCTCGGCCTGGACGATTTCCTGTCGATACTGCACGGGCAGCGGAATCGTTCGCAACGGCGCAACAGCCCGAATAAACGGGGAAACGCCGGCAAGACGCTTGACATCATCACGGGTTAACCCCTGGGAGAGTCCTTCCCGTCCTCTGAACACGTTCTCTTCAGAAGGGGCAATGGCTTTGATCGAAATATTGCTCATTCCCAACAATTCGATCTGTTCCAGGATTTCCTGCCTGGCTCCGGCCCCGATCCCTAACATTGCAATAATGGCCCCAATCCCGAATACAATGCCGAGCACACTCAGAAATGAGCGGAGTTTATGGAGAAAGACGCCTCTGACGGCGGTGTCAAACACGGATGGCAGTAAGCGCAGAACGGTGGGGAAAGGAGTGTGGGGTGCGGGGTGCGGGGTGCGGGGTGCGGGGCGTGGGCTGCGGGGTGTGGGCTGCGGGGTGAGTTCTTCTTCCTGATCAATCCGGCCATCTTTGAGATAGATAATCCGTTCGGCGCAGGCGGCAATACTCCGTTCGTGGGTCACGATAATAATGGTATGCCCCTGTTCGTGCAGGGTTCGCAGAATGTCCATGATCTCCTGACCGGTCTGGCTGTCAAGGTTTCCGGTTGGCTCGTCGGCCAGGATGACGCGCGGTTGGGTGACGAGTGCTCTGGCAATTGCCACGCGCTGCATTTCGCCGCCGGACAGTTCTGAGGGGCGATGGTGCAAACGGTCGTCAAGCCCGACTTTCCGGGCGATGTCTTTGACCTGTTGACGCCGTGCCGCGTTCTGTAAGCGGGGGCGGTCAGTGTCTGGATTATGGTACAAAAGGGGAGCTTCAATGTTTTGCAGCACTGTGTGCTGGGGCAACAGATGAAACGATTGGAATACAAAGCCGATTTTTTGGTTCCGAATCTGGGAAAGTTGTGAGTCGGTTAAGGTGGCAACTTCAATCCCGTCGAGCACATACGTTCCTTCAGAAGGGCGATCGAGACAGCCTGCAAGATGGAGCAGAGTTGACTTTCCTGACCCGGACTGCCCCATAATGGCAATAAATTCGCCTTCGCGGATCATCAGGTCGAGCTGCCGAAGGGCTGAAATATTGACTGCGCCCTTTTGATAGACCCGGCCAATCTGGTGCATGGAGATGAGCATATCAGGCGGTTATTCACCGAGCAATTCTTTGACTCGGGCTTTTAACTCGGTCAAGTCAGAGGTCTTAACGGTATAGCCGTTTGAAAGCCACGCGCTGAAATCCTGTTGGACATAATCGCCATAGGCCGTTGACAGCAGAATCGGTAATTCCTGGTTAAATTGGCGGATGCGCCGTAAAAACTCATGTCCATCCATTTCCGGCATTTTAATGTCAAGGATAATGAGGTCGATTTCCGGGTGCTGCTCTGTCACTTCCAGCGCCTCCAACCCATTTGAGGCCGTGAGGACATTGTAGCCCTCATCCTTGAATTCCTCTTCATACAGGAAGAGGATATGCTTTTCATCATCCACAATGAGTAATGTTTTCATCATCTCTCCCATGTCAATCAGGAGTGCAAACGAGCGTTTGCCTCTTTCGCAAAGGCTGCTTTGCGCTCCTGATGTTCATTCGTGCGCCTGTCTGCATGCGCACAGGCAGATGTGTCCATTGATGGTCATGACTGGACTCCCCCTTTATGCTCCAGGGGTGCTACGTTCTCGTTCCCACGCTCCGGATCAGGAACGAGCGTCCTGTGTGAAGGACCTGCTTCACCCAGGGCGATGCGAGGCTTCGCAGGTCATGTGGATTTTCACGCGGAGCTTGGAAACCAGGTGAATTATGACGAGAATTTAACAGTTCTGCCCTCACTCTATACTCCCGGGGTCAATGGGGAAATTGATGACAAATGTCACCCCGACTCCAGGGCGATTTCTGACATTAATATTTCCGTGATGATTGTCGATAATTTTTCGAATAATGGCCAGGCCCAGCCCTGTGCCAGCCCCTTTTGTCGTAAAGAACGGATTAAAAATATTATCAATCAGTTCCGGAGCAATACCACCTCCATTATCGCCGACTTCGACCGTGACGCCGCCATTCAATGACAGGGTATTATAGGTCATAATATTGATCAAGCCTTTTTTATCTGTTACCTGCTGTAAGGCATTGGTGATCAGGTTGATGAAAATTTGTTTTAATTGCTGGGTGTCTGCCATAATCGTGTCCAGGTCTTTAAAAAAACAGGTGTTGACCTCTATTCCCCGATCCTGAATTTCAAGAGCCAGAAGTTCCAGCGCACTTTTAATAATGGCATTAACGTTGCTCGGCTCGAAGTGAACCTGGGTTTCTTTAGAAAACACAAGCACGTCCTGTAAGATGGTTTCGAGGCGGATCGATTCTTCTGAAATGATGTTGACATATTTTTTATGCTTGTCGGGGAGTTCTTCGTCTTTGAGCAAACGGCGGGCAAATCCGCCCACGCAGATAATCGGGTTGCGGATTTCGTGGGCAATATCCGCCGCCATCTTGCCCAGCGCAGTCATTTTTTCCATCTGCACCAGGCGATCCTGGGCTTCCCGCAGTTCCTGGTTGCGTTTTTCCACATTGGAATACAGCATGGCGTTGTCAATGGCCAGAGCAGCCTGATTGGCAAACATCTGCAAAAAATTCAGATCGTCTTCGCTGATGGGCACGTGATTAAACTTATTATCCACATAAATAATACCGATCACCTCATTTCTGACAATGAGGGGCACCGTGGCAAAGCGGTCGATTTCGAGAAGGTTCGCAATATAATAGCAATCATCAGGAAATTCGTGAATATCGGTGATGTTAAACGCCCGTTTTTCCAGCACGGTTCTGGCAAAAATCCCCTGGTCCGACATCAACGGCATCCAGATGCTTTTGGCGATTTTTTCAAATGAGGTTTCTTCTGCGGGTTCTTCTTTCTGAACCTCCACAATCATTTCGACCAGGGATTTTTGTGTATTCTCTTTATTTTGCCAGATGTGGTTGGCTTCCTGCCCTGAACCCGGGCCGATGCCTAACATGCCGCGGAGGGTCTGCGCCCGCCGGTTAACCATGAGTAAAATCGCGCGGTTAAAGCCTAACCCACCGCCAATGGTGACGCCGGTCAGGATAATCCGCAGCAAGCGGCTCAATTTCACCGTTGAGCGCATGGCCGTATTGATGTGATAGAGGATTGAAAGTTCCCGCAAGCGCAAAAGATTATCCAGGGCGAGTTCTTCCATGCGTTCATAGAATCTGGCGTGTTCGATGGCAACGGCTGCGTTCCCGGCAAATGACGCCAGAAGGTTCACATCCTCATTGGAGAAGCGATGGTCGTCGCCCTGGGGATATTTATCAAAAGAAGCAATGGTCCCGATCACGCCCTCTTTGCCGATAATTGGTACGCAAATCAGGGAATGGGAAATATTTTCGACCACTTCTGTTTGTTTAAGTTCCGCGGTGATCTCATCAATTCTTATGGGTTTCCCGACCTGGGCCACTTTGCCGGCGATGCCTTCCCCTATTTGACGAGCTGATCGTTTCGCATTTGTGACAACATCCCCATACGACGATTTGATCTCTAACAGGGTCTGTTCCCGATTAAGTAAACGGAGGACGCATCCCCGCGCATGGGTCAATTCTGCGCTCGTTTTTGAGATGAGGTCCAGGAGTTCATCAAGATTGATGGTGGAACTGAGGGCTTTCCCGACTTCATAGACCCTGGTCTGTTCCTGGAGTTTCCGCTCAAGCTGGGCATGGAGCCGGGTGTTCCTGATCATCGCAAACACTTGTGACGCAAGGGTCGAAAGCATCAGGCGTTCGCGGTCGGTGAATTCCCGACGGTCAAAACTCCAGAGCACGATAGCGCCATTACAGTGTTCGTAGTCATTGGCTAACGGAGTCACTAACACCGCGTGAAATGCTGGTTGATCGGGATCAGCCGGTTTTTGGGTCAGAAGCAACGGCTGGGTACATGTCCAGGAGAGGAAATCTTCGGCGACAATCGTCTCATCGTTTTGTGGGACAAGTTCCCGCTGCACGGCATCCAGTTGTTCGCGGTCCATTCCATCAAGGAACGTAAGCATCCGGTCCTGCTCCTCTTGAATATGGATTGAACAGGCGTGGGCACAGGGCAAGGTGGTCACTTCTCTGACGATCTGCTGTAAACGTTCCTCCAGGGGCCGGTTGGAATGAGCCAAACGACCAACTCGCTTCAAAACCTCAAGTTCAATATTGTGACTCATCGCGACGTGTCAGAGGCAGAAAATTTTTCGCGTGCCTTGTGATAGAGGGCTTCATGCTCTTTCGCCGAAGAACTCCAGGAAAAATCCTCTGCCATCGCTCGTTGTTGTAAGGCTCTCCAGCTTTTTTTATCCTGATACGCCAGGAGTCCTTCCTGGATCGCATTCAGAAAACGATCAGCCTGATACTTGGAAAACGTGATTCCTGTTCCGATATTCTTTTCAACGTGTACGGCTTTCACCGTGTCATTCAGCCCGCCGACTGCGTGGACAATCGGGATTGTCCCATATTTCAGACTATAAATCTGGCGGAAACCGCAGGGTTCGTAACGCGAGGGGATGAGCAGCATGTCGGCCCCGGCAAGGATTTTGTGTTCGAGAGTGTTTGTCTGCTCAAATCGCACTCCAATTTTTTCAGGATAGGTGTCCCGGAAATGATGGAACAGAGTATGGTATTTTTCGTGTCCGGTTCCCAGCAGGATCAGGAAAAGAGGGAGCTTCATAAGCGCGTCAAGAACGTCTTCCAGCAAATCAAGACCTTTTGGGGCGGTAAGATGCGAAACCATCCCCAGAACAGGTCGTGAGAGAACCGTGGGCAACTCAAATTCTTTCAGAAGCTGCTTTTTGCAGCTCTTTTTCCTGGAAAGGGTGTTGGCATGGTAATTTTTTGCAATATATGGGTCAGTCGCCGGATTCCAATCCGTATAATCGACTCCATTCACCACCCCATACAGGTCTTCGCTTCGGTATTGCAACACGCCTTCCATTCCATGCCCATGCTCTTTCCGTTGGATGTCACGGCTATAGGTAGGGCTTACAGTGGTCAGAATATCGGCCCACAATAAGCCGCCTTTCAACAAATTGATTTTTCCGTAATACTCCAGCCCGTCGGGTGTAAATAAATCCCAGCCTAAACCGGTGAGGTGCATGTCATAGTGCCAGAACAATCCCTGGCGGGAGATGTCACAAATGGTAAAAACCGCTGCGGTGTGCTCAAAAAACGGGTCAGCCTGATAAAATTTCCGCAAATAGACCGGCACTAACCCGGTCTGCCAGTCGTAACAATGGAGAATGTCAGGCACAAAATGAACAGCTTTACAAATCTCCAGAATACTCCTGGAAAAATAGATGAAGCGTTCTGCATTGTCGGGATAATCGCCCTGCGAATCTCCATACAAATGATCGCGATGATAGTATGTATCATTTTGCACAAAATAAATCGGAACAGTTCCCCCAAGCGTTCCTTCCAGCACGGCACAGGTTTCGAGACGGTTTGAAATCGGGACATCCAGGTGTTCGACAACTGGGGAAAGCTGAAGCGAGTGTTCGTCTGACATGTTGTATTTTGGAGTGATGACTCTTACATCATGACCGAGTTGTCGCAACGCAATTGGCAGGGAACCCGCAAAATCAGCCAGCCCTCCGGTTTTGGCAAAGGGGGAGACTTCTGAAGAAACAATCAGAATGTTCATCATGTTCTTGTCAGAAGGGAAGAAGCGTCAGAACTATTTCTCTCACAGTTTTCCGACACTCCTCTCCTCTGGACGAATATCGATCTATTCCAATATATCAGGTTTCCTCATTGAGGATCACGATAGTACCCGTATACGTTATCTGAATTCAATTTGTGTTGTAAATGCCGCATAGCGCCAGCAGAGACATTCTTGTGATGAAGTGTGAATACTCTCTTGGCCTGGCATGTTGTTCAGGAGTTCATCAAACATGGTTTCAGCGTCGTTGTCAATCTCGTACGAAGAGTGATTGACATCTATTGCCCAACCTGCATAGCCGCCGAATCGAAGCTATGTCTCGCGGGGCAGCTTTGTTTTAAGAAAAAAATGCTATATTTGATTGCAGTATGACGTTCAATATGTTTCCTCTGTAACCTTCGATGCCTGACGCTTGTATATATGCACATTATCCTTTCCACTCCAGAATAGTGTATCTTTTTTTATCCATACCTCACAATTCAACTTCCCGTAAAAATTGCGCCGCATCTTCCGGAGGGGTGGGATTGATATAAAACCCGGTTCCCCACTCAAATCCTGCCACTCTCGTTAACTTTGGCATAATTTCCATGTGCCAGTGGTAATAGGGTACATCATGTTCCTCATACAGGGGCGCGTTATGAATAATATAGTTATACGGGGGATTCTGGAGCACTTTATTCAGTCTGGTCACCGTATCCTTGAGAGCGCGTGCGAGGCTGAGATAGTGGTTGTCATCACTATTTTCAAACACCGAGGAATGACGTTTGGGGATAATCCAGGTCTCAAATGAAAAACGCGGCGCATAAGGGCACACCACGATGAAGTCATCGTTTTCGCTGACGACTCGAACGGTTGAGGCTTTTTCCTGATGGATAATATCACAAAACACGCAGCGATCTTTATACGAATAATAGGTTTTCGCGCCATTCATCTCAGCTTTGACCACTAAGGGGATGACCGGCAGAGCGATGAGTTGTGAGTGCGGATGCTCTAATGAAGCCCCGGCCGCCGCCCCATAATTTTTGAACATCATGATGTATTTAAATCGTCTATCATTTTTTAAGTCGAGGATCCGCTCGCGAAAGGCCCCAAACATCTTCCCGATATGCTCAATGTCCATGTCAGGGATCGTTTTATCATGAAACGGGGTTTCAATAAGCACTTCATGGGCCCCAATCCCGTTCATTTTATCAAACATCCCTTCCCCCATTTTATTGAGTTCGCCTTCAATCTGGAGAGCCGGAAATTTGTTGGGCACAACCCGAAGATTCCACCCAGGGCTGTCAGAAGCAGTTCCTTCCGCCCGATACGCGAAGACCTCCGGGGGGGTTGTCGCCTCGTTTCCTTCGCAAAATGGACAAAATCCCTCGCTTTTTTGTTCGATCATTTGCCCAAAATCAGAAGGGCGTTTCCCCCGGTTCGTTGAAATAATCACCCATCTTCCGCTAATCGGGTCTTTTCGTAATTCTGGCATAGAATCAGTGAGCAGTGAACAGTGAGCGATTGTCAGTGAATAAGTAAGCAGTAGGCGGCGAACAGTTAGCCAAAAAAGACTTCAGCAATCTCATAAAGGTCGGAGTCGACGGGTTTCACTTTATCAATGAGTTCGGAAAGTTTCACCTCGATGATGTCACTGCCTCGCAAGCTGACCATTTTCCCAAACGCTCCTGCTTCTGCCATTTCAGCGGCTTTTACGCCAAATTGCGTTGCTAACACCCTGTCGAAGGCTGTCGGCGATCCGCCGCGTTGGATTGGGCCTAGCTGTGTGACCCTGGTTTCAAAGCCGGTCAATTTCTCAATTTCCTGGGCAATGAGATTCCCAATTCCTCCCAATTGTTTATGACCGAACTCATCCACTTTTTCTGTTTTGACGACAAAGCGATTCAGTTCTTTGGGCCGTGCGCCTTCGGCCACTACGATAATGCTAAAATCTTTTCCCCGTTGATGACGCCGCCGAATGAGTTTACAGACATCTTCCACGCTGAATGTTTTTTCCGGAATCAATATGCAGTCAGCACCTCCGGCAATCCCGGCGTAAGTGGCTATCCAGCCGGTATAACGTCCCATGACTTCCATTATAATCACTCTGTCATGAGATTCCGCCGTCGAGTGAACCCGATCAATCGCTTCCGTAACGGTGGAAATCGCCGTATCAAAGCCAAAGGTTCTGTCGGTAAGAGGCAGATCGTTGTCGATGGTTTTCGGAATGCCGATCACCGCACATCCGCGTTCATAGAGTTTTTCGGACACCATCAATGTATCAATGCTTCCGACGGCAACCAGGACGTCAATATGCAGGTCCTGTAAATGAGCGAGCACTTTTTCAGGGCCGTCTTCGTATTTGAAAGGGTTTGTCCGTGAACTGCCAAGAATCGTACCGCCTTTGCTGATAATATCTGAGACTGAATTAATATCAAGCGGGCAGGTATCTTTTTCAAGGATGCCTTTCCAGGATTTCCGAATACCGACAACCGTATTTCCGAGGGAAATCGATTTTCTGGTCAGCCCTCTGATGACAGCATTTAAACCGGGACAATCCCCATCCCCTGTCAATATTCCGATTGTCTTATCCATGGGTTCTGCAAGCCCCCCTCAACTTAGAATGCTCCTCAATGAGATGTGTTCTATTCAACCCACCCCTGCCCCTTCCCATGAAGGGAATTCCTTCATGGGAGGGGCACATTGGGGGAGGCCACACGTTGAATTCTGGTTCTGACCCATGTTACGCCGTCAGAACCGTTCCCCTTCCGTAAAGGGGAACCGTCGGCGTACTATGAGTTACTGAACTGCTCCCTAATCGTCCTCAATGTCCCAGGCCGTGTATTCAAAAGCGTCTTTGAATTCTTGCGGGGACATGTTGGCAATATCGGCTAATTGCTCCAATTTCGCAGCATCCTCAAAATCTTCTTTCGTCAAACGAATCATGTAGCGTTGAGCGACTTCGTAGGAGTTCGACTTCACGTTCAACATCCGAACCTTTGTTTTATTCGTTTTCGGGTCCAGGACGTCAGCAAAGT
>Ga0256845_1003437_pt1 | contig 10713 bp, 8 predicted proteins | sample RiftiametaG_FD_189101 | JGI IMG/M metagenome (GOLD analysis project Ga0256845, IMG submission 189101) | Tube worm associated microbial communities from hydrothermal vent at the East Pacific Rise, Pacific Ocean - Riftia | ecosystem: Host-associated > Annelida > Integument > Unclassified ... | reverse complement strand
TAAAAAGAGAAATTATTCCGCTACAGTCGGTACGGGCAGAATTCCTCTCTCCGGGCTTTGCATACGCAAGAATTACAAGTTTTCAAAGCCATACCGCAAGTGACTTAAAAACAAAACTTAAAGAACTAAATAGAAAACATCCACTTAACGGGCTCGTTCTTGATCTGAGAAACAATCCTGGGGGGCTTCTACATCAGGCAGTAGCCATTTCAGATATATTTCTTGATAAAGGAAAAATTGTCTACACAAAGGGTCGGAAAAAAGATCAAAACACAGTCTTTACCGCTCACAACAATGGTAATATGAAAAAATACCCTTTGGTGGTGCTGGTTAACGAAGGATCTGCAAGTGCTTCCGAGATAGTTGCAGGAGCCATCCAGGCACACAAAAGGGGTATCATTGTCGGTACGCAAACTTTTGGCAAGGGGTCCGTGCAAACAATTATCCCACTCCCGGATGGCGCTGGTCTGAGAATGACCACAGCAAAATATTACACTCCAGATGATAAATCAATCCAGGCTCAGGGTATCACCCCTGATGTGGAAGTTCCATTTATAGCTTGTATTCCACCGGAAAAGAAGTCGTCAAAGAAAAAAGTTTTAAAGGAAGCCGACCTGAAAAATCATCTTCCCGCTACAGAAATTGCAGAAAACAAGGTCGACAAAAACAAGACTGCGGATAAGCTAGAGAAAAGACTACAATACGACAATCAGCTCCGGACTGCGTACAATATACTCAAAAGCCTTAACCTTTTTTCCGAGTTTAAGGCAGACAACCAGTAATACGACAGCGCTTTCTTTTTAGTTACTATTCAGAGCACATTCCGTATTAATACTACATTTTTTTACCATATGCTAAATAGTTACTCTTTTTACAAGCCAAGTTCTTTGAGAAAATTTTCGTCCTGAGTCCATTTTTTTTTGACTTTAACCCAGAGTTTGAGCAATACTTTCAGACCGAGAAGCGCTTCAATATCTTTCCTCGCCGCAATGCCTATACTTTTAAGTTTTTTCCCACCTTTACCTATTATGATCCCTTTTTGTGAGTTTTTTTCAAGCACAATGGTTGCGTGGATCGTCACCAGCTTTTTTTGCTCATTTTCTTTAAATGATTCCACCACAACGGCAGTTGAATAGGGAATCTCCTGACTCGTCAACAGAAACACCTTTTCGCGAACTATCTCTGCACACAAAAACCTTTCTGTAGCATCTGTTGGAATATCCTCGGGAAACATTCTTGGCCCAACAGGTAAGAGAGAAAGAATTTCCTGAAGTAAATTCTGAGTACCGTCACCTTTTAAAGCAGAAAGAGGTATAACACTCTGAAATGGAAAAAGATTTGTGTACGACTCGATCATTGGTAGAACCATTTTTCTGTCTATAAGATCGATTTTATTCAAAACCATAATAGCAGGACAGTCGATTTTTTCTATATATGTCGAGAGTTCCGCATTTTTAGCATTTTTATTCTTTTCCTGTAAAGGCAATGAGACATCTACTAAAAAGAGTACAAGATCAACCTCTGCAAGACTTTCCATTGCAATCTTCACCATTTCTACATTCAATGGTTCCTCAGACTTGTGCAGACCGGGAGTATCAAGAAAGACTACCTGGTATTCTTTTTCATTAACAATACCAGCAATTCGGTTACGCGTTGTTTGCGGTTTAGGCGTAACAATTGAGATTTTCTGGCCTAGAAAATGATTCAATAGTGTCGATTTTCCGGCATTCGGTGGTCCGACAATGGCAACCATTCCTGATGTAACAGGCTTTCCTGAAAATTCCATAGAGTAAATAATATTTTTCTTATAAATAGTGAATATTTAATGTGTGGAAATGAGTAATCCGCACTATACTGCCGGCAGCCAATTTATTATAAATGGACAAACCTGCAAAAATAAAATTATAATACGCTCTGAAGATATAGCTCTTATTTTTTACACGCTGAACAAAAAACACACTCAATGATTGTCACGGGAAAACTTATAGAATACCTCGATAACGGGAAGTTTATTTGCGCTTTGGTAACCGAAAATCAACCTAAACGACTTCGACTTATCAACCAGAACGGCAGAGACCTCAATCTCCCTATTTCCAGAGTTGTGCACTGTTCAAAAGAAACCCACCCGACAGATATCGGCAGGGAAAGCCTGACAAAATTTTTAAAAGAGACTACAGAAAAACGTTTTTCTCTTATGGATCAGATTGATCTTGCTGAAATCTGGGAATTAACTGCAGACGAAAGCACAAAAATATTTACGCCTTCTTTCCTAGCCGAACTTTGTTTCGATGACGAAGCCAATGATGATATTGTTTCGGCTCTTCTTCGCTGTGTTTTTGAAGATAAATTGTTTTTTAAATTCAAAGAGGGTTGCCTTCGCGCCAATAGTCCCGAACAGATTGAACAACTCGAAATTCAACGAAAAAAAGAAGCTAAACGAAGGCAATTGATTACTGAAGGTGCAAAAACTGTTCAGCAGCTGATGAACAGTCAGGAAATACCAAAAGAAATTTCCCCCCTTCTTGAAGAAACCCTCACTATAATCAAAGATTTCTATCTTAAGGGAAACGATTTTTCCGAGTCCGATCTGGCCAGAAAAATACTTAAAGAATCCGGCCAACACAAGCCCAACGATCCTTTTCACATTCTGGTTAAAGCGGGCATCTGGTCTTCAAATGAGAACATCCCTCTCTTGCGCAATGAACTCTCTGTCAATTTCTCCTTTGCTGCAAGGCAGCAGGCAGAATCAATTCTGCAACGTAGCCAGAACGAATTATTTTCAGATAGTGCTCGAAAAGACCTTACTCATCTATCTCCACTCACGATTGATGGACCAACAACACTTGATTTTGACGATGCACTGACAATTGAAGAACAGGACGGAAATTTTCTTGTCGGCATACATATATCTGATGTCGCTCATTATGTCCGTCCCGGTGATCCCCTCTTTCTTGAGGCTATGCACCGTGGTACGTCAATATATTTTCCCGAAGGGCAAATACCAATGTTGCCTCGACATCTGTCCCAGGGAATCTGCAGTTTGATTCAAGATGAAACCCGAGCTACCTTCAGCTTTATGATCCTTTTATCTAAGGATGCTGAAGTACTAAAAGTCAGGATATTTCCTTCTATTATCAAGGTCAAAAGGCGTCTCACTTATGACGAGGTCGACCGCATGCTCGACTCGGATCCTGAGATTCAACTACTAGATAAATTACGAAAAAAACTTCGCCAGATTAGACTGGAAAACGGCGCACTTCTCCTTCCATTTCCAGACGTTAACATTTTTATTGACCATCAGGGGCGAGTCCATGTAAACCTTGCAAAAAGTGACACCGCTGCCAGAACAATAGTTTCTGAAATGATGATACTTGCCAACCGGGAGGCCGCTAAGTTTATTGCCGACCGTATGGTACCCGGCCTGTTCCGCTCCCAGCCGGAACTGCAAAATAGAATAGTTCACGGCGAAGATGATGACCTTTTTCAAAACACCCTGCAGCGAAAACAACTTCCCAGAGGAGAGCTTTCCACCATTGCAAAACCCCACAGCGGTCTCGGTGTTACACAATACTCAACTGTTACTTCACCCATAAGAAGATTGCTTGACCTGGTTATGCAACATCAGTTGAACTCTATCGTAAGAAGACAGGAACCCTGCTTTACAGAAGAAATGTGTAAAGACTTCAACTCTGTTCTTATCCGGACCATAGCAACGGCCAATAATGTCCGCCAACAACGACAACGATACTGGCTCTTGAAATACCTTGCGGAAAAGCAGGGACAGACTATTGATGCTCTGATTATTCACGCCGGACCAAAACGTGTTAATCTTATCCTTACCGATATACTTATGGATATAGATCTTCCAAGCCAGGGTGTACGTTCAGCAGCACCCAACACAAAAGTCAAGGTACGAATTGTCAAAGCAGACCCTCTGGAGAATATCGTCCGCTTTGACTGGCAGTAATTTAATAAAATACAATCCCCTTAAATTCATACCAGAATGAAATAGAGAAATAATGGAATCTGACATTTCAAGCCCGATGAGCATGATCAAGATTGACGGCACGAAAATTAAACACCTACGCGAAAAACAGGGATTGACACAACTCTATCTCGCCACGGCTGTTCAGGTGACCACAGACACTATTTCAAGGTGGGAAAATAGGCGATATCCAAGTATAAAAAAAGACAACGGTATAAAGCTTGCTGAGGCTCTCAATGTATCCATTGAAGATATTCTAGAAGATCCATCCCTGGAAGAACCTGGAACTCAGGTCGATCTGGCCCCACAGAAAACGACAAATAAACAAAAATCCTACGGTTTAAAAAAAACATGGCCCCTTCTTCTACTGGGCCTTACACTGCTTGCTATAACTGGTGCTTTTCTCATTTTGGGTTTACCTTCGTCCCAACAGGTTTCTTTCAAAACTGAACGTATTGTCCCCAGCCACTGCACGCCTGGACAGCCGTTTCCAGTTATCATCAAGGTAACAGGATCGGCCGATTCTTCAACTGCCTTAATAATTCGCGAAATTCTGCCTGAGAAGAGTTCCATCCATAAAGTTTCACCCGTCATAAGCTCTTCGGATATCAAAAACCATACAATCAAATGGTTGAAAAAAATAAATGCCAGTGCAGTTTTTGCCTATATTATCAGTATAGATGAACAGGAAGGCAATACTATACACTTTGCTGGAACTGCTGCCATTGGCAGGGACACAATCGATCCGGTTCCTATTGGCGGGGATACAACATCCACCCTAAGCAAATATCATTGGGCGGATACGGATAAAAACAATACTATTTCAGATAGTGAGATACTTGCAGTCTACGACCAATACAGTGAAATTGATGGTATTGATACTTTTATTGATACAATTGAAGAAATCTGGCTCGGCTCAGGCTATAAGTGGAACAGTGAACAATCTTCTTTTGAAATTATAGAGTGATTTTGCCTGTAACGAATGTACGATCTTTTTCTTCCTGTATATGGAGGCTTTTTTCAATGGTTCAAATAAGTTCTCGACGAATGCGATACATTCTACTCCTTGGAATCACAACCTGCGTTATCTTTTTATCAATTCCTTCAACCGGTCGTTGCGATGATCCAGTTACTGGCAGATATAGTGCTTCGTCAGGAACCAAAATTGTTTTCATTCTTTCTATAGGTTCCTCAGCTCCAACCGGATTAATAGTTGAGCAGCACCTCGAACCTGGAAATACTATCACCAGCACCAGTCCCGGAGCCAGGAAAATTGATAATAATGGTATTGTGAAATGGTTGTTCAGAAAAACAAAGCCGGGCCGATACACATTAACAACACGATTAGATCAGCCACTAAAAGGGAAAATACGTGCAACAATACGATATCGCGCACCTGGCAGTGGAGCCTTGACTGCGATAACAATAACACCTTAGAGTAAGGTGCAAAATTATTCAGACCAGATCACATATTTTGAGAGAATGAAACTTTGCTGAGTAATCCTTTTATTAATAGATGCATTCGAGAAACCCTGAGCGGCATTAGGGATGGCTTGTCTCGTTTTGCCGGACCGAGCAGTTCTGCACTGATTTTTTCTCTGAAAAAAGATGCTCCACTCTTTATATGTGATCCACAAAACCTGCTCAAAGGATATGAGCCAAAATTGCGGGCACTCTACAGTGATGATAATAACTGGTGCAAGCCGATAGATCTGAGATCTCCCTGTTCCCAATCGTATAATTACATTGAACCACAAGCCAACCTTCAGCTCGATGGTCTAATATCCCATGGAGGCAGCTCCTGCCCTGTACATTACCAGATGTGGTTTACTGAGCATCATCCAAACATCTGCTCACTCGGGCCAACTGAATGTTGGCTGGAACATGCAGTGTTGAGGTTTTCCCATGATGTTGCCAACGAAAGTTCATTGTACACCGGTATCTCTGGGAGTTTTCTTCGTGAGTACGCTACACATGCTGTTCGGGATTCTATTATCGATAAAATGGAAGCCATTCTTGGAATTGATATCAATTTGCGTATTTACCCTATTCTTGATGCAGTACTCGGTATTTCCAAAACGAACGAAGAAGGTGCCGTGCCACATGGTGCGCTGATTTTTGTTGAACCACGAGCCCTCGATTCAATTTCATTTCTTGCGCGATTTCTCAATTCAGAGCTCCCATCATTGCACAATTTCAAGCATGTCAGAAAGTTATTACAAGCAGTAGAGTATTCAAATAGAACCCTTGTTTCCGATGGCAGAGATATTATTGGAATTACCGAAAATCATCCCGCAAATTTCCACATAACTGCAGATTTTCAAGGGAAATTTGGCTACCTCAGCATTGATAATAAAGTGATCTGCAGCTACCAGGATGGAAGCTACAGCGCCAATACCCACAAGGCAAAGCTCTTTGAAGTTGAAGAGGCCTTACTGGATTTTGAGATCGAGCAATCTATTAGAAATGATATGTTCCTTATCATCGCAGCTCTTGTTCATAATGCAGAAGATAAAAAATTTGGTTGCACCTTTGTCATAGATCTTGCGGAAAAAGCAACAGATATAGCAGGACAGGATTTGACTCCGGCAATAGACTTACGAAAACCGAATAACCTTGAACTGGCTGCAGCACTGTCAAAGGTTGATGGGGCTCTTCTCATTCGTGCAGACCTGCATCTTCATGCATTTGCCTGTCTTCTTGACGGCCAAAGGGTGAAAAATGAAGACCGCGCCCGGGGTGCACGGTTTAACTCTGCTCTTCGATTTACCGCACAAAATCTCAAAACCATTGTAGTTGTTGTCTCTTCTGACCGGCCTGTTTCTATTTTTTTACAGGGTAAAGAAATGCAAGGTAGTTACAACAGCACAGAATCTTCAAAGTGTGATCTCTACCCTATACCTTTAGAGACGTGGCTCCAAGCCGTTAAATAATTGCAGCTTGTCTGCCTTAGATATCACCCACCCAATCTGGTATATGGCTCATAATATAATTATGGACAGCCTCCTTCTTTTCACCTTTGGGAATATCTTCAACCTCTTTCATAACTTCTTCATAATCAAACCAGCAGAGTTCTTTATCATCTTTGCTATACACAGTTAGAATCCGCTTATCAACACGTTCAATATCTTCTTCTTCCTGTATTGCCCCAACTATTTGAGAAGCCTCTTTTGCACTGAGAAATGCTATTTTTTCTTCAGTCATACTGTCCTCCAGTCCATCCACAGGATTCCTTCGTCCTAAAAATGAAAATACCATCAACCGCTAATGGCTTAAATGAAAAGAGGCGAGCAGGAACGTATTCCCCTCGCCTCTTCAAACCTGAAAATGCCTTATCAGGCGGCTTTCACTACAGCGCCAGACCTGATGCAACGTGTGCAGACTTTGGTTCTTTTCTTATTTCCACCGGCAGTTGCAATGCGTACCGTTTTAAGATTTGGCAACCAACGCCTTCTGGTTTTATTGTGTGCATGGGAAACATTGTTCCCCGTCATTGGTTTTTTCCCACAAATTTCACATACTTTTGCCATTTTCCCTCTCCTTCTATCCCATTCCGTTGTAACTTCACAATATATCCGAAATGTATAAATTTATGTATAAGCTTACAAATCTTTCAGAATTTGTTCTTTTAACTTCTTTCAGAAAAAATGGCAAGCAATTTCAACTTCCAGCTCCATTTTTCACAGGCAACATATCCGGCAGCACATTCGTTAATATTTTAAACCAACCCTGTCCCGCACCAGATCAAGAGTAACACTAGCCTTTTCCCTTGCCTTTTCAGCACCTTTTGCCAATATTGTCCTCAAAGAAGCAGGATCTGATAAGTATTCCTGTTTTTTCTTTCTGGCTTCACCAAATGTATCATTCAAAAGATCAAGCAACTCAAGTTTCAAGTAACCATAAGCTGCCCCGCCATTGACATAAAGACCATGTATCTCTTTCATACGTTCTGTACTGGCAAAAAGATTCATGATTTTATAAAGATTACAATTATCAGGATTTTTTGGATCTTCAACCGGCGTAGCATCAGTTTCTATGGACATGACACGTTTTTTCAACTGTTTCCCTTCAAGAAAAATAGGTATGGTATTCCCATATGATTTAGACATCTTCTGTCCATCAATACCTGGGACAGTTGCAGTAGTTTTACTTATAGCCGGTTCAGGCACAAAGAAAGTGTCACCATATTGATTATTAAATTTAATTGCGATATCCCTTGCCACCTCAAGATGTTGTTTCTGATCCTTGCCAACCGGCACCTTTTCTGCCTGATAGAGAAGAATATCCGCTGCCATAAGAACAGGATATGAAAACAATCCGTGGCTTGAGGCAACACCTTTAGCGACCTTATCCTTGTAAGAATGACATCGCTCAAGCAGTCCCATAGGAGCCAGAGTGGAAAGAACCCAAGTCAGCTCACAAACCTCAGGGACATCTGACTGAACCCAGAAGATACACTTATCAGGATCAAGCCCAAGCGCCAGAAAATCAGCAGCTGCCTCAAGCGTTCCTGTCGCCAGTTTTTTTCTATCATGCACCGAGGTTAGAGCATGAAGATCTACGATAAAAACGTAAAGTTCAGCGTTTTCCATATTGGAAATCATCGTCTGCATCATGCCAAAATAGTTACCTATATGTAGTTGACCTGATGGTTGTATTCCAGATAATATTTTCATGTTAGTTCGTAATTTTTTATGATTTATCCCTTGTGGGCTATTACATATTTAACCTGCGTAATAACTTTACCGTGCGCACCATACCGCAAAATAAAAAAAAATGGGAGTAAGGAATAAAAATCCCTCACTCCCTTTATGTAAATGGCAAACCTGCTGCCAGAGAACTACTTGACTTCTTCGAAGTCGGCGTCTACGACATCATCATCGTCATCTTTCTTTTTCTTCTCACCCTGGTCACCTCCTGGTGCACCAGGTCCACCCTCCGGGTTTTCCTGAGCAGCCTGTGCATACATAAGCTCTGCAAGCTTATGTGAGGCCTGGGTAAGTGCATCGATAGCGGCTTTAATAGTATCAACATCCTCACTATCTTTTACTTTTTTGACATTTTCGATCTCACGTTCAACATTAGCCTTGGTTTCAGCATCCACTTTATCGCCAAGATCTTTCAGGCTCTTCTCAGTGGCATGAATAAGTGCATCCGCTGAATTGTGAGTCTCAGCCAAATCCTTACGACGTTTATCATCTTCGGCATGAAGCTCTGCATCCTGTGTCATTTTTTCGATTTCTTCAGGAGTTAAGCCAGAAGAAGCCGTAATCCTGATGGACTGCTCCTTACCTGTTCCAAGATCTTTAGCAGACACACTGAGAATACCGTTCGCATCAAGATCAAAAGCAACCTCAATCTGCGGTACACCGCGTGGAGCCGGTGGTATATCAGTTAATTCAAAACGACCAATGGTCTTATTGTCCTGCGCCATTTCACGTTCACCCTGCAGAACATGAATAGACACCGCAGGCTGATTGTCAGCGGCTGTAGAAAATACCTGACTCTTCTTAGTTGGAACAGTAGTGTTTTTCTCGATAAGTTTGGTTGTTACTCCGCCTAAGGTTTCAATTCCCAGAGAAAGAGGAGTAACATCAAGTAAAAGCACATCTTTCACATCACCCTGAAGCACACCACCCTGAATAGCCGCGCCAATTGCAACAACCTCATCAGGATTTACACCTTTGTGTGGCTCTTTACCGAAAATTTCTTCTACCTTGCTCTGAACCATAGGCATACGAGACATACCACCAACCAGTATAACCTCGTCAATGTCAGATGCTGAAAGGCCTGCATCCTTTAACGCTGTTACACATGGACCAACGGTTCGCTCAACAAGATCTTCCACCAGACTTTCCATTTTAGCACGACTCAACTTCAGGTTTAAATGCTTAGGCCCAGAAGCGTCTGCTGTAATAAAAGGAAGATTGATATCAGTTTCCTTGGTGGTGGAAAGCTCCATTTTAGCTTTTTCAGCTTCTTCTTTTAGTCGCTGAAGAGCCATTTTATCGCTGCGAAGGTCAATTCCCTGCTCACGTTTGAACTCATCGGCAAGCCAGTTGACAATTCTCATATCAAAATCTTCGCCACCGAGAAAAGTATCGCCATTTGTGGCCTTTACTTCGAAAACACCATCACCGATTTCGAGTATGGAAACATCAAAAGTACCACCACCGAGATCAAACACGGCTATTTTTTCCTCACCTTTTTTATCAAGACCATAAGCGAGCGAAGCTGCGGTTGGCTCGTTGATAATTCTCTGTACATTCAGGCCTGCTATTTTACCTGCATCTTTAGTTGCCTGGCGCTGAGAATCGTTAAAATAGGCGGGTACTGTAACCACAGCATCTGTCACTTCTTCACCTAAATACTCTTCAGCGGTCTGTTTCATTTTACCAAGGATCATGGCTGAAATTTCTGCGGGCCTGTATATTTTACCTTCAACATCCACAGACACACTGCCATTCGTCCCTTCAACTATTTTAAAAGGGCTTACTTCAACAGACTTTTTTACCTCGGCGTCAGTAAACTTCCGCCCAATAAGCCGTTTAATAGCGTACAAAGTACGTGTTGGATTCGTCACTGCCTGACGTTTTGCGACCTGACCCACAAGCCTCTCGTCATTATCGGCAAAAGCAACAACCGAGGGGGTTGTCCGGTTTCCTTCAACATTTGCTATAACCTTCGGGTCACCACCTTCCATGATTGCTACACAAGAATTGGTTGTT
>Ga0256845_1003436_pt1 | contig 10720 bp, 5 predicted proteins | sample RiftiametaG_FD_189101 | JGI IMG/M metagenome (GOLD analysis project Ga0256845, IMG submission 189101) | Tube worm associated microbial communities from hydrothermal vent at the East Pacific Rise, Pacific Ocean - Riftia | ecosystem: Host-associated > Annelida > Integument > Unclassified ... | reverse complement strand
TGGGGGGACCCATGTCTACCTCTACCATCGCGTTATCTTTCAGCCTGGTGAGAATTGTGCCAGCGAGCGTCTCAATCTTTAAATTGCGTTTGTCGGTGATGTCCTCGTCGAGCAGAAAACGCGCAAAACAACGCACACCGTTGCCGCACATCTCGGCCTCAGAGCCGTCCTCGTTGAAGATGGTCATTCTAAAGTCTGATTCTGATGAGTTTCTGACCAGGATCAGACCATCGGCACCGATGCCGGTGTTTTTGTTGCATACATTAAGCGCCAGATTGGCAGGGTTAATTGTCTTTGTTACAAAATTATCCCGATCATCCATTACGATGAAGCAGTTACCCAGGCCGTGCATTTTTTTAAATTTTAAAGACGTCATTTTTTCACTGTGCCACAAGGATATTGTCAAAGACTATTTCGCTGAGATTCTGGCTGAAATTATCAAACTTCATATTGTTTGGACTTATCTGGAATCTGGCGATCCACATTTTTATAAGGACGTCAGTTGCTGGTACACTGCTCCACTGCCAGTTCGAGGGGAAATCAGGCAATTTTATTTCGCCGGGGATGCCACCGAACGCGGTCACTCTCCAGTAGACTGTTTCGTTGTCAGGGTTTTCGAAAGTCAACCTTCCCATGAGCTGAGGTGCTGGAATGCTGAGACAAGTGAACTGTTTCCCGTCCCAGTAGGAGGAAAAGGGTGGACTGAGTTTGGTTCCGGTTTGAAAAGGCATCTTTTCGTAATCTCCCAATGACTCTAGTTCGATATCAAATCTGAAAGCCTGAGGCATCGTGTTCAGGTCATCTGGTTCCACCCCGGCGTCAAGCTCCTGCTTACTTTGGGAAACTAATGTGACCTTGCCAGCTTCTAGGGGTGACCCCAGTCCAAGATCCAGATTGGGCACTGCATATCCAGTGTTGAATCCCAGCGATTGTGCCTCCAGCCAGATGGTGCCCGGTTCGCCCATATCAAGGCCGAGATAACCTTCGACAACATCAAAAGCTTCGGGACATGTCTCGCGCAGAAGAAACATCTTTGAGAGATTTTGATTGAGAGATATTTCAACATCTTTGATGTGTTCGCCAGGTTGAGGTTCTAATGTGAGATCGGTGCCTAAGAGAATCCAGTTATGGGTGTCATCGGATGGATCGGCTGTGCCAAGGTTTCCTGTTTTTCCCGCGATTGCGTAGAGCACCCCCCTAGAGGCAGGAACAGTCAAACTGAAGGTGTCACCCTCCGAATCGGGCAGGATCTTTGTGAAATATTGATGCGCGGCAAAGTTGGGGTTTCGCATTGTCACCATCTCATCCATCGCCAAATCATAGTAGATAAGACCAACTCGTTGCTCTCCCGTTTTCGGAGGAGTAATTAACCCGAAGTTGGAGACTTTGCCGCTGATATTCGCGGTTTCAGATTCTGGCGGATTTTCCTTTGGACGCAAAGGGATGGTGGTATTTATCGCGTTTAGACTCAGGACAGATTCGGGGACATGATTTTTGGTGATAATGTGAAGATCCACAGGCCCCTTGATGTGCTCGTCACGGAGCACCAGAAGGCCGTTTGCGTTGGTTTCTCCCGTAAGAGAATCGACACCTTTTGCGTTAAGCATCACTTTCGCGTCCCGGATGGGAGTGCCGCTCACTTCGTCTATCAAATGAAGATTAACATAACCGTTTATTTTTCCATTGCCGGTTCCACCACCTTCAATCAACAACGGTTCCACGACGGGTACTTCGGTTTTTTTGGAATCCGAGCTGGTGTCTAGGTCACCTGCGGGAAAAGGGATCGTCTCTCCCCAGCACGCATTTAAGATCATTGCAGCCGTTGACAGGGTCATTATTGTGATTTTATTCAAAGCGGTCATTTTGAACCTCGCGTTCGTGTTACCCTATCCTAAGTATAATTGATGTCATTCGTCCAGAACATCATCAATGAATTTACGTTCGCTTTCCGTTAAAGCCATCTTCTTTTATTAGCGCAGCCCTGTTAAGATGCTCTTATGACTCAGGCAATTCGGATGCTTTTGGCCGAAGGATTAATTACACGTAAGCAGTATGAAAATGCTACGCAACTTCATACTGCTTACGGCAAAACAATCGGCTACCACCTGGTCGACAGCAAGGCGCTGTCGGGATCTGCTCTGGTGCGTTTTCTCGCAGCGCGTTTTCCGTTGACCATATGTAGTAAAAAACAACTCCTTAATATACCCAACGAGGTGATTGATGTTGTGTCGCAGGAGCTTGTCCGATCATTTCGGGTGCTCCCTGTTCAAAAAACAGATGAGTTGCTGACTCTAGGTGTAACCGATCCCAGCCGCCCGCATGTTATCGTAGAGGTTGCTCACCACGCTGGTTGCAAAGTTGAGATGGTCATTGTTTCGGAAGAAGAAATGACATGGGCCATAAATAGATACTATTCTACCGATGTACGAGAACAAGTAACATCTGAGTATGACAAGCCGTTACCGTTAACAGTAAAAGTTTCAGCAAAAAAGCAGAGGCGTCCCAGCGACAGTGAAACTACGCCCCTGCCGTTGATCAAAAAAGTTGCCTCTCTATACAGTGAGTTTAACGTTATTTCGGCCAAATTCGGCAACGGCGCGGCCTCCATAGAGGACGCTGTCAAGGCTATTCCGCTTACAAAAAAGAGTACCTCAGAAAAAACTGAATTGTACGACTCTTGGAGCAGGCCAGCTCTTCCTGTAGCGCCTGAGTTGCCTGAAAAGATGGTGAGCTATCGGCAGGATAATTCGGAGCTTAGAAACCTGCCGTTCAGAGCCGACTTGTCCGATAAAAGTACGTTGCCTCCTCCTCCTCCCGTCAAACTACGAGATAAAACGGAGGGGGAGATCATTCGGGCAATAGGCTACGCCAATGATCGTGATGCAGTGATAGGGCTGGCGCTGGAGCATCTGATGCGCTTTGCCGATAGGGCGATTTTTATGACAGTAAAAAGAAATGAAATTCGCGGTTTTGACATTGCGGGGGAGTTCACCAGTAAGGACGCTATACGAGCATTTTGGGTTCCTTTGTCGGCCCCCTCTACGTTGCGAAGGGTCGCCGACGAGAAACAAATTCACGCTGGACTGCTCGACAAGACCGCATCTGATTTAGTCCTTTGTGCAGCTCTTGGGGGTAACTTGGATAAGGTTGTGATAATTCCAATTGCAATTCATGGTCGCACTATCGGACTGTTGTTTGCAGATAAACTGAATGCAAATCTGCCACCCCAAAGAAAAATAAATCGCCTGGGTGTAGCCGTAGCGGAAGCGTTGACTAAATTATTTTCTAAACAAAGACGACCATAAGAAAACTTCAACCTGACCGCTCAATGATCTGGTATTTCAAGATGATCATCCATATCAATTTCCTGTTGATTATCTGAAGAGTCTTTTAAATTGGAAATGCCTGTCCCTGCGTGCATTGTGAGGGTGCGTGGTTCGGGAAGAGGGGCACCTTCACGATAAAACAACAGCGGTTGCTCAAGGGCTTCCCGGTATTCGGCCAAAGTTATGTACTTTCTTGACAGCATGATCTCCAGCACTTTGTGCAGAGATTTCATCCTGCGATCAGACACTCTGCCGTTTTCATAAGCGGCGTAGCGGCCAACAGGGTTAGGCAGAAGCCTTATCAGAAACACCGACTCTATCTGGTTAAGTTCGTGGGGATCGCGTCCAAAGTAGAGTTTTGCCGCATCTTTTATGCCATAAAGGGAGGGACCAAATTCGATGACGTTAAAGTACAGTTCTAAAATCTCGTCTTTGGTATAGTTGGACTCCAGATACCAGGTGAAAAAGAGTTCTTGCAGCTTTCTGGATATAGTTCGATCTCGCGATAAAAAGAGATTCTTGGCAAGCTGCATTGTTATGGTGCTTGCGCCGTGTTTAAAGGCACCCTTTTTGAGGTTTAACTCTATGGCACGGCGAATTTCAGGACTTGTCATACCGTTGTGGTGTCTGAACTTGCCATCTTCGGTTGTGAGAACCGCCCCTATAAGATACGGCGAAATCATGGAATAAGGTGTCCAGCGATCTGTGCCGGGGCCGGTCACCAGTCTTATACGATCATTATTTTCGGAATAAGCCATGTAAGAAAATGGTCGCCTAAAACTATCAGGGACAGGCACAGTGCCCCAATTGGTGACACGGCAATCGTTTTGCAGATTTACTTCGAATACAGTTAATTCAGGCTTTTCCCTGTCGAGAGCGATTCTCAGATCCAGTGCTAATCTTCCCTCCATCTGTACACCTTGCAACTTTGTTCTAAGTTGTGATGGCACCGCTCCGAAAATTTGTCTGCACGCGGTAGGCGGTACGTTGGCGGTAAGATCAAGGTTGAGATGATCGAAGTGTACGGTTCCTCTCAAAGTTACCCTGGATAATCCTCTCGATAAAAGCAGGCGCTCCAAGTGTACAGATTGATTGTTACGGTTATAAGTGGCCTTAAAATCCAGGTGAACATCCAAATTGTTAATTGGATCTGACCCGAGCATTTCATGTTTGACGATTAAGGCCGAGATGGCAGCCTGTCCTTCGATGGAAAGTTTTTTACCCTTTGTGGGCAAAACAACGGTGATCGCTCCGTCGATTGACGATTTTGTCCAGTCAATGTGCTCGGTGTTTGTAAACAGCAAGCCTACTTTTTTGAGAGGAAGATCAGGAACCTCCAAGGTAATTGTCGGCTCATCCTTTAATGAACGGTGAAACCCCATGGTCCATCTAGCGTCGGTTCCCGGCAGGCCGCCGGTTCCACGAAGCATGGACAAACCGTTACTATTCAAAGACATCTCCGCAAAGATATCTTCCATATTAACCTCAACCCCGTTCTCTTTTCCTCCTGTTACAACCCCCTCTCCTTCGGAGATGGAGACAATCAGCGGCATTGTATAATTATCTTTATCTTTATTGATGGATCTCTTGGGATTCGCGCCGGTAATTTCACTGAGTGTTTGAACAATATCTTTGTATGTGTCGGACATTTCTGCCATGTCAGCGGAGATTTCAAAAACAGGCTTGTCAAGATCCAGTCGCGCAATCTTGTCGTCAGCGGTGTATCGAAGCTGGCCGTGGTTACCAAAGATCAGCGAACGATCATCCCTGACTATCCTGTAATCATCAAAATCAATGGTTGTTCTGCCGCTTTCGAATATTCGCCCCGAAAGTTTCTCCAGTACAATTTTAAATCTGCCGTTATTAAAGTACAGGTCACCAGAAACGAGGTGAATATTTAACCCTGAGCTTTTATCCAGATCGGCGACGTTAATTTTTTTTGTGTCTTCTTTGTTGCTTATTCTGGCCGCAAGTGTGCGCCAGTCGTTGAGCCCTGCACCGCCAGTAGCTTCGCCTAGTTTCAGTTTAAGGCCGTCGATTCTAAGTCCGGTCAGGTCCAGATGTCCCATTAGGAGTGGCCCTATCCTGAAACCAACCCCCAGACGATTAACTAACATTAACGGTTTATCATTACCCTTGAGAGATATCTTAACATTATCAAAGGACACCGCAGTCAAAGAGGTGCTGACGTGATCAAAGCTAATATCAATCCCTAAACGCTGTTCAATTTTGGGCATAAAGCTTTTTACGAGTCGTTCATCCGCTCCGATCTGAAGAAACAGCAATCCAAGCAGGCCAACGACGACCAACAATACAAGCAGCACTAAAAAAAGACGTTTAATTCCCATACAAAGCAAAGCTTCCCACGCCTTTGATCGAATATCAATGCTGTTCCTTCAACTTTAACAGGTTTGCTTGACCCTTTTGGGTGCATCCGCTACCTCGATTGAATGACTGAAAAAACAACAAAGCTTCTTTTTGAACGGGATGCAGAAGATGCTCTTTATGTAATTGACGTATCTTCGTTTATTTTTAGGGCCTATTATTCTGTGGGTTATCTCTCCACTGCGAACGGAACTCCGACAGGAGCAGTGTTTGGCGTCGCCAATATGATTGTTTCTCTTTTAAAGGATCATCAGCCGTCTCACGTTATTGTGGCTATGGATTCAAAGACGCCGACTTTCCGGAAGGAAATTTATCCGAAGTACAAAGCCAACCGACCTCCTCCTCCCGATGATCTTAAAGTTCAATTTCCGTTTGTTCAGCAACTGGTGGAGGCCTTTGACCTTGCTGTTTTGCAACGAGATGGTTTCGAGGCCGACGACATAATTGCAACCACCGTGCGGGTTGCTAGAGGGGCGGGGCTTAAGGTTGTCATTGTATCCGCAGACAAAGATTTAATGCAGCTTGTCGATGATCAGGTGGTGATGCTAGACACCATGAAAAATAAGATCTGGGACGAGGCTGCCGTGGAGGCCAAATGGGCTGTTCCTCCCAAATTACTTGGAGATCTGCTGGCAATTGCAGGAGATAGTTCGGATAATATTCCCGGTGTTCCCAGGGTAGGTCCAAAGACCGCTGCGCCGTTGCTTGTGGAGTTTGGTGGCCTGGAGCCGCTGCTTGCGTCTCTTGACAAGCTCAAATCCAAGGCGCTGCAAAAGCGCATGACTGAGCACTCAGAGGTTGCGCGATTGTCTCGCAGGCTTGTTGCGCTGGACGATAACGTCCCTATTGAATTTGAACTCGAAGATGCGCGATTAAAAGAACCCAGGGCGAAGGTGCTAGGGCCGGTGCTTGAAAAATTTGAACTTACCAAGCTTAAAGAGAGGCTCTTTGGTTTTAACGAGGTTGTTAAGGAGAGAGAGCCGGTTTATCGATCAGTGACCACCGCGAATGAGCTTGAGCAAATTGCTGAAGAAATTAAACAGGCAGGACGTTTTGCTGTGGATTTGGAGACCACATCCATAAATGCTGTTCGCGCCGAGATCGTTGGTGTTGCGCTTGCTTGGAAGCCGCTTGAGGCTGTTTATATTCCAGTTGCCCACAAGACGGGCGATACCTTGCCGCTGGATGTTGTGCTTGGAATAATTGGACCGTTACTTGAAGACCCCGCTGTCGGGGTCATTGCGCAGAACGTAAAGTACGAAGATACTATTTTCAGGCGCAACAACATTAAAATCAGCAACGTTGAGATGGATCCCATGCTGGCATCGTATTTGCTCAGGTCCGATCTTAAAACTCATAATCTGGACGTGCTCGCCAAAGAGGTACTCGGACGCAAGACCACCTCCTACGATGATGTGACCCAAAAGAGTAAGGGACATCAGCTTCTTTTTGATGAAGTTGCTGTCGATAACGCCACAGCGTATGCAGGAGAGGATGCCGAGATAGCTTTTGCTTTGGCTAACGTTATGAGGCCACGGATAAAAGAAGCCGGAATGGATGCCCTGCTTAGAGATGTTGAGCTGCCCCTAGCGCGTGTACTTTGTGGCATGGAGCTTCAGGGCGTGGAGCTTGATACTGATCACCTGCGCAAAATGTCCGACGACTTTGGCGGACAACTTCTTGAAATAGAGCGCAGCGTTTACGAAACGGCCGGTTACGAGTTTAACCTCGCGTCGCCAAAGCAGCTTCAGACATTACTGTTCGACAAGATCGGCTTGCCGACGCAAAAGAAAACAAAGACCGGTTATTCCACCGATTTTGAGGTGCTAGAAACCCTGGCTTCAATGCACTCGTTGCCCTCGTTGATTTTGGAACACCGTGTGCTTTCAAAACTTAAGGGGACATACCTCGATGCTCTTCCACAATTGGTTAACCCGGCGACGGGACGGATTCACACAAGTTTTAATCAAGCCGTAACTGCGACTGGCAGACTCTCAAGCTCTAATCCAAATTTGCAAAACATTCCCATTAGGACTGAGCGTGGGCGTAAGATAAGACGTGCTTTTACAGCTCCTTGCGGCAAAGTATTGATCTCTGCTGATTATTCTCAGGTGGAGCTGCGAATACTGGCGCACTTGTCCAAGGACCCGGCGCTTGTCGAGGCGTTCAAAGATGGAGCAGATGTTCACAAGCGAACTGCCCGAGCCCTCTTTGGCTTTGGCTGTGACGAAGAAGTTCCAAAGGAGGAGCGAAGCAAGGCAAAGGCCATAAATTTTGGTGTAATCTACGGAAAGACCGACTACTCTTTGGCCAAGGAGCTTGGAATTCCAAGGAATGAAGCGCGTCGGTTTATTGAGGGTTATTTTGACCTTTACAAAGGTGTCGCCGATTTTATGGATTATACCATTTGCGAAACCCGCAAATCTTGTTCGGTCTCCACATTATTAGGGCGACGGCGGGAGCTTAGAGATATAAACTCATCAAACCACAATATTCGTCAGCAGGCAGAGCGGATGGCCCGAAACACTCCCATTCAAGGTTCTGCCGCCGACTTGATAAAGGTTGCTATGATTCGAGTGGATCAACGATTGCAGTCAATGGGGTCGGATGTTGGAATGATCCTGACAGTTCACGACGAACTGCTTTTGGAGGTGCCCGAAGCAAAGCTCGAACAAGTTTCCGCGCTGGTCAAAGAAGAAATGGAAGGTGCCATGGACCTTTTAGTGCCTCTAATTGTAGATATAGGAACCGGTCCCAACTGGGCTGAAGCCCATTGAGAATCTGAACGTATGACTTTACCCTCACCATTAACTAAAAATAACGAGAATGAAGTTCCTTTGCCCGGATTGACCGCAGCGCTTATACCGGTGATTTCGCTTGTTGGGGCGCTGTGGTTTTCGGTTGTTTATTTGCGCGAGTACGAACTTTCCACTCATATACCGCTGATCTTTGGAACAATTGTAGCGTCGATTACGGCGATGATTATGGGGTTCAAGTGGAAGGAGATAGAGGAGGGTATGGTAAAAGGCATCGGCCTGGCCATGAACGCCATTCTTATTCTTCTTATAATCGGGTTGCTGGTTTCGTCCTGGATACAGGCCGGAATTGTTCCTACCATGATAGCATATGGTCTCGATTTGTTGTCGCCTTCTGTATTTCTGGCCGCAACAACGTTGATTTGTGCGCTGGTTTCGCTTGCGACCGGTTCGTCCTGGTCCACTGCCGCCACAGTTGGTATCGCGCTCATAGGCGTTGGGGAAGGACTTGGTATTCCTCGCCCCATGGTAGCCGGGGCAATTATCTCCGGCGCTTATTTTGGCGACAAGATGTCACCGCTTTCTGACACCACCAATCTTGCCCCCGCCATGGCAGGAGCAGATCTCTTCGATCATGTGCGCCACATGTTGTACACAACTGGACCCAGTATGGTCATTTCGCTTATTATTTATTCGTTCATGGGTATTGGTGGCGCAGGAGATCCAGACACTGGAAAGATTGATGCCATCCACACGGCCATCGAATCTGCGTATGTGATTCACCCTTTACTGCTCTTGCCCCCGCTCATGGTCATAGCGATGGTGGTACTGCGTCTTCCACCTCTGCCAGCGCTTATTGGTGGTGCTATCCTAGGCGGACTTTTGGCCATTGTGGTACAGGGCGATCATCCAGGTGAAGTGTTAGCTGCTGCGTACAGTGGCGTTGAGCTGTCCACCGGGCATGAGCTGGTGGATAATCTGCTCTCCAGAGGAGGGCTTAAATCCATGTTCTCCACTGTGGCGCTGATAATCTGTGCCTTATCTTTTGGCGGAGTGATGGAGCGCACCGGGATGCTGGCCGCTATTGCTTCGGCGATTTTGAAGCTGGCTAAGGGTGTCGGCGGGCTCGTCGCGGTTACTTTGGGGACGTGTCTTGGAATGAACATAATAGCGTCTGATCAGTATCTAGCCATAGTTGTACCGGGTAGAATGTACCAGAAGGCTTATCAAAAGAAGCGCCTGGCTCCGGTAAACCTATCTCGCGCACTCGAAGATTCCGGCACGCTCACCTCTGCGCTCATTCCCTGGAACACCTGCGGTGCTTTTATGATAGCCACCCTTGGTCTCGAACCCTGGGTTTACGTTCCATACTGTTTTTTAAATCTGCTTAACCCGCTTATCTCCGCTCTTTACGGTTTTACGGGAATAACCATGAAGAAACTTGATCGAGTTGAATAATTGCAGATTAAGTTGATAATTTATATTTGATTTCAACGTAAGCTTTGTTTGCCTTGTTTCATAAGGGGATTACAAAACATTACGGTTAAAAAACAAATTTTTAAGGAGAAAGAAATGACAGATTACAAAGAACTGGGCCTAGTCAACACAAAGAGCATGTTCAAGGCAGCTTTCGAAGGCAAATTTGCCATCCCGGCTTACAACTTTAACAACATGGAGCAGCTTCAGTCCATCGTTATGGGCTGTGGAGAATCTGACTCTCCGTTTATTTTGCAGGTCTCCTCCGGCGCACGAAAGTATGCTAATCAGACGTTGCTTGTTCACATGGCTAAAGGTGCCAGTGAAATGATTAAAGAGGTAAATCCGCACCTCAAGTTTGCGCTCCATCTGGACCACGGCGACACTTTGGAGCTGTGCAAGTCGTGTATCGACTCGGGTTTTTCTTCGGTGATGATCGATGGCTCCCATCACAGTTTTGAGAAGAACATGGAACTTACCAAACAAGTGGTCGAATACGCTCATAAATACGACGTGACCGTCGAGGGCGAACTCGGCGTGCTTGCCGGAATCGAGGACGATGTCGTAGCGGCCAAATCCGTTTATACCCAGCCAGAAGAGGTTGAGGAATTTGTAAAGAAGACCGGCGTTGATTCTCTGGCCATTTCCATAGGCACCTCCCACGGCGCAAACAAATTCAAACCCTCGCAGTGCACCAAAAACGAAGACGGCGTGCTTATTCCTCCTCCGCTGCGTTTTGACATCCTGGAAGAAATCGAAAAACGTATTCCCGGATTT
>Ga0256845_1003435_pt1 | contig 10721 bp, 9 predicted proteins | sample RiftiametaG_FD_189101 | JGI IMG/M metagenome (GOLD analysis project Ga0256845, IMG submission 189101) | Tube worm associated microbial communities from hydrothermal vent at the East Pacific Rise, Pacific Ocean - Riftia | ecosystem: Host-associated > Annelida > Integument > Unclassified ... | reverse complement strand
TCCCTCCGGGACGAACAGGAGTGCAAACGAGCGTTTGCAGCAAACGCTCGTTTGCACTCCTGACGGCGTTTTAGGACACATGCTCTTCATGGTAACACATACACTTTACATAGGCGACATCCTCCCCCTTCCCTCGTAGGGAAGGGGGCCGGGGGGTTAGGTTTTCGGAACGTCCCTCCGGGACGAACAGGAAACGCAAACTGAAGTGTGCACTCCAGCCTGGGAGTGCCCACCAACTCAGGAGTGCAAACGTTAGTTTGCGACGATCTTTCGTTCGTCCTGCTTTTTTCGCAAAGGCGACTTTGCGCTCCTGACGAACCTCTCCTACACGAGGGGAGCCTCTCCCCCTTCCCTCGTAGGGAAGGGGGCCGGGGGGTTAGGTTTTTTGAGGCAGGGGCGGGGTTGCCCCGCCCTTTTTGTCCCGGAGGGACAACCGATAGTAGCCCACCGATTCATCGGTGGGTTTTCAGACGCCCCCACGCATTCCCGTCCCGGAGGGACGTTCGATATTTTCCCACCGTTTGAACGGTGGGACACTCCGGTGATTGTTGACAACGGGGAATAATTTCGGGAAATCGGGAACCCACCGTTGAAACGGTGGGCTACGATGGAATGTCCCTCCGGGACAAAAAATATGGGGGTGTTCCTGATCCCACCGATAAATCGGTGGGCTAATATGGAACGTCCCTCCGGGACGAACAGGAGTGCAAACGAGCGTTTGCAGCAAACGCTCGTTTGCACTCCTGACGGCGGCTTGGGACACATGCTCTTCATAGTAAAACATGCACTTTACATAGGAACAATTTCTCCCCCTTCCCTCGTAGGGAAGGGGGCCGGGGGGTTAGGTTTTCGGATACACGTCTTTGTCAAATATGTCAATATTAAAATCATTTGCCGCCCTTCTTAATGCTTTATCCAGTGTGGCTAATGGCAATCCTTTTCTCATCGCTAAGTCCAAATATGCTGCATCATACGTAGAGAGTTGGGCATCTCTTGCTAAGCTATACATCCCTCTCATGAATTTTTCTGGAATCTGTTGTTCCACCTCGATTGGCAATTACGTCTTGCATTTAATCTCTTCCTGTCTCTATCATTGCCTTTACGTTTAATCCATGTAATTTTTTATTCTTCCTGAATTGTTTTACTGTCTCAATCATACTCACTGTAGCATATCGTTTTTTCTCGTCATACGGGCATAATATAGCTATGGGCATCCCATGCTGCGTAATAATTATTTTTTTGCCTCTCGACACCTTTTCGAGCAATTCAGGTAAATGGGTTGTTGCTTCATACGCTCCTACTTGATTCATACCACACCTCCAACTAATTAAAGATCAGTTAATGATACATCAATATCCTTGTCAAATCAATTATTTTCTTTTTATGCAAGTTGTGTTTTTCGAACGTTTTTTGAATGAATATTCTGATTTTACGCCTTCCCGTCCCTCCGGGACAAAAAAGACGATGGATGCTTCTGACGTTTGAACGGTGAGACACGCCGGTGATTTCTGACGGCGGGGAATAATTTCGGGAAATCGGGAACCCACCGTTGAAACGGTGGGCTAGGATGGAATGTCCCTCCGGGACAAAAAAGACGATGGATGTTTCTGATCCCACCGATAAATCGGTGGGCTAACATGGAACGTCCCTCCGGGACGGACAGGAACGCAAACTGAAGTGTGCACTCCAGTCTGGGAATGCCCCCCAACGCAGGAGTGCACACTTTAGTTTGCGACGATCTTTCGTTCGTCCTGTTTTTTTCGCAAAGGCGACTTTGCGCTCCTGGCGAACCTTTCCCCCGACCCCTCTCCGACAAGGCGAGGGGAGCAATTTCTCCCCGACATCCAGAATTACGTTAAAAAGAATAAGAAAAAAAGAAAGGGAACGTTTCTTGGGAAAAAGTACTCAAGGATAACGTCTGTCCACAGGTGAATTTTTGAGAACGCTGGATGTAAAAAAAACTCTCCCACACCGGCGAACGTGGCAATGTTATTTACCCAACCATTCGCATCTTTTTTCCTTGACGGGGAAGGTGGAATTTCTCATACGTTTTCGGGGGAAACAATTCTTCAACATTGACATCACAATATGACTATGCCAATTTAAGGCGAGGGATACGCCGGCCCGGGGGCTGATTCGTATTTTTCCCGTTACGAGATATGAATATCAGATGTTATGAATGTGGAAAGCTGTTTGATGAATCAGGTGGATTCTATATTGAACGGCGCATTACGAACCCCGATACGATCCCCGCAGAAACAGAACTCACGGGGAATGGGTTCTGTTCGGAACAATGTGCTGATCGTCATCATATTTTAGAACAGGATACCGGACTCCAGGATTTGGGCAATTATGAGGAAACCGACTCAAGCGTTGTGCTCACAGCGTTAGATGGCGGATTTCGTGGGGAAGTGCTCCGGGTTCGTGATCTGAAGACATCCCGGGAGCAGGAGTAAGATGTCGCACAGCATGTTTCCCCTGTCGTCAAAAATTGTCTCCCGGCAAAAGCTGGAAACCCTTGTACGCCGTTTGAAACGACAGGGCAATACGATCGTGACCACAAATGGTAGTTTCGATCTGCTGCACATCGGGCACGTGACAATGCTCCAGGAAGCGAAGTCGCTGGGAGATGTGCTCATTGTCGGGGTGAACAGCGATTCCAGTATCAAACGCTATAAAGGCAAGTATCGCCCCATTTGCCCTGAACCGCATCGAGTCGGTATGTTGGCGGCGTTGGCATGTACGGATTATGTCACTGTGTTTGATGAATTAACTCCGATTGAACTCTTGCGAGTGATTCAACCCCACATCCACGTCAATTCCCCGGAACATGGAAAAGATTGCGTCGAACGCAAGGTGGTGGAACAGCACGGCGGACGAATTCATCTTGCCCATCTGGTGGACGGCATGTCTACCACTCAGCTTCTCGGACGTATCCGGGAAAGCCTCGCTCATCCGCCTGCTGCGGTGGTTTTTTTCAGAGCAGAAAGTCTTCTGGAATTCGCACGTGTTGACGATGGGGGGCAAGAGCAGCGTCAGGAAACGATTCGCCAACTTTTTACGCAATTCATCCAACAGGATTTTCTGGTATCCATCTTTCAGACTGGCTCAGGGGCGCATTCTTCGGAGGCTGTCAAAAAATTCCTGGAGAAAAGCATCTTGCCCGGGCATACGACGAGAATTTCATTCCTGGAGAGTGATAAGCCTGTTACGGAGATTTTCAGGCAGATCGCCGATGAATGGGATGTGGTGTTAGCAAAGAGCGTGGTGATCAGTCATGAGGTTCTGGATATTCAGGCGGGACGGGCAGTGAATTGTAAAACGATCCTCACTCGTCCCCATGGAACAGCAGAGTGGATTACTGAGGGAGGAAACGCTGCTCATGTTACGGTTCAAACTCTTCAAGAGCTGTCGGAACAGCTTCAACGGTTTTGAAGAAAATTTTGTGTCTGTTTACCCGGCTAAACCCGGGTGTTGGCTCGATATTCGATAGTATTTCTGAGAAGCAGAAGAATCATGAAAAGAATTATGATACTGTGTGTGTTGGCTCTGTTCCTCCCTGGTGGAACGTTGGAGGCTATGGAGCCAGACTGGGAATTTCTGAAGGAGACGGATGGTATTCGGGTTTACAGGCGGGATGTTCCGGGAATGGATTTTGATGCTTTCCAAGGGAAGGCAATTGTTCATGCCCGAATAGAGGTCATCGGCATGGTGCTGCGAGATGTGCTGGCCTACCCAGAGTGGATGCCGAATTGCAAGGAGACGCAACTCATCGAAACGTTCGATAAACAGAATGTTATCATTCACCAAGTCAATAAGACCCCCTGGCCTCTGAAAAACAGAGATAGCGTTGTCAAGGCCAACACGACGATCACGTGGAGGAATGGGGTCTTTACGGTTGATTTACAAGCCATCGACGATCCGCGGGTTCCCCCGCATCCCAATCGTATCCGCATCACGAAGATGAGTGGACGCTGGCAGTTGACGTATCTTCATCGGGATCAAACCTTTGTGAGTTATATGATCTGCCTCGATCCCGGAGGTTCTCTGCCAAAATACATCGTCAAAAAGAATATGCAAGACGCGCCCGTGAACATGCTCCGAAGTTTACGCAAGGTTGTGAAAAACCCGATCTATCTTGAAACGGCGGATCAGTCAGAAGATCGGAAAATGATTGAGGAATATATCAAGCGTGGGTTGTTAACTGAATGAAGTTCCCTGAGAATTCTCCTGTTATCCGCGCTCACGGTGTGGTGATATAACTATAAATTTTACAGAACCGCCGCCGGGGGTCTTGCACAGGATAAGGAGGCTCAACTCCTGGCGGGAGTGTTTCCCCGAGTCCAAAAATCTCTTGTTTCACCTGAAATCTGGACTGTCCGGCTCCCTGTTGAACCAATAGTGCCGCCGTATACTCCGCAATCACTCTCGCTCGAAATTCGGAGAGTCGTTGATTGAAGAATTTCCTTCGCGCAGGTTCTGTGTGCGGCACTTCGTCCTCTACCCCTTCAGCAAGACGTTGTAAGAGCGTTGTCCCTTCCCGGAACCTCACGGGATCGGCATATCCGATCACTTTTATCGTGATGACGACGGGATCGTCTGGATACAGCGCATCGAACATGCTTTTACTCACCAAAATTTTGTGGGAGTACTCTTGCAGAATCTGTTCCCCCTGCTCAGAAAGGCCATACTTTCCGGGCGCAAATGACACATCCATTTCGAGTGTTCGTTTGACATTCTCTTTTGCATTGTGTTCAACCTGCCTTACTGCATCAAAATCATGCTTGACTTTCTCTAAGTCCACAAGCTGCTGTTCGTCTTCAAGTCCATCAGCGTAATCCAAAATATCATTGAGTTCCGGGATAAAATCCTGCAAGGGATTATCAGGGTCGTCTTTGGCAATTTCCTGAATGTCAGCTTTTGTCCTGGCGGCGGATTGGACGATAATCTGCTGGTAAAATTTCCGTAAAATCCGTTGGGAGGCTTGCTGGCTCTCTTGGGCGGCCTGATAGGCGGCATCAAACGCATTTCCATCCAAACATTCTTCCGAGTGAACCAAGGCGTTTTGGGCGTCTTGAAAATCATCCGGGAACAGATCACGAATCGGTAATGTCTGTATCGTCTCTAAATGCTCTTTAGCCTGGGCGATAACGCATTCCGTTTGTTCTAAAGAATACTGATTGATCTGAGGCTGTGGTTCTTCAACCTGCGGTGAATGACATCCCCCCACACTCATCCCCCCAATAACCAACAACCCTATCACAAGAGATTGAATTCGCGTTTGCATGATTCTCCCTCATCCATTTAGACAGATTGACAGGATGAACAGGATAAGAGGAGGCACCACTTCTCAGAAACGATCCTGCCTCTCCGGTCATTCTGTCTAAAAACACGAGATCATTCACTGATTTTTGTCTTGTCTCCTGCCATGGACATCATTATGTCCCTATGTTATGGTGTGTTTTGATACTGCGTGTACTCCTGGGTATATTTTGAGATTGCTGCGTCAATTTTTTCAACCATTTGTTCCATTGTGGCCTCGTCTCGAGGACATTGTTCATAAATATCCCTGAACTCATGGAGAATAGTTAAAATGTTGTCTAAAGCATTCAGGATATTTTCCTGAATGTGTTCGCCGCTCACGTCTTTTTCCTTTTTGTACTTGTTATAGGTACTGATCGCTCGCTTGAGTTGCGCTGTCAATACTCCGAGCAACGTGCGCACAATACTCCGGTATTGTTGATGAAAAATCTCGGCTTGCTTCGTGTTTTGCTCCTGCCGGGCGACCTCTTCCAGGGCCTGATAAATTTTTGCAATTTCATAGACCTTTCCTCGTGCAACTCGATGGCTTGGATCGAATTCTACGACTCTTTGGTACAATTCATAAGCGCTCCAAAAATCCTGGCGCTCAAAATTCTCGTCAGCCTCTTGCAACGATTGGGTGACATATTCAGCAGGAGACATTGCTTCCGGAACGGCGTGAGTCTCTGCAGCTTGAACGGCGACATTCCTTGGTACGCAGAGGAGCAGAAACACAGATGCACAAAGCAGAAGCCTTTTTCGGTCATGTTGTCTCGATGAATTCATGATTCCACCAAGTCTCTCAACAGGAAATTCGATAGGGGATTTCCTGTACGCGCGGCCAAATTCTTTTGACAGAATTATTATGATCTATTACATAAGCATTATACATAAAACGGTTCTATCCGGAAAGTCAATAAAAAAATAGTAATTATCGTTAATGTTGGTATGGTTTGTGGTCAGGATGATGTGATGAATAGGCTCATAATAACGAAGGAGGGAATCTTTCAGTGCTAACCCGAAGAAAAAAAACGCGCCCCTGGCTCAAAGGAAAAACTGGGGGCTTAAAACTGCTGACACAAATTACCCGGATATTTGATGAGAATGTTTCCCTTGAGGAAACCTTTCGCAAGATTGGGGCGTGTATCTCGCTTCACGTCCATACGATAGGACATGGCCTTTATTTATACGATCAGGAACACCAACATTTTTCCTGCCATATTTCGGAAGGAGTCAGTGAGGTGTTTCATCAATATCCGGTTCTCAGTCAGAACGATCTTGTACAATGTGGAATTCAGCCGATGGATTTTGGCATGATCTCGATTCCCCCGTCCCAATCAGAACTCCCGGCCCAACACGGTTTTTTACAAAACTGTGCGCAGAACGCCATTGTTTCGTTAAGCCATGTTCCCCTGATCAACCGGGGAGTACCCTATGGGCTTTTTTTGTTTGCGAGTAAATACCGTCACCATATTGCTGAGGAAAGTATCGAGTTTTTTACGATTGCAGTTCAGCATATAAGGCTGGCAATCGAGAAAATCCTGTTACTTGAACAATTTGAGCATGAAGTCACGTCAAAAATTTCTCAAATCCAGGAAACAGAAGAGACGTATAGAGGGTTATTTGAAGATGCCAGCGATGCGATTGTTATTGTCGATCCTGAGACCCAGCGTTTTCTCAGCTCCAATCGTCAGGCAGAAACCCTGCTTGGATATTCAAAGCACGAGCTTTTTATGATGACTGCCAGGGGTTTGTGGACAAGTCCTGGTGAAAAACGCCTTGTATATAATTTGTTGCACGCTGTCAAGACCCATCGATCCATCATGTTGCAAGAATGTCAGATTCGTCGGAAAGACGGCAAATCCCTTTGGGTCGAAATTACCGCGTCCACCGTCAAATATCAAGGGAAGGACGCTGCTCTGGCGAGTATCCGTGATGTGTCGCAGCGCAAACAAATTGAAGTGGAAAAAAGCATTATTGAAACTGTTAATAAGGCCTTAATCTCAAGTCATGACCAACTCGATGTGTATGGCACCGTGAGCCAGACGTTACAACAGTTTTTTTCGTTTGATCGGATGGACCTGTTTTTACCAGGCAATCATGCGAACAGTGCCCGACGATTTGTGTTTGTTCAGCACGATAGAAAAGGGGCAAAATCCGACGATCTTGAATTTTCGTTAGAGGGATTACCCATCGAAAATATCTTTCACAAGAGCACTCCCCGCATCGTTCAGTATAAAGATGAGACATCATTCCATCGTCTCTCCAGGATTTTGGGAGAACACCTCAAGTCATCTCTCTTGTTCCCATTAGTCTCCAAGCATAAAGTGATTGGGGTGTTGCACTTTGGCAGTACGCAGAGGAACGGGTTTTCCTCGCAACATTTTGGATTGCTCGAGCAACTTGCTCCCCAAATTGCGATCACCCTTGATAATGTGCTCCTTTTTCAAACAGTCAACGAAGAGCGAGCAGTGTATAAACACCTCATCGAAAACGTAAATGAAATCGTGTTCCAGGCCGATCCGAAAGGCACCATTCTCTTTGTCAATCATCGAGTGAAAAATATTTTAGGCTATACTCCCGAAGAGATTACCGGCACGAATTTTTTTGCCTGTGTCATTCCCGAAGATCTGGAAGAAGCGAAAGCGGCTTTTCGTCTGACATTGCGGCATGAACAGCCATTATCAGGAGAGTACCGGGTCTTTCACAAAAATGGTTCCATGCTCACGATTTCCATTTATACCCGCCCGATTTTTGAAGAAGGGCGCACCGTTGGAATGCAAGCCATTATTCAAGACATGACTCCAGCGTCCGATCATTTTATCGCGCCTCGTGATGGGCTTCACGAACTCATCGGGCGGAGTCATAAAATGCAGGAAATTTACGATTTGATTATGAGCGTCGCCAAAACCGATTCAACCGTCTTGATACATGGAGAAAGCGGAACCGGTAAAGAACTGATTGCCCAGGCTGTTCATGCTTGTAGTCATCGTCATAACAAGCCCTTTATTGTGATGAATTGTGCAGCCTATTCTGAACATCTCCTGGAAAGTGAACTGTTCGGACATGAACGCGGAGCGTTCACTGGGGCGCACCGACGCAAACTCGGACGGTTTGAACTGGCAAAAGGGGGAACCATTTTTCTTGATGAAATCGGGGAAATTCCTCCTCACAGCCAGCTGTTATTGCTGCGGGTTCTGCAGAATAAAACCTTTGAACGGGTCGGTGGGGAAAAGACCCTGGAAACCGATGTGCGGATCGTGGCGGCAACGAATAAGAACCTGGAGAAAGAGATGAAAGCAGGACGTTTTCGCGAGGATTTATATTACCGCCTGAACGTCATCCCAATTGAAGTGCCTCCGTTACGGGAACGGAAAGAGGATATCCCGCACCTTGTCGATCATTTTCGGAAAAAATATGCGGCGAGAACAGGCAAACAGGTGGTCAACTGTGCTCAAAGCGCACTCGAATTACTCATGCGATATGACTGGTACGGGAATGTGCGCGAATTAGAAAATACCATTGAACGCGCTGTGGTGATGGCGTCAGGCCCGGTGATCACTCCTGCCGACCTCTCTGCGAAATTACGGCAGGGGCAGGAGGTCGCAGAGGAAAAGCCTTCTCCGAAAGTCAATTCCACATCCCTGTACGATCACGAGCGACAGCTTATCCTTCAGGCCCTCCACTCGACAAGGTGGAATAAATATCAGACGGCAAAGTTGCTCGGCATTAATAGGAGCACCCTCTATTCCAAAATTCAAAAATATGGGATTGCCATTGAACAGCCTGAAAAATCGGAAAATTGATCGTTGATGTATGGACGAAAGCGTTCTATAACCACGTTTCGAAAACGGCTTCGATGTTCTGTCGTGAGTTATCCTTCCCCCACTCACATTGGGCAATCACTCCTCCACTCCCGTCATCAAGCGTGTTCCGAACACGACGTACCGCTTGACGAACGTCTTCAGGTGTGCCAAAGGGGAGGATATATTGTCTGTCAATTTCACCCCAGAAGGTAATTTTACCTTTATATTTCTCGGTAAATCCTTCAATGTCCATACAGAAAAGTTGGGAGTTCAAGGCATCCACGCCGATTTCGATCAGATCGCTATAGATGGCTTCGATATGTCCGTCTGAGTGGAAAAAAACAGATTTTCCGGCTTGATGGATAATATCGCAATATTCCTGATAGAGGGGTTTAAAGACGGAACGCCACATCTCTGGTTTAATCAGAAGTCTCTGGTTCATCCCCCAATCGTCCATCAGAAACACGCCATCTACATTTGATTGAGCCCAACTCCTGATATCTTCAAGATAAAACTCATGCACCATCTCTAATAAGTGGTAAAATTCTTTCGCCCCATACGCAATATCAAAAAACACGTTTTGTGAGCCGCGTAAGAATTGGACCCGTTCAAATGGCCGGGCACACACATCGGATAACATAAACTGGTCGCTTGTCTCACAGAGTCGATTTACATAGTCCATATCGCGCTGGCGGACGACTTCAAAGGGCGGATGGAATGTCCTGAGTTTTGACCAATCATCCAAAAGCGGCTTTTTAATTTCGCCGACCACCCCTGGCTCACCCACTTGCCACACACATCCCCATTCATCTGTATATGTACCGGCCTGCGCATATCGGCCGAGCGTGCTGTCGTTTGCCCCCGGGCACGATTCTGCCCGGCGGAAATCGCTGGGATATTGGTCGAGAACACGCTTGAGCTCGTCCTGTTTAAACAATGGGATATAGGGCAATGTCCAAAGATCCCGAGGAGGACGGTCTGGGTGTGAAAACGTTAAGGCAGCGTTGACTCGCTCTCGTCCTGTCATCATACACTCCTTCTGTTCATTGAAAATGCTTCTCTTTCTTTTTGCCTATCCCTGGTGTTTTTTCATGGCCTGAATCCGGTTCAGTAACACTGCTCCAAGAATCAAGGCGCCTCGCACAACATATTGCCAATATTCACTGACATTGAGTAACGTCATTCCATTAATGATGATTCCCAGAAACACAACCCCGATAAAGGTTCCCCAGATTCTTCCAGACCCTCCTGTGAGGTTCGTCCCGCCAATGATAACGGCGGAGATCACATCAAGCTCCCATCCTTTCGCTGCGGTCGGTGTGCCTGACATAATCTGCGCCGAGGTCATGATCCCGCCTAAGGCAGATAATGTGGCAGTGATACTTAATGCCATGATTTTCACAAAACTGACTTTAATTCCGCTTAATCGTGCGGCTTCCATATTGCCGCCAACGGCATAGATCGCGCGTCCAAACGTCGTAAAATTCATCAGGCAGTGGGTAATCCCGAAGGTGAGGAGAAAGATAATGGCAGGAAAAGGAATTCCCCATACGTACCCGCCTCCCAGAAAGTTGTACCAATCAGGGAAAGGGGTTAAGGGAAAGCCACCTGTTA
>Ga0256845_1003434_pt1 | contig 10728 bp, 10 predicted proteins | sample RiftiametaG_FD_189101 | JGI IMG/M metagenome (GOLD analysis project Ga0256845, IMG submission 189101) | Tube worm associated microbial communities from hydrothermal vent at the East Pacific Rise, Pacific Ocean - Riftia | ecosystem: Host-associated > Annelida > Integument > Unclassified ... | reverse complement strand
TAACAAATCTTTTATATTTGATTCAAGTGTAGCTAACTTTTCATGCAAAAAAGGTTCATTTACTATCTTGCTTTCTTTTAAATCATAAAACCCACATGCCGTAACTTTGCCAAGTTTTGAAGCCAAAAGATAGTAAAACTCTAACTGAAAGTCTGTTGCATCAGTGAAGTTGTTTTTGTTATAAAGTTTATATGAGCCTGTTTTATAATCAAGCACAAACAATTCATCACCCTTTTTGTCTATCCTGTCTATCTGCCCTATAAGTTTAGCACCCCCAAACTCACATTCAAAACTCTGCTCACAACTATCCACATGCCAACCATCATCAAATCTTGCCACTTCAAGCACACAAAACTTCTCTAATCTTCTTTTTTGCATAGCGATTAGATATTTATCTAACTCACTATCCCCACATGCCAAGTCCAATTCTCTGTGCAAATCTCTCTTTAGTTCATCTACACTGCTATATGAATTTTTCTTGGTATATAGCCTACTAAGAGCGGTATGGACACTATTTCCTATCTCATATTCTTTTGGCATATCTTGTGGTATCTCATGTCCATAAAGATGTTTAATATACTTGTAGTAATATTTTCGCTTACACTCCAAAAATGTTTTTAACTTTGTGTTTGATAATTTTTTACCCTTAAAGGAATAAAGTAACACTATCTCATCTTCACTCTTGGCATGTGGGTTTTTAGAGTTAAAAAGTATCGAAGCATAAGAGAGTTCGGCATGTGGGTTTTGCTCTTTTATACCTAGCTGTTTTAAAAACACAGAACCATCACTCTCATTTGAAGAAACAAAACTGATCGCTACCTCTTTAGAGCGAGAAATTAACATATCATAGTAGTGTTTTTGTAAATTTTCTCTGTCACTCATAGTGGGTAGATTTGCCATCTCTCTGATTTTGGTGTTTAAAAACATATCTTTATCACTTTTTTTAGGAACATTTTTATCACTAAAATCAACTATGATACTCATTTCAAAATCAACCAAACGGGTCTCAAGCACTCCCATAACAGTAACTTTACCACCCCTTACATCATCTAGGCTTCTTTTAGAGAGTCTTTGCAAAAAGAGTGATAAAAGTGACTTGACACTCATCCCTCTCATGTATGGCATGATTTTACTAAATGTGTAAAGCTCCTCTTGAAATATTTTTAACTCATCAGAGTTTTCAAACCCCTCTTGATAAGTTTTTAAAAAAACTAAAATATCAAACTCTTCACTCTTTTTATAATAATTCGGGAGTAGTTGTACATATATATCATCCCCCACTCTTTGAAGTCTTGCATAGTTTTGTTGAGATTTTTGCTCTAATGCCTGACATGTGGAGTTTAATTTTTGATATATTTTTGTTGTTGCAAATGGTTGCCCCATAGCAAAGTTAAAATTACTTTTTTCATCAAAACACCTTAGCTTATCAGCCATCTTTTCATCTGGTAAGATTACAGCTATATTTTCTGGTTTGTAACCTTTTTCTACCCCCTCATAAATCTTTTGTTTTATAAAAGCTATTTGTAATATATCTTGACTAAAAGAGCTACAAGTTATATTTTTATTTTTTCTCCTTTGTTTTTTTGAGATAATCTCTTTAGTGTTTAAAGAGATTTCATAAACATAATCTGCCTCTAACTCTATCCCCAAATCCAAAAACTTAGTTTGCATCTTTTTATTGAATTTAGAAGTGGTAAAAATAATTTTAACACTGCTAAACTCACAACATTTTTGTAATAATTCAAATTCAAAATTGGTTAAATGTCCATCTACTTTTAACTCTATGTTTTTATGCTCTTTTGCATAAAACTCATTAAATTTATAAAGTTTTGGTAAAAATATTTTATCTAAAAGTTTTCTCTCTTTACACAAAGATTCATAGCGTCTATAAAGCTCTTGTAGTATTGTGATATGTTCTTCATACTCTCCATAAATATCTGATGTATCAAGCTTTGATATATCATACATCTCAGCACTAAGTTCTTCAAAAAATTTAAATATATAAGATGAGTTTTTTACAAATGTAAAAAAGTTTCGCTCAATTTTAAGTGATGAAAAAGAGTTAAAGTCTGAAGCTTCAAGTAAAAGTAAAACTCTACTGTCCTCATCAAGTGCTTTAAAATCATTAACTAAACAAAGCTTAGAGATAAACTCGCTCATAGTTATGAAGTTTGGTAAAAAAAGTGTTTGTGCATCTATGGAGTTTTGCTCGTGGCGAATCGCACGAGCAGAAGATAAAACTATAGTAGTTTCATTCATTTTTTAGTATTGTTTGACTTTTTTATATCTAGTATCTGCTTTTAGATTATAAAATCTCTCATTTGCTCCAACATCTACTTTTGCCATAATGTCCCATCTGCCTTTTAGTGGCAATTTAATACTATCAAACAGATAAATACCATTTTCGTATTTAGGGTTATTTAACTCTATATCATGTGTATTTTCATTTGGTCTTGTAACTATAACTTTTATCTTGGCATTTGCAATAGGTTTAGAGTTCAAGTCAGTTATCTTATACTTTATAACAGTATTTTCAGGGTCTAACTTTTTTGTTAAATACTCTATCTTATATTTTTTATTAAATGCTATTCTTGCTTTTATCAGCTTATTTGCATTAGCATCTGCATCTTGATAGCTAGTCATATACAAATCACTTTTTTGTACTGGTGATTGACTTACGACATATATTGTTCCGACACAAAAGCTAAATACCATAGCTATCATAGTTGCGATAGTATATGGCCAAATTTTACCACTGCTAAAGTTCATCTTTATGTGTTCTCCTGTACATTACTCTTCTTGTATATTGAATTATTGCAAGAAGAATAGTACCGTAAAATATTATCTTAATTATAAACAAGAAATTTTTATTTGTATTTCCAGCTGCATTTTTTAAAGTCACACCTTTACTCTGTGCAACCTGCTCAGATATATCACTATATCCATTATACAAGGCAGCACTATACATACCAAGTATTTCGTACTTTTTTGTTCTTAAACCGATTAAAGGGAGAATTGTTCCACCATAATTCGTTATATGTGCTATAAAATTATCAAAACTACTACTACTCGTTACAGCAATTGCAAGTGCCTGAAATGGTGAAGCGGCAGGAGACAAAACCTGTTCTCTATCAAAATATTTATACAAGGAGGTGTCATTCACCAAAATATCAACTTTTTTATCTAACTCAGAAAATGTTAAAAGAATAGTTGGTTCTTTAAACTCTTGTATCAAGTTTTTTTCATATTCTAGAATGTTATCAAAAGGTTTAAACTCTTTAATACAAACCAATCTAAGAGAAACTCCTGTTTTAGAGTATAACTCACTACCTAATTTATTTACATCTTTTGTAAACTTTGGATTATGAATAACTTCATCTTTGTATAAATACTCATCTGCTACTAAAATATTTTGAAAAAACGCAATGAAGATGAGGGCCGCTAGCCCTCTTGAAAAATTCAATGAATCTTCCCTAACCTACGAATAGGTGATTAGGTGTTACCACCGCATAAATTGTATAAATAGCCATTATAACTAGACCCCATGATATTATTTTTTCCATATCTGTCAGCCTCCTTATTTTACATCAACTATATGCTTAATAGCACTATCAGTACTACGCATCTGAATTGATTGCTCATCTACTATTTTGTAAAAGTTTTCTGCATTACTTTTTTGAACACCTAAAGACCAAACAGTAAGACCAGCTAGAATACTAAGCAGTAAAACTGTTGCAATCAACATACCTGTTATGCCATCAAGAGCAAATATACTTCTATTTTCATTCATATTAAACCCCTTATTTACTTATACTTTGAACATAAGCAGCAACAGCTTCTTTTTGTTTTGTATTAAGTACAGTCATTTTAGGCATTGTACCAATAGCACCTTTTTTACCGTTAGCAATTACATTCATAATCAAAGATGAGTCAAAACTAGCAATATTCGGTGCAACCATTTCCATGCCTTTACCATCTGCACCATGACAAGCAGAACATGTTCCAGCAAACACATCACCACCAGCACCACTCATACCATTTGCAACATAAGCAGCAACAGCATCAATCTCTGCATCAGTAATTAAAGCACCAGTATTAGCATTAAAAAGACCATTACGATCTGGCATTGGCATCTCAGTACCTAAAAGATGGTTATTTGAACCATTTTCTACAACATGTTTAACAACAGCTTTTTGAACTCTCACATTAAGGTCTGCAGCCTGTCCGTCAATACCATCAGCACTTAAACCGTGACAAGCAGCACAGTTAGAAAGATAAACTGATTCACCCATGTTAACAAGTTCTTCACCTTTAACATCTTTATATTTAGCTTCAAACTTAGCATTTAAAGCTGCAGCATCTTCATTATACTCACCGATTTGTGAATATGAGTTTACTGGATAACCAACTAGGTAATACCAAAAACCCCAAATGATAGTTCCTAAGAAAACGATTGCCCATCCCATAGGAACAGGATTGTCGTATTCACCAACACCATCCCAATTGTCTTCCATCAAATCACCAGTAGCAGTATCTGTCTGCATTTGGCGAACATATTTTACAACAACAAATATTGTTGCAATTACCAAGATAACTGCACCTAATATAGCTAATTGATTCACAATATCACTCGAACCATGTTTAAAGTCAAATGATACATATGTTGCAAATAACATCATTGCTGTTACTACAATAGCTCCTAGATAAAGCTTATTCATATATCTCTCCTATTTCTTTTTACCATCAGATTTATCAGCCACCGGAGCAACCGGAGCATCTGATATATCATCATTTAATGCCATATCGCTATATTTTTCATAATCAAGGCCATCTGCATTTTTTTTCTTAGTATACAGATGAGTGATATATGCATAAAGAATCACGACAAGAAATCCCATCGCACCAACATAAGCATAACCTTGCATATTAGCAATATCCACTATAAACCCCTACTATTTTAAACTATTTAAGTATGCAATAAGAGCAACGATTTCAGGAATCTTACCCTGAGCAACCATGTCTTTAACATCCTGATTTTTCATATCAGCCGCAACCACTTTAGCTTCAGCCAATGCTAATGCATGCGCTTCATCAAGTGTTTTTCCCATCTTAATAGTTTTAGTTGAACCATCAGCCATAGGAACCGGTTTATTATATGGAACACCAAAAACATTAGCTACTGTAACTTGCTCTGCATAAGCAGTATCAATATTAGCTAAGTTTTTAAACATCCAAGCATACCCTGGCATAATACTGTTAGGAACGATAGCAGCAGGATTCATCATATGATTTTCATGCCACTCAGTTGTTCTATAGTTACCAACACGCATTAAATCTGGACCAGTTCTTTTTGAACCCCAAAGAAATGGACGATCATATGCATACTCACCACTTAAAGAGTAGTGACCATATCTATCTGTTTCCGATTTAAACGGACGAACAAGTTGTGAATGACAAGCATTACAACTGTTTTTGATGTAAACATGACGACCCGCTAACTCTAGTGTAGAGTATGGAGTTGTACCGATTACAGGACGAGTTGTCTGTGCAAAACTTGGTATGATTGATACCAAACCAGCAAAAGCAATTGTTAAGAATACACCTACCGCAAAAAGAAACGGATTTTTTTCTAACCAATGAAACATAATATAATCCTCCCTTTCTTAAGCGCCCATAGGCGAAGCAGATTGTAGCTCAGACTCTTCAACAGGTCTAGCAGATGTAGATTTAATAATGTTGTAAGCCCACATAAATAAGCCAACTAAAAATAATAAACCACCTATACCACGAAGTGTATAATAAGGATGAAGTACATTAACAGTATCCATGAATGAATAAGCTAAGTTACCATACTCATCATGAGATCTCCACATCATACCTTGAGTGATACCCGCGATCCACATACTTGTAAAGTAAAATACAATACCTAAAGTCTGAATCCAGAATTGTGCAGTCATAAGACCTTTTGAGTAAATTTCTCTTTTGAAAATACGAGGTGTCATATGTAATAGCGAAGCTATAATCATAAATGCAACCCAACCAAGAGTACCATCATGAACATGACCAGGAATCCAGTCAGTAAAGTGTGCAATAGCATTAACCGATTTAACTGCTTGAACAGGACCTTCTAGTGTTGAGAACATATAGAAAGTTGAAGCTAATAATAAGAACTTAATCATAGGAGATGAAGCAACTTGTTGCCACTCACCTTTTAGTGTAAGAAGCATATTGATAGCTGAACCCCATGATGGTAAAATTAATATTACAGAAAATACTGAACCCATAGTCTGTACCCAGTCAGGAACAGTTGAGAAAAGAAGGTGGTGACCACCAGCCCAAAGATATACAAACATTAAACCCCAAAATGAAAGTAAAGACAATTTATAAGAGTAAATTGCTTGACCAGATTCTTTTGGTAAAAAGTAGTAAATCATAGCGATAATAGGAACTGTAAACACAAATGCAACCGCATTGTGACCATACCACCATTGTACCATTGCATCATTTGTACCTGCGTATGCAGAAACAGAGTGGAACCAATCACCGTAACCACCTGAAGCGAAGTATGTAGGTATCTCCATATTGTTAAATAGATAAAGCATAGCCACACCTAAGAAAGTAGCGATGTAATACCAAACTGAGATATAAAGTGACTTCTCTCTTCTGATCCCAATAAGACCGAAGATACTTACACCCCATAAAACCCATACAACAACTATGGCAATATCGATAGGCCATTCAAATTCAGCATACTCTTTTGAAGTTGTAACACCCATAAACAATGAAACAACAACAGCAGCTACTGTCAATATATATAATATAAATTGAAGCTTACCAATAAACATCAAAAATTTTGACTCAGCCATCGATACTTTAAGTACACGCTGACCAACATAATACCAAGTAGCAAAAATACCACTTACTGTAAATCCAAATGCAACTGCATCAGTATGCAAAGGACGAAGACGACTAAAGTTTGTGTATTCTGCCAAACCTTGACCAAACACTAAGTTTAGACTTGGGAAAGCAAGCTCAAACGCAATAAATACACCAATTGTCATACCAACAATTCCTAATGCGATCGCTGCGAACATATACCACTTAGCAACTGTATAGTCGTACTCTAATGGACGATTCTCCATATATAGCCTCCTTAAAAATTCAAAGCAATTATGTCTATTAATTTAAAATAAATAATATAGACTAATTAACTCTGCCATAATAACAGCATAAAAGTTTAAGTTATCTTAAGTGATGACTATTTTATGACAAATTTAAATATTTATTGTCTTTGTGTTTACTTTTGGGGATTTGTGCCAAAAAAGGCACTAAAATTATCTTTTAATTAAAGATAAGAATTCGTTAAATATATATCTACTCTCTTTTGGTCCAGGACTAGCCTCTGGGTGGTGCTGAACAGAAAAAATAGGAGAATCATTATATCTTAAACCTTCGATAGTATCATCAAAAAGGTTTGTATGGGTAACCTCTGCAATCTCAATAATGTTATCTGGTACATTGTAATTATGGTTTTGCGCGGTGATCTCAACAAAACCTGTTTTTATATTTTTTACAGGATGATTTCCACCATGGTGACCAAATTTTAGTTTAAATGTATCATATCCGTGAGAAATTGAAAGTAGTTGATGCCCTAAACAAATACCAAACATAGGGATCTTTGCAGCTATTAGTTTTTTAATTTGCTCTTGCTCTTTCTTAAGTACAAGTGGATCACCTGGACCATTACTTAAAAATACGCCATCAATATCTTTATTATTATATCTTTCTATCAACTCATCTGCATTAAAATCGTTTGGAATAACCTCAACACCTATTTTAGCACTTACTAATTCATTTAAAATATTTCTTTTTACACCAAAATCAACAACTGCAATCTTTGCCTCAGGTGTTGGTGCATTTTCATACTCAAAAGCAGCATGTGAGTAAGTTGAAGAGATGTGTTTATAACTCTCTTTTGTGCTTACTTGTTCTATATAATTTACATCCTCAATGCGAGGTGAATTTTCAAGAATCTTTTTCAACTCATCTTTATTGCTAATTTGAGTGGAAGCCACCATCATCATAGCACCCTCACATCTGAGCATTTTAGTTAAGTATCTTGTGTCTATATCACAGATACCCATTACATTATGTTTGATTAAAAACTCTTCTAATGAACCATCTGCTCTAAAGTTTGAATATCTTGATTGATATTTTCTAACTATCATCCCTTTGGCATGTGCGTTTGTACTTTCCATGTCCTCATCATTCACACCAACATTTCCTATCTCTGGCATTGTAAATGTAACAAACTGTCCTGCATAACTAGGGTCACTCATAATCTCTTGGTACCCACTCATAGAGGTGTTAAAAACTATTTCACCTACACTTGTATCATCCCCGCCAAAACTTTTTGCCTCTAAAAATGTTCCATTTTCAAGATATATCCAAGCTTTTTTTAATGATGTAGCCATTATTCCATACCCCTTTTTGTCATCTCTTCACGATAAAGTTTCTCATATAAAATCTCAAATTCATCAGTCCCTGGAATAAAGTTTCTTTTATATGAGCGGATTTTATCCATCACAGCATCTTGAATCTCTGAAGAATCAGCTATAAATGATGTAATTGAGTTATATATGATATTTTTTATACGATTCTCTGTTACTTCAAAGTGTATTAAGTCCTCTTCATAAAGCTCATCTAATATTTTATGTGAAATATCTGAATATCTCTCTTCATAATTAAGGATAACACCATACTCTGGTGCAAGTTTCTTTTTAATCATAAAGAAAAGTTGCCTCTCATCAGCAAGCATGAATTCTATCTCTTCCTCGTTATCTTCACAAATTTCATCAGCTTTCTCTTCTAGAGCCATCTCTCTTTTAACATTATCAACTAAAATTTTCTCCGCTTCATGTGCTACAGGCTCAAGCCCTTTTGTCATTGTAACAACACCACTTTTATTTAAATCAATTGCTATTTTATTAGATATATGGGGGATAGTTTTAAGTGATATTTTCATCTGTTTGAACCTGTCTTTAATAATAAATTTTGTTATTCTACAATAACTTAGGTAAAGATTCTATTAGAATGATAATAAAATTATGTTTTAAGGTCCCTACTTTATCTTCTCCACAGGTTCACTAAAATAATATCCTTGATACCCATACATATCAAGCTCTTGTACTTTTTTATAAACATCTTCATTATGTATAAACTCAGCTATCACTTTTATATCCATCTCCTTTGAAAATATTGTTATTGCCTTTACAAGTATAAACGAATTAACATCTTTATCTATATTTTTGATTAGAGAACCATCTATTTTAATATAATCAGGTTTTAGCTCAATCAAGTGTGAAAAGTTTGCATACCCACTGCCAAAATCATCTAAAGCAATCTTTACCCCTAGAGATTTCATTTCAACTATAAAATCTCTTACAATATTAAAATTTTCTATATCATCTGTTTCAAGTATCTCAAATACTAGCTGTCTTGTTATTTCATTATTTATTAACTGCTCTCTTATAAATTCCACTATATTTTCATTTGATATATCTTCATAGGAAAGATTTATAGAAAAAGACTCTTCCCTACCCTTAAAAGCATTTATAGATTTTTTAATCATTGTCTTTGTCAACTCATGATAATAGGGTGTTTTTTTTATAGCATCTATAAAGAAAAAAGGTGATATAGTTCTTCCATCTTCAACTATACGAACCAGACACTCATAAGTTATACCGTCTTTTTTAACTATTTTTTGAAAATAAGGAATAACCCTATCCTCTTGAAGAGCTTTTTTCACTATCTGTACAGCTTTTAAATCATCAAGGTACTTTTTCCTTAAACCAAAATCATCTGAATATATTAACATTGATTGATGTGTGTTTTTTGCATAATTTAGTGTCATATCTGCACATTCCAAAAAATTATCACTGTCTGTATCATGGACAATAGCTACAGTAACAGAAAGATTTACTTTCATGGAAAAATCATCAACATTTGCATCAATAGCACTAGAGGCTATCCTTTTTATAATCTCTCTTGATTTGTTTATACAAAAATCCAAGTCATGACATTTGATATTAAGATAGGCGAACTGGTCTCCTGAGATTCTGTGTACACTGCACTCGTTATTTGCAACATCGATTAATATTTTTGATACATTTACAAGGATATCATCCCCTATTTTTTCACCATATATGCTGTTTATCGCTGAAAACTTATCAATATCTATAAGCATTAAACCATTTGCTCTGTATCTTTTAGAGCTTTGAAGAAGTGCATTTCTGTTTTCTAACCCTGTCAGAGCATCATGATAGTACAGATGCTCTAGCGCTTGAGTTTTTTCCTGTATTTTTGATTCTAAATTCTTTTTATAGTCATTGTTTTGTCGTCTCAATTCTACTTTTTCTACTGACTTTCGTATAACATCTACAAACTGTTCAAACTCTATTGGTTTAAGTAAATAACCATCTATCCCTATGCGAATAGTATCTATAAAGTATCCAGATTCGTTATATGCTGAGAGGATTAAAATAGATATATCCTTATCAACTTTTCTTATCTCATTAATCATCTCTATACCACTCATTTTTGGCATATTTATATCACTTATGATTAAATCATATGTGGAATGTTGAAATTTTTCTAGCCCATCTTGACCATCAATAGCTACATCTATACACTCAAAAAAATTTTCCAACATCCCCAAGGTTGAAACTC
>Ga0256845_1003433_pt1 | contig 10733 bp, 2 predicted proteins | sample RiftiametaG_FD_189101 | JGI IMG/M metagenome (GOLD analysis project Ga0256845, IMG submission 189101) | Tube worm associated microbial communities from hydrothermal vent at the East Pacific Rise, Pacific Ocean - Riftia | ecosystem: Host-associated > Annelida > Integument > Unclassified ... | reverse complement strand
GGCGTTACTATAAATTTGGAGAGACCCTCCTACACTTTTTAGGGCTGTAAAGTTCAATATATCTTCATCGGTTAAGTTAGTGTAGCAAGAGATACTTTGACTGTAGTGCCCTGTATCTACATTAAAGTAACTATTAAAGGTACTTGCTGCTATGTTACATTTACTCTCTAGTACTGCTTTGAGCATATCTGTATCAGACACTACGTATGGGTCTTGTCCTGTACACACATGGTTCATATCATCTGGTATATCTCCATTACTATCTCGTAAGTCCCATTTAGTACTACACATACTGCTATTTACATCTGCTCTTGTGGTGTATTGGTCTGGATCAATATACAAGAACTTTGTTGGGCTTCCTGTGACATTCTCAATCCCAGAGATATCAGTGAGATTTGCATTACCATAGAGTGCTACATAGCCTCCTACGTTTGTGAGGTTGCCAAGGCTGTCTAGGTTAGTAATTTGGTTACTTCCTACATGGAAGTTTCCTCCTACTGAAGTAAGCGAGCTTAATCCATCTATATTTGTAAGTTGATTAGTGTAGAGATAGAAATGACTTCCTACTCTTTGTAAGGTATTCAAGCCATTCACATTGGTGAGTTTATTATTATAAAGATAGAAGAGACCACCTACACTTCTTAGGCTACTCAAACCATTCACGTTCGTGAGTTGGTTAGCATCTAATCTTAGTTGCCCACTCACTATCTCTAATTTACTTAATCCATCTACATTGGTGAGCTGGTTACTATATAACATCAGATGACTATTTACACTTCTTAAATTACTCAAGCCATCCACATTTGTAAGGCTATTATTATTGAGGTATAAATATCCTCCTATACTTTTCAAGGCTTTAAAGTTCAGCAAGTCTGCATCGGTTAAGCCTCTTGATGCACAGTAGATACTCTGACTATAATATCCTGTATCTCTATTAAAATACGCTTCAAAATTATTCTCAGATATGCCACACTTCTGACCTAGTACAGCTTTGAGGTATTCAGAGCGGTCAATGTCAGTAATGGCTTCTATACTTGCCCCTATACTCTCTCCTCTATCGTTAAATGATTTAACTGTCATGATGTACGTGGTCTCTTCTGTGAGTCCTGTGACTCTGTAGCTTGTGGTATTTACATCTAGTGTTGCGTTCAGCACACCATCTACATAGAGGTTAAAGCCTCTTTCGTTTTGGGCATTGTCTATCCATCCGATGGTAATGCTGTTGTGTCCAATGTCAAGTAGTTCTAGGTTACTTGGTTTAAATGGTACTGCTTTATCGTAAGTCACAGTAATGCTCACATTCACATACTCACTAAATCCTACGGTATTTTTAGCACGTACTTGTAGCGTATAGACCTTGTGTGTTGTTTCACTGAGTTGTGCTGTATTTGAAACTGTAATGCTTCCGTTACTGTCTATGTTAAAGTCTGTGGCTTTGGTACCATTGAGTTCATACGCAGTTACAGGGCTATCACCAGTGCTTGCTAATTGCACTTTACCTACTACTGTACCTGCTGTAGCATTCTCTTCTACATACCCTCTGAAGGCATAGACTACAGGAGCTATCTCTGCAATGTTTTGTACCTCTATCGTCACATCAGCTTCAGGACTGTCTGCTTTAGCATTGGTAGCGATAGCTCTAAGATGGTAGACTTTTTTACTCTCGTAATCTATGGCTCCTACCACACGTACCGTACCCTTGGCATCGATGCTAAAATTCTCAGCTCCTATACCCACAAAAGCCATACCTGTAATGGCAGAGGTTCCTGTGCTGTTTACTTCTACTGTGCCTACAACTGTGCCTGTGGTACTGTTTTCCAACACAGTGAAGTTGGCATCGTTTAGTACAGGTTCATCGTCTATGATGTTGATGATGTTTACCGTTAGGTTCACTGGGTTACTTGTCCCCGAGGTATTTGTAGCACGTACTTGTAAGTTGTACTGTGTTTGTGTTTCATAGTCTAACGCACCTGCTACACGTAAGCTGCCATTAGCATCTATGCTAAAGGTACTGTTGTCATCCAAGACATAAGAGACGATAGGGCTATCTCCACCTATATCTTCTCGCACTGTACCTACTACCGTTCCTATGGTAGCATTCTCTTCAACACTTAGTGTGAGTGGTTTTAGGACTGGTGGGTTTTCTGGTATGTTTAGGATGTAGATGATAACTTCTACTTCTGCACTACTGCCTACCGTACTAGATGCGATGGCTTGAAGCAAGTAACTATCTTTACTTTCATAATCCAACTGTGCATTTTGAGATACACGTATCGTACCATTTACATCTATTGTAAAGTTTTCATTTCCTATTCCTGTAAGTTCAAAGGAGTCTATTGCTGTTTCAAAGGTACCAGAAGTGATGATTTTACCTATCACTGTACCTACTGTAGCATTCTCTTCTACACTCTTTCTAAAGTTTTCCAGAGTTGGGAGTTCATCTGCTATATTATTTACATTTATAACAATATGCACTTCATTACCCCAGCCTCGACTATTGAGTGCTCTAGCACCCAAGTCATATCTTCTCTTTGTCTCGTAATCTAGTGTTGCATCCTCTGCAAGGTAGATGCTACCATTAGCATCTACTCTAAAGTTGTCATCTTCACCATAAAGGGCTATCCGTTCTATGGCGGTGGCTCCTGTGTCAAGTACAAGTTGTCCTATTTTACTACCAGATGTTACATTTTCATCTACACTGAGTGTCAAAGCTTCTAGAGACGGCACACCCACTTCAGGTCTTTGGTCATCGATACTTATATGAACTTCTATTTTGTTACTGTTTCCATACTTTGTTCGTGCTATCATGTAAAAGTCGTATTGTTTCTTTTGTTCATAGTCAATATAATTAGAAACATACATCGTTCCATTACTGTCTATAGTAAATGGCATATGTGGACTAAGTATTTCAAATTTCTCAATAGCTCCTAATCCAACTCTGTCTGTACGTATCGTTGTAATCACTGTTCCTAGTGGAATGTTTTCTTCTATACGCTCAAAGACCACCAAATCAAACAGAGGTGTATCTAGCTGATTTACTATCGCAATAGCGATACCCACAGGGTAACTTTCATTTCCTGCATCATTTTTAGCTGAGATTTTAAAATGGTACACTTTGGACTTTTCATAATCTATATCAGCATTTGGGGCTACACGTACAACACCTTGACTATCTACCACAAACATACTGCTGTCTTGCCCACTTAATGCATAACTTATGATGGTTTGATTGCTATCTTCAAAGTGTGTATTGGCAACCACTGTGCCTTCAGGTGCATTTTCACTTATATCAAATGTCTCAGCAGAGATAAACCTAGGTTTACTTGTTGTTGGGTTGGCTTGTACTAGTTTACCATTTACGTCTATGGTTAAACTGACAAGACTACCTTCTCTGCCTACTACATCTACTGCTTTCATAAGCAATCTATAGCGATTTCCATCTTCTATCAACTGACTTTGTGCAATATGTATATATCCATCATTATCTATGCTAAAGTGTTCTGAGAAGTTACCCTGCAATACTACATGGTCAAATACTTTTTTGTTACCTGTTTTTACCTGTGCTATCACACTATCATTATCTAATCCTTCAGGAATATCTAATGCCAAAGGTTCTAGCTGAGGAGCATTACTTGCATATGGTTCATAAATCAAACGATAACTCTCATCAAACCGTTCTTTATCTGCATAAAGACTCGCAATGATAGGTTCTACATACGTAGTAAATGGCTTATAGAGAGCTTTTTTATCGACCGCAGGTGTCCAAAGCAGTACATCTTTATAGTTAATACGGTTACTGTCATCTCCTGGGTAAAGCTTGTGATTTATGAGCTTTTGTGCAGTATCATCTAGCTTCTCTTGTAGAGTAACAGCATCATAGTTATGCCCTATACTATCTCCACTTACTTGGTAAATGGCTTCTGTTAAAATGTTTACCCTAAATGGAAGTTTTTTAAGGTCACTTCCTTTAATAATGGCATGAATGGTTCCATTATTATCTGTAGGAACACTATCTCTTACCATGTCATCATCTCTATCTATATCTTTACCACCCTGTGCCAAAACAAGATAATATGCATCATCTTCAAACTTAGCCATCGTATCATCAGGAATTTCTAGTAACCCTGACTGGAAGATATCTTTTTTATCTGTGGTGCTTCCTCTATAGAGTACCGTAGGGTTAATGCCATCAGCATCCATCGCCTTGATAATCTCTACTTTTGCTCCTGCTATAGGACCATTTTCAATCCTTTTTTTCAAACCAACAACAATATAATTACACGGTACACACCCACAGGTACTCTTTTTTTCTTCTTCACTACAGGCATTATAGGTACGTCCACCGCCACCACCGCCACCGCCAGTATATACTCTTGGTCTAGGTATATTACAGTACCAATTTCCTGATTTTATTTTAATATTATTTTGAAATACAGGAGGACTATATACTATACTATAAGGTGAAGGACAAGATAAACATTGAAAATTCCCTGTGTCATTATTATATGGTCTATACCAACCTGGTACATCATTAAGAGCAGGACATACCCACTCAGGCTGAATCTCTTCATACACATTAACCTTTGCAAAATCCCCTATGTCAAGACTTGCAAAGCTCTCTACAGGCCAGACATTAAAGTAGTCTCCTTTTGTGGTCTCTAGTAATGCTCTTACTTCTATGGGGTCTTCTGCCAACATCTCTTCTGTTACTGTACTGTCTGGCAGTTGTTTACCATTGGCATTAAAGACATAGTAGTCTCCTGGCTTAATGTCAAACAAACTAGGAATGACCAAATGCTCTTTCCCTGCTCCTTCTACATCTTTGATGTCATAGATAACTGCATCATTACCTGTCATAGTCAAGTCCATATCTACATCACACTGATATGTCCAGCTCAGTGTCATCTTCATGGCACCTGCTTGTCCTCTAAGGTTTAGGTTATCATCTTTATCTTTTGTTAACGTCAATGTTGTTATATTTGCACTATTCTTTGTCGTATTGGTTACGGTAACAAAGAGTCCACCGTCTTTGTCTTCACGAGTAAGTGTATAAGGGGCATCACCACTTTTTATTGAAAAATTATCATTAATATCACTACTTCCATCAGATTTTACACGTATAGCTGTAAGCTTAATATCTCCTCCCTCTAAAGTAAGGTTTATATCGCCACATCCACTCTTCAGTGTCTCATGACTAACCAAAAACGATTTGGCTGAAAAAGGAGGAAGACTAGTGCCTGTGTAATCTGTTAGATTTAAGGTATCTTGGAAGTTTGGTTCATTCACCTCTTTTAATTTATTATGCTTAAATAAAAATGGAAAACTTGGTTCATCTCCCTCAAGTTTAGAAAAGTCATTCTCTTGTAACATCGCCCAATTATATTGAACAAACAATCCTGCTAATTTATCATCATTTACACCTGGTACCCCACTACAACTATTTGCCACAGTATGAAAGTTTTCCAATGGACTTTTTAGCATTTTTTCCATATCTAAAGTACATTTATCTTGTATAAGTTTCCAAAAAGCAAAACTTTTATAATCACCGCCAGTATCAACACCAGCATTTAACCTTTCAGCTATATATGGAATAGTTGTATACATACGGAAATATGCACTATTCAAATAAGGGTTTTCACCATCATATACGATATCTTCAAACATTCTAGCAGTTCCCTCAAGTACCCAACCCTTATCCGTATAAGGTATTTGTGTTCTTTCTTGTACGTAATGAAAAAATTCATGTACTACCATATATTTCATAATTTCTGCGAAATCATTACCATCAGAAAAACCTTCATCACCACTCATCAAATCACTTTCTTCTGGTGTTGCCACTACAGGGTCACTATCTAACGTTAAAAATCCTTTTTTATATGATCCACCAAACCTATTTACCTGTTCCTGTTGTATTTTTAAATTAATAGTCCTATTGTACCCACCAACTAAACCATTGACTTTACTTAAACTAGATACACCTTCATTCATCCAACCTAACACATCACAGACTGTCTCACCCGTACCAAAATATGTTTTTAATGTCGTACTATTCCCCTCAAATACATCATGTGCTATGATGGGTATAGTTGATACTTTACATTGAAGTTGTTCTTCAGGATTTCCTGTATATAAATCTAATTTTGCCTTACAAAGTGAACCACAAAAGTTCTGAGCATGAAGTAAGTATGGCATCGCAACTAATAGTACTAATATTTTTAATAAAGAATTCATCACTATTTACCTATATTTTGTGATTTTTTTATAATATGTAAAAATACTTTAGAACCATCTTTTTCATATTCAGTATCTTTATGTAACAAGGTTAATCCATTTGTGTTTTCATAAAGATATATCTCCCCCTGTGGAGGATCCCATGGGTCAAAAGACATAGCATAATCATACATTCTTTCATTATATTTATATCCACGCATGCCTATGTTTATTCTTTCTTTGAAAGTGTCCATATATTCAGGCATTTTTACATCTAGCTTGTCAGGCATATTGTCTAAAATAAATACTGTTCTCTCAACCACATCTTCAGGTTTTTTATCTTTTATCTTCTTTTTCCATACATCTGCGTAAGCCACAGACCGTAACTTCAGGCTAGATATATCTTCTCCATTATGTCCCTTCATCTTCATACCATAAAGCAAAGAACTTTTGTCTGTCACTATGAGTTCGTTGTTTACTACTTTCGTAGGTATTATTTTTGTTTGAGGCACTTTTATATCAAAGCTTACTTCTGCTGTATTACCCTCTAGGTCTACAGCTTTCATCGTAATAGTATAGATTTTTTCTTCTATATCCATAGGTACATTCCATTCTACATTTACACCACCTATATGTGGCATACCACCTGCATTATTGTGAGGGTTGTAGTCCTCAATAATTTTCATCCCTTTAGGTGCGTCAACAAGTGTATATTTTAAACTAAGATGCTTCGAAAGTACACTAAATGTTATGGGTACTCCTCTTATAGCTCCTCTTCTGCCCTCTATACTTGGTACCAATAGATTAATCTTACTAGGCTCTACTACTATGTCTTTGGGTTTTTTACCACCATATCTTGCATCATTGCTTTCAAATACTTCCGTTGTTATAGTATAAGGGTTAGTGTTATTTATGTCTCGGTCTACTAATCTTAGATAGTGACTATCAAAACGTGTATCTGAAGGAGAAAAGATTATTTCTGTATCTAAAGAACCATTTTCAAACTTTACCCCATCACTCTCTTTGAGTTTAAATCTCAACTTCACATCTGATGTAGGTTTATACACTAAATCTAAATAAATTGATGCATCTCTATTTTTATAATATATTTTATTTTTATTTGAAATATCTACTAAGAGCAACCTCTCTTCTTGTTCATTCTCTACATCAATATTTAATGTATTCGATTTTATGTCCCCTATTGAAGCAGTTAATGTTACAAGACCCTTTGTCTTTTCAAGTATGCCCCCAAAAAGGTAACCTGACTGAACTTTGATAACCTTTCCATATCTTTCGCCACTCCAAATTACATTATCTGTCACATCTTCACTATGCCCATCACTATATATTCCCATAACTGTTACAGGTTCTCTTACTCTAGTATAGTAATCAGAATTTGGTTCTTTTTTTCTTATAAAACTTGTTTGTTTCGTACTTAATACTAAACTTTCTAGTGTGGGTTCATTGCTCTTTACATTCACAGTCCTACTCACACTCGCACTGTTCCCACTACTGTCAGTAGCTGTGTAGGTAAGTATGTACTCTCCTATAGTTGTAGTATCTACCGTTCCATTTATGCTTACAGAGATATTTTCATCTACTGTATCACTTGCAGTGGCACCCAACTCTTCATAGACACCACCTTCTACTATAGTTATATTTTCATCCCCATTGAGGATAATACTAGGAGGAGTAACATCTGTAACCCTCACTGTTCTAGTAAGATTTGCTTCATTACCTGCACTATCTTGTGCTGTATACATAACAGTATAGTTACCTATTGTACTTGTATCTACTGTTCCACTTATGATTACAGATATATTCCCATCTACTGCATCTAAAGCTGTAGCGCCTAGCTCAGTATAGACTGCGTTTTGTTCTAAGGTGATATTTGCTTCACCATTTAACATGATAACTGGAGGCGTTACATCTATAATAGTTATAGTTCTAGTGACATTGGCTTCATTTCCAGCACCATCAGTTGCAGAGTAAGTCACAGTGAAACTTCCAACCGTTGAAGTATCTACATTTCCACTTATGGTCACAGACACATTTCCATCTACCCCATCTAGTGCGGTAGCTCCTAGCTCAGTATAGACTGCATGTTGTTCTAGTGTGATAGTTGATTCACCGTTTAAAGTTATTACAGGTGGTGTTACGTCTATTACCGTTATAGTTCTTGTAATATTTGCTTCATTCCCTGCACTATCTTGTGCCATGTAGGTAAGTGTATATGTACCTACTACCGCTGTGTTTACTGTTCCACTAATAGTTACAGAAACATTCCCATCTACATCATCTAAAGCTGTTGCACCTAATTCAGTATAAACTACGTTTTGTTCTAGGGTCATAGTAGCTTCACCATGCAGTGTGATGACGGGTGGAATAGTGTCTTGAGTCACCTGTGCTTCATGCTCTTCCCAAGCCTCTCTCCAGCCATTGGTTCCTGGAGCTCTTTGGCTACACCATGGGGTATAAGGATATCCTTTACAGATATATGTTTTTTCTTGATAACGTATCGTATCACCTGAGCTATAGTGATGGTTTGCTTTCCATGCAGCTGTTTGGTTGTGTGAAGGAGCTTCTCCTTCTAGTGTCCCCTCACCTCTATCTTCCCAAGCATTTCTCCAATGCAAAGAGAGTGCAGGCTCATATGCCGTCTGTGAACACCATCCTGCTACTTTACACACATAGACATGCCCAGAGCTATAAACCCTATCTCCTGCTGTATAACTTTTTCCTTTTTCATAGGCAGTAGCACTCTCCCCTGCTACTAAAACTGTCAACATCATAACCATAAGCACTATTAGCTTTTTCATATTCTTCCCTTAATGATAAATTTTTATTCACATAGTATACCTAGACGATGTAACATTTATGTAATATTTAGCTTAAATTATTCTTAAATTGTTTGATGTATAATAAACCATGCAGATAAAACAAACTTTAACTAAGATTTTCTATTGGAAAAATATTAATCCTCTAACTGTTACAACACTCTATACTCTCTCAGAAAAGAGCCTTGTGACTGCCATCGTTTTTGTCATCATTAATATCTTAGCTTTATATTCAGAACTGGGTGTAGCTATATGGATTTGGGGAAGCATAGTTGTAACACTTTCACTATTACGTCTTTATGTGGCACATTTATTTAAAACATCTTTACATCTCTATAGTATAGAAACATGGTATAAGATTTTTGTTCTATTTTCTTTATTGACTGCATTTGCAGCTTCAACCCTTGGGTTTATACTTATACATTACCTTAATGATTATTATCAACTCTATGTATTGGCATCATTACTAGGGCTTACAGCAGGTGCTACTATTTCTCTTTCTTCTGACTTTAGAGTGGCTGTTGTATACATCAGTATTATTATCCTCCCTTTAGGGGTTTCTCTCGCTATGCATGATTCGCCATTAAATATACTGATACTCCTAATGTTAATACTATTTTTCTTGGCACAAGTTATTATGATCGCTAAAAGTTATGCTCAGGATAAACAAATACGTACACTTATGGAAACAAACCAATCTCTTTTAAAAGAGAATAAACATTTTATTGCAGATATGGTACATCAAATACGCACACCTCTAACTGTCATCATGACCAATACCTCACTCATAGAAATGAAATCCGATAACAATATACGCCCAAATGTAAGACAGATAAATTCTGCTATTGGTATGCTTAATAACGCCTATGAAGACCTCGCATATATCATCTCAAATGACAGTATAGAGTACAAGGCTATGGCATTAGACTTTAGTCAGTTTATGCAAGAGAGAATTGACTTTTTTAAAAGTATCGCTGAAGATAACCATAAACATATCAAAACACAAATACACCAAAATATAAAAATCTCTATGAATGACACAGAGCTGGAAAGACTTGTAGATAACAACATTACCAATGCCATAAAACACAGTAAGAACCATAGTGAGATATGGATAAAACTTGAACAAAAAAAATCTGAAGTAATCTTAACCTTTATCTCAAAAGGGAAAGAAATCAAAGACGTTTCTAAAGTATTTGATAAAAACTATACCGAAAGCCATAGTGCTAAAAGGAGTTTAGGCTTGGGGCTTAATATGGTTAAAAATATCTGTGAGAAAAACCAAATAGACTATCATGTTAACTCAAAAGATGGTATCAATACCTTTAGTTATATCTTTAAAATTTAATTTGACATAACCACTTTTATACTATACTCTTCTCATGAAAGTATTAATCATAGAAGACGACATCCCACTCAACACTGCCATCACAGAGTTTTTTACACTTAAAGCATTTGAGACTGTTAGTGTTACAGATGGACTTGAAGCCCTCAAAGAAATAGAAAAACAACACTTTGAACTTTATATCATCGACATCAATCTTCCTGAAATAGGCGGACTAGAGATACTTAAACATATTCGTAAAACCGATGTTGAAACACCTATTATCATCATTACTGCTTCTTTAGAGATAGAAAATTTCACTACTGCTTTTGACAATGGCTGTAGTGAGTACATTAAAAAAC
>Ga0256845_1003432_pt1 | contig 10735 bp, 9 predicted proteins | sample RiftiametaG_FD_189101 | JGI IMG/M metagenome (GOLD analysis project Ga0256845, IMG submission 189101) | Tube worm associated microbial communities from hydrothermal vent at the East Pacific Rise, Pacific Ocean - Riftia | ecosystem: Host-associated > Annelida > Integument > Unclassified ... | reverse complement strand
GTTCTGATATAAAGATTTTTAAATCAAGTCTTATTCAAAAATTTAATCCAGCGAGTAGGAATATCGCCTTTAAGAGTTTCAAGATATTCATTTTCTGAGCAAGGTACTAGATAATCTTCGTCGTTTAGCGGAACCTCGAACCACCAACGGTTATTGGTTTTGTTATTGTAAAAAATTATGCTTTTGTCAGAATTTTCTATTGGCACAATAATTTTTTTGTAATTGCTATTTATTTCATCAGGATAATCGTTGAAACGGTTTGTATATCCCGAAAGGAAGTACCAAATTATTTGAGCCGTTAGTTTTGTTGTAATACTTTCTTTTTTAAGATTAGGCAATCCGTTCCAAATACCAAAAATTTTGGAATCGTCGCTTATTCCTGCATAATATGCCAATTTACTTGCCTCGTATGCCGACAAACCGTTTGGCATTGGCTCTGTAACATCGCTTGCATCAATATGTCTTATTGCCGATAAATCTAAGGAAATAAATTCTGAGTTTCTAAGTAAATATTCGGTTGTATTAATTTGATTTTTAATTTTATTTAAACGATGTGCTTCCCACGATTTTTTGTTTATAAGGTCTAAAACGGCTTCGTTTGTAAAATGGCTTTGATAAGCAATATTTATAAAATGGAACAAACGATGATGTTCGTTTAAAAGTATTTTGTTTAGAAAATCATCTTCTGTAACATCTTCGTTGTTTGCCTTCAATTTAATCATTGGCGAAATCTCGGTTAAAGAAATAGATTCTTCTTTAAACTCGAACGCATCGTAAATTGAGTAGGAATAAAACTTATTTTCGCCAATAATAATTAGTGTTTTATCTAATTCGTGTAGTTCAATAATTATTTCACGCAATGCCGATGCTTTATCTTTGTTGGTTTTCCCTGATTTTAGATAACCCAAATCAGCAATTTTTATATTATTGGCAAAAGAAGATAAAGAATACAATTCTTTTCTAATTTGTAGCGATGTTGAATTATCGAAACTAAAAAACAAAATATCGAATTTTTTAAGAAATTTCGATGTTTTTTGTCCTTTTATTATTTCAATTTGATTTTTAAAAGTAAGATTTTCTGACAGATATTCTTTGGTTTTAATATCTGCTAAATCAACAAAGTTGAAATATGTATTCAGTTTAAATTCTTTTGCCATAATATTTTATTATATTTTCAATCCGTCTTTAAAAGGTAAAAATGTCATAAAATCTACGTGATGCACCACATAAGCTTCGGTTGTACGTTTCACCATATTTCCTTCGCCGGCGTGTGCTGCAATAATATGGCAAACCTCGGCAGGCACTCCTGCTTCTTCGGCTATTGATACCCCCGAAAATGGGTGACGTAAATATTTTCCATAGTTTCCTTGAAAAGATTTTCCGTTTTCGTCTAGTTCATATTCTAAAAGTTTTCCCACATCGGCAAGAATTGCTCCCGAAATTAGAACGTCCATATCGCAAGTTAATTCACCTTTAAACATAGAGTTAATTTTTTCTCCAGAATCTTTTGCAATATGCACAACAGCTCTTTTATGATCCATAAAAGACACTTTTAAATCTGGTCCTACCAACAAAGTAAAAGGTATTTCGTTTAAATCTTGTCCTTTCAAAACACTTCTCTCAAGTGCTAATTCCCAAGCTTTAGCGGTTTGGTTTCGTAAATTCTCATCTTTTATCCACGAAAGTTCTTCGCCCCATAACATTTCTACATCTTTATTCATTTTTTCGGTTTTTTTAAATTTTTGCTCAAATATACTCAATCCATTTAGCTTTTCGGGAATTTATGCGGATTTATTTTTTCTTTTTTAGAGTTTAAAATTTATACGCATAGCTAGGTTACGCTTATAAATTTAAACAAATAAAAAAGGAAAAAGAAAAAGTGGAAAAACCGAAAAGCTATGTGGTTTGAGTATTACTCAATCCATTTAGCTTTTCGAGAATTTATGCGGATTCATTGGTCACAAATGTAATTAAAACTATGCACTTTTAGTGTATTTCTCTTTCAGCTTTCTAAAAAGTAAAAAGATATTAGAGCTTAGAACTCCTCATTTTTTTTTTTGATTCCATCTCTTATATATTGATTGTGTAAATTAATTAAGTATATTTGATAAAAATTTTAAAGAGATTTGAAATGTTAAAAAATTTAAGATATACCGAAACAAAAAACTTTTTTTTACTTGCCGGACCTTGTGTTATAGAAGGAAAAGAGATAACAGAAGATATTGCAGAGAAACTTATTGCAATAACAGATAAATTAAAAATCCCTTTCATTTTTAAGGCATCATACAAAAAAGCTAATCGTTCTCGTTTAGATTCTTTTACAGGTATTGGAGATATTAAAGGTTTAGAAATTTTAAAAGGAATAAAAGAAAAATATAATATTCCGGTTGTTACCGATATACATTCTGCACAAGAGGCAGAGCTTGCAGCAAAATATGTTGATGTTTTGCAAATACCGGCATTTTTGTGTCGCCAAACAGATATTTTAGTTGCAGCAGCTAAAACCGGAAAAGTTATTAATATTAAAAAAGGACAATTCTTAGCTCCAGAATCTATGCAGTTTGCAACACAAAAAGTTGTAGAAAGCGGAAATAATAATATTTGGCTAACAGACCGTGGCACAATGCTAGGCTATGGCGATTTAGTTGTAGATTATAGAGGAATACCTGAAATGCAGAAAACAGGTTTTCCTGTAATTATGGATATAACACATTCTTTGCAGCAACCAAATACGACTTCGGGTGTAACAGGTGGTCGCCCAGATTTAATAGAAACTATTGCCAAAGCAGCAATTGCTGTTGGTGTAGATGGTTTGTTTTTAGAAACTCACCCAAAACCAGAAATTGCAAAATCTGATGGAGCAAATATGTTAAAATTAGATTTTGTTGAAGAACTACTTGAAAAGTTATTGAGAATTAGAAATGTGGTAAAAGATTTTTAATCTTACTTTAGAAGGGTTTATAAGTTAATAATCAAGGTTTTATTAATTAGGGTCTGTCTATAAAGTCAAGAGATTGACCAATAAAAAAGCAAGTTTAAAATAAACTTGCTTTTTTATTCTTTATTGTTAATAATATTATTCTGCTGGGTTAATTTCTAATAATTCAACTTCAAAAATTAAAGTTGCATAAGGAGGAATTGATTGTCCAGCACCTCTTTCGCCGTAAGCAAGTTCGTAAGGAATAAAAAACTTATATTTAGACCCAACTGTCATAAGTTGCAAACCTTCTGTCCAACCTTTAATAACTCCATTTAAAGGAAAAGTAATAGGATTACCTCTTTCAACAGAGCTGTCAAAAACAGTTCCGTCAATTAAAGTTCCTGTATAATGAACTTTTACTTTATCAGTTATAACTGGTTTTGCTCCTGAGCCTTCTGTTAAAACAGTATATTGCAAACCCGAAGCAGTAGTTTTTACATCTTCTTTTTTGCCGTTTTCAGCTAAAAACTTAACTCCTTCTTCGCTTACTTTTTTTGCTTCTTCAGCTTTTTTGGCAGTAAAATATGTATTTAAAACCTCACGTCCTTTGTCTGTATCAAAAAGCAAACTAGAATCTCTAGAATCTTGCATAGCTTTCATAAATATTACTAAATCTATAAAATCTAAATTACTTTTAGCTAAGTTTTCTGCAATATCTACACCAAGTGCATAGCTAATAGAATCTTTTTGAGTTTTCAATTCAATTGTTTCTACTTTCTTTCCTTTTTTGCCTTTTTTACCTTTTTGGGCAAAACTTGTACTAAACGATATTAGTACTACTAAAATTATTAAACTTATCTTTTTCATAATTTATTTAGTTTCTGTTGGATTTATTTCTAACAACTCAACTTCAAAAATTAAAGTAGAATAAGGTTTAATTCCTGCTCTTGGTTCGCCTCTTTCGCCATAAGCTAAATTATAAGGTATATAAAATTTATATTTTGAACCAACAGACATTAGTTGTATTCCTTCTGTCCACCCCGGAATAACTGCATTTAATGGGAAAGTAGCAGGAGTTCCTCTTTTTACCGAACTGTCAAAAACAGTTCCATCAATTAAAGTTCCTGTGTAATTTACTTTTACTTTATCTGTACCTGTTGGTTTAGCTCCTGTTCCATCGGTAATTATTTCATATTCTAAACCACTGGCAGTAGTTGTAATACCTTCTTTTTTACCATTTTCTTCAAGCCACTTTATACCTTCTGCAGATAACTCTTTAGCTTTTACTTCTTGTTTCTTCTTGAAATATGCATCTAAAATTTTATACGCATCTTCTTTGTTTAAAAGAACAGAATTAGTGTCTAATAATTCAGCTCGCATACCCTTTAATAAAATTTCTTTGTTGATTTCTTTAAAATCAGGATTATCAACATTTGATGCCATATATACACCATAGGCATAACTCATTGAATCAATTTCTGTGTTTAACTTTACAGCTTCTTCTTTTTTTGTGTTCATGTTGTTACAAGATGCAAAAGCTAATGCTAAAACAACTGTAAATAAGGATAGTACTTTCATTTTTAATTATATTTTAAATTTAGATTACGAAAGTATATTTTATTATTTAAATATCATAATTTTCATTGATAGATTTTGTTAAAAAAACTTACTGCAATTAACAAGAAATCAAAATTAATGTATAACTTTGTAGTGATTAATGGTTAAGGGAATACTGTTAAATTCAGTAGCTGTCCCCGCAGCCGTAATCCCGACTCTGCTTGCAGAGTAGTATGCTTTTAAAACTACACCACTGTTCTGGTAAAACAGAATGGGAAGGTAATTAAAAGTCGGGAAAGCCGGAAGACCTACCATAAATCACCAATTTTCGTAGCTTTCGGGTGAAAGAGCTTAGAGGACATTATATAACAGTTCTCCATACTTTTCCGGTTGCAATGATTATTGAACCATCAAAACTAATTTGTTTTGATGTATCAATTTTTATTTGTTTAACTAATTTATTAATTAAAAATGAAAAAAACTTTACTTTTAGTAAAACTGCTTATTGTAGCAGTAGTGTTTAATGCAAATGCTCAAATAGGTTTTGAGGGATTGCTTACAAATTATGAAAATGGAAAACATCTTAACGGAAGTTTTCATTCTAACAACTACAGTTTTGTTAATTACTACAACAATACTTATGCATCTTGGTCGGGTTTTGCATACAGCAAAACGACCGATACTATTACCGCAGGTTTTACAAATCAGTATTCTGCAATGGCAGCTAGTGGCTATAATGAAAGTAAAAACTTTTTAGTTTCATTCGCTTCTTCGTGGGACGGCTCTGATTATATAAAATTTGATACAGCAACAGCTCTAAACGGATTTTATATAACAAACAGCACTTATGCATATATAAGTATGCGTGATGGTGATACTTTTGCTAAAAAATTTGGTGGAGATACAGGAAACGATGAAGATTGGTTTTTGCTAACAATTAGAGGCTATAATAACGGAGTTTATACCGATTCTGTTAATTTTTATCTTGCAGATTATAGGTTTGCAGATAACACACAAGACTATATTATTAAGAATTGGACTTTAGTTGATTTAACAGAACTTTTAACTATTGACAGCATAACTTTTTCATTAACATCTTCTGATGTAGGAGATTTTGGAATGAACACTCCTTCTTATTTTTGTATGGATAATTTAATAAACGAAAACAATATTGTAACAGATTTTGAAGAATTTGATTTTGATTATTGGAATGGTTCTGACCTATCGGGAGGTTTTGATAGTGAAGAAGGGCATTTTTTTAATATATATAACACAACTTATAATTCTTGGTCGGGTTTTGCATATTCTCGCAAAACAGATATAACAACTGCGGATTATTCAAATCAATATTCGGCTATTATGGGTAAAGGTAATAATAACTCGGAAACATACGGTGTTGGATATTGTTATGGAGCTTCGTCTATAAAATTAGACAATACATATCACGCTTCTTCTGTTTATATAACAAACAGCACTTATGCATATTTTACAATGTTAAACGGCAATATGTTTACACAAAAATTTGGAGGCGACACAGGCAACGACGAAGATTGGTTTTTGCTAACAATAAAAGGTTACAACAATGGAGACTATACCGATTCTGTAAATTTTTATCTTGCAGATTATCGCTTTTCTGACAATGAACAAGATTATATAATTAATAAATGGACAGAGGTTGATATAAATACACTAGGAAATATAGATAGCCTTACATTTATACTAACATCTTCTGATGTAGGTGATTATGGAATGAATACTCCTTCTTATTTTTGTATTGATGATTTAAACTTAACTTCTACATTTGCAGAAAATATAACAGAAAGCAATATTAATATTTATCCAAATCCTGTTAAAAACACACTTAATATCACAAATATAAACAATAGTGATATCAGTATTTATAATCTTTCGGGACAAATTATTTACTCAGAAAAAGTATATCAAAATAATACAAGAATTGATTTTTCTGATTTTCAAAACGGAGTATATATTGTTTCTGTAAAAAATAACTTTGAAACAAAAACCTATAAAATTATTAAACAATAAATTATTATGAAAAAAATAACATTTATACTAAGTATATTAATTGCAAATATTTTGTTTGCACAATATGCCCCAGCGTTTGACATACCGGGGAGCACTGCAATTTATAAGGATAGTTCTATAATTGTAGCATGGGCTACATCATACAAAGATTATATTGTAGGACCCGAAGCAGATGTAGTTTGGCAAACCCCCGAAGCAGCATTAGGAAAAGCCGAAGGCACTTCTTTTGACATAGTAAGTTTAGGCAGAGGTGGACAAATAACATTAAAGTTTGATACTTTAATTGTAAATGGCGATGGACCCGATTTTGTTGCTTTTGAAAATTCGTTAAACGATACTTTTTTAGAATTAGCATGGGTAGAGGTTTCTTATGATGGTAAAAATTTTATACGTATTCCTAATTATTCGCTAACATCATCTACTGTTGGTAGTTTTGGAGCTGTTGACCCTACAAAAGTAACAGGATATTGCAGTAAATATTTTCAAGGATATGGAACGCCTTTTGATTTAGATAGTGTTAGTTTAGACACAATACGCTTTGTTAGATTAGTAGATATTGTTGGCGATGGAACAGCTTTTGATAGCAATAATAATGTAATTTACGACCCCTATCCTACATCAGGAAGTGCAGGAGCTGATATTGATGCAGTAGGTGTTATTAATGCAGGTTCTGGTTTGTCTACAACAAGTAATTATATTACATCAAAAAGTATTAAAATTTATCCAAATCCGACAAAAGATAATTTGCAATTAATAATGCACAATGTGCAATTAGACAAAAACACAAGTGTTTATATTTATGATGTTTACGGCAAACTTATCAGCGTTATTGCGAGTAATGAAGCACGAATGAATTGGCAATCTCAAACAGATAGCCACGAACTACGTTCTAGCTATAACGCTATAAATATTGATGTGTCAGACTTGCAAAAAGGAATTTATTTTATAAAAATTGCTGAAATAAGTAAAAAGTTTGTAAAAATGTAATTTTACCGTCATTGCAAGGATTCCGATAACTATCGGAAGACGAAGCAATTTGTTAAATAAAGATATTGCTTCTCACGATAAATCGAGTTCGCAATGACGCTATAAAAAAATGAAAAAAATATTTTCCATATCGCTGTTAATAGTGTTTTATGGAAATATTATATCTCAAACACTGCAAGATACAATTAAAATACAAGAAGTAGAGATTAGTGCTAAACGTGCTTTAAAAGAGATAGCTAAAAGCAGTCAACGGATTGACAGTTTGATTGTTAGTGAATGCATCAACGAAAGTATGGCAGAGTTGCTTTCGGAACACAGCCCTGTTTTTATAAAACAAGCAGGTCGTGGTGCGTTGGCAACAGTTTCTTTTAGAGGAACTTCGGCATCGCATACCGATGTACTTTGGAATGATATAAGTATAAAATCGCCAATGTTGGGGCAAGTAGATTTTTCGCTTTTGCCAATGTATTTTATTGATGATATAGAATTGTTTTCAGGAGGTAGTTCAATTGAAAAATCGAATGGGGCATTGGGTGGTGCTATCACAATTAACAACAAAGCCGATTGGAATAACGAAAATAGTTTACGTTTTATTCAAGGCATTGGCTCGTTTACAAGTATTAACGATTTTTTGCAATTTAATATCGGCAAAAAACAATTTAAAAGTAAAACCCGTTTATTTTACAATTATTCTAAAAATAATTTTAAATTTAAAAATAAAAATACTGCAGATATTAACCCCGAAACAGGCGAATATATCTATCATACCCAAAAAAATGAAAATGCCGACTACACTAAATATGGTATTTTGCAAGAATTTTATTTTCGTACAAAAAAGAATTTAAGTTTTTCGTTAAAATATTGGGGGCAATTTAACGATAGAAATCTGCCACGGCTAAATACTTTTGAAGGCGACGACTATTCAAATATCAATAATCAAAAAGATTTAAGCCATCGTGTAAACCTAAAAACAGTTTATTTTATTCACAAACTTAAAATTTTATACATATCTGCATTCGCTTATCAATCAATGGACTACTCTCAAAGCAATTTTATTTCAGGGCTTGGTTATCAGAATGTGGTTTTTTCTAAATCGTGGAATCGTAGTTTTTACAATAAACTAAAGTTTAAATATAAAATAAATGATAACACAGAACTTAATTTTAATACCGATTTTAATAATGATTATGTTTCGTCGCAAGACACGGTTAAACATCAAGGTTACATAAAAACCCGAAACGAGTTTGTGCTTTTTGCATCACTAAACAAGCAAATTACCGATAGATTTGGAATATCGCTAATGATTAAAAAGTATTATGCTTCTAACCAAAAAATACCTATTTCACCTTTTGCAGGGATAGATTATTTATTAAGTAAAAAGCTTAGTATAAGAACAAAATTAAATATCTCTAAAAATTATAAAAATCCTGATTTAAACGATTTATATTGGCAACCCGGAGGAAATCCAAACTTAAAACCCGAAGAGAATACTTCGTTAGATTTTTCTGTAGAAACAGAACAAAAAATAAAAAATATACAAATTTTTGGTAAAATATCTACATACTATTCCGATGTTGAAAATTGGATTATTTGGATACCTACACCAATGGGATATTGGACTCCTAAAAACATTAAATCGGTTATTTCTAAAGGTGTTGAACTAAATATGAAGTTAGTTTTTAATATCAAAAAAATTAAAGTTACAGGTATTGGTAATTATGCCTATACTAATGCCAAAAACTATGGCGAAGTAAAAACGTGGGGCGACGATTCTTATGCTAAACAATTACCATATATCCCTTTGCATTCTGTTAATTTTTTACTGTCTGTTGAAAAAAACGGATATGAAATAACTTATACAAACAATTCATATAGCGAAAGATACACCACTTCGAGCAACAATATAAGTTTACGAGATTGGTTATATCCATATTATATGAATAATTTGGCATTATCAAAAAAAATTATTTTAAAAAATAAATATCGTTTTGGTATTAATTTTAAAATTTACAATCTTTTTAATGAAGAATATCGTTCTGTTTTAGGCAGACCAATGCCTAGAATTAATTATATGTTAAATTTAAGTTTTGAAATGTAGATGATAGATTTTAGATATAAAATAGTGCTTTTAATATTAGCATTTTCTCTGTTTTTTATAACTCAATCTTGTATGCACGATGATGTTTTACAAGATTTTGAACGATTAAATACAATTGAAAAAGAAAAGGGTGTTTTTATAACAAATGAAGGTAATTTTATGTATGGCAATGCGTCGTTATCATACTACAATCCTAAAACAAAAACAATTATCAATGATGTTTTTTATAATACCAACGCCTTGCCTTTGGGTGATGTGGCTCAATCTATGACAATACACGACAGCTTAGGATATGTAGTTGTAAATAATTCGGGCAAGATATATATTATAAACATTAACACATTTAAATATGTAGGAAAAATTACAGGACTTGTTTCTCCAAGATATATTTATTTTGTGAATGAACAAAAAGCATACATAAGCGATTTATACAGCAAAACAATTTCTGTATATGACCCAACAATACAACAGGTTACACATACTATAAATATTAATAATGGAAATGGGGATTTTTCGCAACACAACTCAGAAATGTTTGTACAAACAGGTAATAAAGTTTATGTAAATTCTTGGTCGTACGATAATAAAATCCTTGTAATTAATACCGTTAGCGACGAAATTACTGATAGTATAAATGTTGGCAAACAACCAAATTCAACAATTATTGATAAAAATAATGTGCTATGGGTTTTGTCTGATGGTGGTTTTAGCGGTTCGTCATACGGACAAGAAAAAGCAAGTTTAACAAAAATTAATACCCAAAATAATAGTATTATAGAAACTTTTATTTTTGATGATATTAATGTTTCACCAAGTCATTTATGTATAAATTCTACAAAAGACACTATTTATTTTATATACAATTCTTGGTCGGGAACAACCGCAAACAAAGGTATTTACCGAATGAATATTAATGATAGTCAATTACCACAACAAGCTTTTATATCAATAATATCGCAAAATATTTATGGTTTAGGAATTGATAAACAAAACAGCGATATATACTTTTCCGATGCAATAAATTATTCTCAGAATGGTTCTGTTTATCATTATAACTATAAAGGTGAAGCTATTGACACTTTTAAGGTGGGGATAAACCCTAGTGGCTTTTGGTTTAAATAGGGTCT
>Ga0256845_1003431_pt1 | contig 10737 bp, 8 predicted proteins | sample RiftiametaG_FD_189101 | JGI IMG/M metagenome (GOLD analysis project Ga0256845, IMG submission 189101) | Tube worm associated microbial communities from hydrothermal vent at the East Pacific Rise, Pacific Ocean - Riftia | ecosystem: Host-associated > Annelida > Integument > Unclassified ... | reverse complement strand
GAGCGAGTGAGCTGCGGCAGGATTTCGCCCGCGGTGAGATCAGGGCGCGCAGAGCAGCGCGCCCTTTAATTGGCTGCACATTGAATGGGGTGGGTTGCAGAAGATGGAGCCCAGGCAATCACAGGGCGGCTCGCCTTCGCATTCGGCGATGCCGGGCTCGCAGCGGTGATGAGTGCATCCTGGGCCCTCGGTGATCACACAGATGAGATCGTCGCAGAGATCGCAGTCCGGCACCCAATCACAGGCGAGCACTGGCAGGCATTTGCCGGTATAACAGCCGTCATCGACCTGTGGCAGCGTGCCGGAGTCGCAATCCGGCTGCGGCGAGTTGCAGCTCACCTCGGTCGGATCGCAGCTCTTGCCCTTGACGACGCAGATGCCCGCCTCGCAGGTCGCGCTTGTGAGCCCCCACTCGTCGCATTTGTCGGACTTGCAATTGCCGCCGCAATTGCCTGGACTGGTCATATCCGGGTTGTAAGCGATGCAACCGCAACAGTCGCCTGAGATCGCGCAATCCCTGTCGGAGTCGCAAGGGTCGCCCTCGAGCGCCGGCTTGCAGAGATCGACGCCGCCGGTACCACCGGTGGTGGAGGTCGGATCCGTCGTCGAAGAAGTCGAAGAGGTCGAAGAGGTCGAAGAAGTCGAAGAAGTCGAAGAGGAAGAAGACGAACTACCAGAGCCGCCGGAGCTAGCTGTGCTCGTAGTGCTCGACGACGATGATGCGCTGCCGCTTTGGGTCGCGGTATCGCCGGTGCTCATCGTTGTATTGGAGTCGGCAGTCGAGCCCGCTGTTGTCTTGCCGTCATCGAAGCAGGCCGCGAGCCCAGTGCTGAGCATGAAGGCAGTGCAGAGCCCGAGGGCACGTTGTAGATGCATGCCTTGGAGGATAGCGAAGAACGCTTGCTCGGGAGGAACGATGCGAGCCCCGATCGAGCTCCAGCTCCCGATCAACTACCCGGAAGAAACGACGCGAAGTGGCTCGGCAGTTCGATGCCTTCGCCCATCAGGATTTGATCGCCCCAGCGCTCGAGCCAGAGCATGCGTTCGGGGGGGGCTCGATAGACGTAGGTGGCGACGCGGGGAAGGGCGGGGCGACCGTGCATGCCGACACCGGCGGCGCTGGCTTGGCCGCGTCGTTCGAGGGCGTAGTCGTGGGGGCCGCGTTGGATGTGGCGGGGGGGTTCGCCGAGGAGGCCGTGGCCGCCGACGGGATCGAGTACCAGCCAGCGCTTTAGTGCCGGTGAGGTGACGAGCCAGCGCCGCCTATCGGTGTCGGTCATGACCACGACGACGGTTGTGATTTGGCCTTCGCGCAGGGTCAGCACGCCTTCGATTAAAAAGTCGCCGTCGACCGAACTGTCGCCGGAGTCGATGAGCACCACGTCGCCCTGGCGCAGGTTGGTCGGTGACATCTCGGGCTCATCGGCGCGGGCGACCAGGGCGCGGGGCACCGGTGTGGCGGGCACTCGCCCCTGGAGGCGTTCGGCGACCCGGTTGCGCACGCGCTGACTGGCGGCGTCGAGGGGTGGCTTGGTATTGACGAGGCCGTCGCCTGCAGTCAGCGCAAGGGGCTCGCCGTCGCCGTCGGTGAGCTGACGGCGGCCGTCGCCCCAGTCGCGGAGGCGTCTGGCCGCGAGAATGCCGACCCAAAAGGCGCCTGCGATGGTCAGGGCGGCGACCAATGATGCGAGAGTGAGCATGGCGATCGGCAGGCGGTGGCGGTCCGAATGCCGCGACCGGCAGGTGATAGCACGCCGGGCAGGGGCCGTCTGGGTCAGCCCGCAGGGGGGTCGCTGCGCTCCGATACGCGGACGTTTGGCGCTGGATTGAACGAGCGTTTTCGTACGTTGGGGGTACGGCCGAGAGTCTTGGCGCAGCGAGCGCGAGATCCAGTTGAAGGCCTCGCAGCGCCCATATCAGTCGATTTGGTAGCGCCGGCGGAGGGTGGCGACGGGCTCGTGCACCTCCGGCCAGGGATCCCAGGTCAGTACCTCGAGCTTGCTGCGTTTGCCCGTGTTGAAGGCGGTGAGCAGGCGGTCGATGTCGACGGCGTTGATCTGCGGGGCGGCGGCGGTCGGCAGGCGGACGCCGAGATTGAAGAGCAGCAGCGTAAACTCGAGCATCGTCAGGCCGTGCTCGCCCATCGTGCCCGCCTCAAAGCCGGCCATGGTTGTCTCGCCGTAAATATCGGTGCCAGCGCCAAGCAGGGCGTGTCCCATGTCGTGGAAGGCCATGGTCTCGGGCACACCGCGGCGTTCGCCCGGCAGCGGGAAGGAGTTGCGGCGGCAATGATCAAAGAAGGCGCGTCCGAGTGTGTGCTCGGGCAGCTCGGCGAGGGCCTGGTAGCGCGTCCGAGTGCGGCGGTCCGGGAGGCGAGCGAAGGCCTTGAGCATGCGCCAACGAGTGCCGAGTCCGTCGCGCCTCCAGGCCGCGCCGAGCCGACGCATCGGTGGGAACCGTCGCAGTAGGCGCGCGCTCAGGCGGCGGTGCTGACCATTGCGGGCCCGCTCGAGATCACGGAGAACGGGCAGGTCGTCGTGGCCGAGTGCGAGCGCGTAGCGGCCGAGCTGCGAGAGTCGGGCAGCGGAGAGCGGCGCGACCAACATCGCCGCGAGCGCGAGGCGTTCGAGTGCTGGAACGGCGGCCTTGGCGGGCAAGAGAGCCGCCAATTCTGTCGCCGAGGGGATCTGCCTCGGGACCTCGGCGGCAACGTCGACCTCGTCGGCGACGAAGCTCACGAGTCGACGCAGGCGGGCGTCGTCGGGGTGCTCGCTGATCTGTGCCATCGCCGCGAAGAGGGCGCTGGCGGCTGCGGCAGGGAGGTCGAGTGGCAGCACATGATGGGTGTAACACGGAGTTAGAGCCCCTCGCAGAAGGGGCCGGGCGTGCGTTGCCGGGGTGACTTGGGCGGCCTCTTCGGCTTGCGAGCGGAGTTCGGGCTCCCTATGCTCGCGGCGATGTTAGCTCGTCGCTTCCTCGATCATGACGCTCGCACTCCTGCCGTCTCCGAGAAGATCGCCACGTTTCACAGCGATCTTGTGGACGAGGTCCAAAGGGCGGTCGATCGCAGCGCCGTGGTTGTCGTCGGCATGGCCCAAAATCCCTTCGTCAAGCGGGTCCGCCGGGCACTTAAGGATGCGGGGGTCGAGTTTGAGTACCTCGAATACGGTTCGTATCTCAGCAAATGGCGCGAGCGCCTGGCGATCAAGATGTGGAGCGGGTGGCCGACCTTTCCCCAGGTTTTTGTCCGCGGCACTTTGATCGGCGGCGCCGAGGAAACCGCGCAGGGCCTCGCCGACGGCAGCCTGCGCGAGCGTTTGGCCGCAGGTTCGTAGCTCGGGTGTGGTAGGGTCGTCCCTCGTGGAGCGCTCCCAAGAGCTCGACGGCCAACGCTCTCGCTTCGGCTGCAGACAACTGCTGAACTTGGCGATCGCGTGCATTGCCCTGATTGCGCAGGCTGGTTGTGAGTCAATAGCGCCAGCGGCAGCTCCGCTCGCAATCGACGGAGTGCTCGATCTCTCAAATTGGGATCCCCAAGAGCTGGCGATTGTGCCGCTTGGCGGCGAGTGGCAGCTCTACTGGCGGAGCTTGCTGAGCAACTCTGAGTTGCGCGCGGCTCCGCGGACGAGCCCCAAAGCGCTGCACAATCCGAACCTCGAGTTTGATCGCAGCTTGCCGGGGCAGGGCGTCGGTAATCGCGAGCGCGAGGGTTTTGCCACCTATCACCTGCGGGTTGTGATGCCGCTGCGTGAGCCGGCGGAGGAGGCCGTCGATCCGTGGATGATCGCGATCAACAGCCAGGGGCGTCCTTACGAACTCGGTATCTTTGGCGCGGACGGTCGCCCGCTGGCCTCGACACTGCGGGCCGGGAGGGTTGGCACCAGCGCAGAGACCTGGGTCGCGACCGAGCGGGATCAGCAGCGGGAGTTGCTACCGACGACGAATGAGCCCATTGATATTGTCCTGCGCACTGGGTATTTCGTGGCCGGCAATCGGGTCAAAAAGACAGAGGTCTCGATCGGTCGGAGCTCCGATCTCGGCCATTCGCTGGCGCGCAATCGGCAAAATAGACTGATCCTGATCGGTATCTGTCTAGTGATGGGGTTTTACCATTTTGGGCTCTATCTATTACGGCGAGGCGAGCGTGCGCCGCTTTACTTTGCTCTCTTGAGTATTCTTTTCTCGGTCCGTCACTTCTTCCGTTTTGATCTCTTTGAGGACAGGTTCCCGGGGCTCGACGCTTACCCCCTGCACGCGGCGATCGAGTACTCGACATTTTTTATCAGCGTCGCTCTTTTTATCGCCTTTCTTCGCTCCCTTTTTCCGCTCGATCTGCCGCAAGTCGCGGCTCGCGGGGTCACGGCAGTCGCGATGATCTGCTCGATACTCGTCTCTCTGCCGCTGGGTATCGGCGCCGCTGTTCTCTCATTTTTTGAGTTCTTCACGATCATCGCCATCGTCTTGGCGTTGGTATTGATGGTCCGGGCGATCATCTTTCGTCGGGATCCGCCGGTGACGACGATCCTGGGGGTCGGTATCGCCGTGCTCCTAGTCGCGACCTTCAACGACATTCTGAGCAACATGGCGATCATTTCGTCGACCTCGATCGAGCACTTTGGGGTCTTCGCTTTTATCTTTGCTCAGGCGATGGTTTTGGCGCTGCTCAACATGCGCTCGCGAAAGCAGGCCGAGGATCTCGCCCGCAGTCTTCGCCGCTTTGTGCCCGGTGAATTCAGCCAGATCCTCGGCAAACAAGACATCACCAACGTCAAACTCGGCGACTCCGTTCTCAGCGAGGTGACGGTGCTGTTTTGCGATATTCGCGGCTTTACGGGCCTCTCCGAGCGCAATGATGTCGGCGAAGTATTCTCGCTTTTAAACACGATCTACGCCCGTTTGGTGCCGCTCATCCGCGAGCACGGTGGTTTTATCGACAAGTACATCGGTGACGCGATCATGGCGATCTTTCCCGCTTCGCCGGTCGACTCGGTGCGAGCGTCGGTCGCGATCGCCAGGGCCACGCGCTCGCTCGAGCTGCCGCCAGAGTTTGCTGCCCAGGCGAGCGCGCGCGCACATCACCTGGCGGTGGGCATCGGTATCCATCGCGGCTCGGTGATGCTCGGCATGATCGGTGAGCAGCAGCGCATGGAGGCGACCGTGATCGCCGACGTCGTCAACATCGCCTCCCGTCTCGAGGGCTTGAGCAAGTATTTTGGTGCGGGCATTCTCATCAGCGGCGAGCTCTACCGATCGTTGGCCTCGGAGAACCAGGGCGACAAATTGATCGCCTGCGAAACCCGTTCGCTCGGGCGGGTTCGGTTGGCTGGCAAGCGGCAGAGCGTCGAGGTGTTCGAGGTATTTGTCGGCGATGGGCCACTCCTGCGGGCGGCCAAACGAAGGGGCCTCGGGGACTTCGCTGCGGCCCTCGCGTGCTTCGAGGCCGGCGATTTTGCGGCCGCGGAGGCTGGATTTTCCGCACTTTGTACCCCCAAAAACTCAGAGTCCCCGGAGGACCGTCGGGATCCCGTAGATCGCGCCGCAGTGATCTATGCGGTGGCCTCTGCAGAACTCCTAGCCTCGCCGCCCGAGCACGAGTGGCAGGGTATTCTCGAGATACAGGGCAAGTAATGGGGCAATAAAATTGACCCATGAGGTCGCGACGTCCATGATGCCTCGCTGAGCAGCGTGCGGCGGCGGTCATGACACTGGCGATTGGACTGACCCTCGGGGTTCTTTTTCTGGTGATCGTCGGTCTTTCGTGGACGGCAGTCAGCCCGGAGTTGGTGCTCGTCGGCGGGCTCCTGCTCCTTCTGGTGGGCGGTGTGGTTTCGCCAGCGCAGGCGCTCAGCGGTTTCTCGAACGAGGGCGTGGCGACGATCGCCGCGCTCTTTGTCGTCGCTGAGGGCATGCGCAGGACCGGGGGCATTGGTCGGGCCGGCGTTTGGTTGCTCGGGGCGCCGCGAACCTGTGCGCGGGCCCAGTTGCGCATGATGGTGCCGGTCGCGGGCCTGAGCGCGCTGCTCAACAATACGCCGGTGGTGGCGATGATGATGCCGGTGGTCAGCGACTGGGCCCGTCGTCGCGGGCTCTCGCTCTCGCAGTTGCTGATCCCCCTGAGCTACGCGTCGATCTTTGGTGGCCTGCTGACGCTGATCGGTACCAGCACGACCCTGGTGGTCAACGGCCTTTTGTTGGCGACGCCGGGGCAGCGGGGCCTGTCGATGTTCGAGCTCGCTTGGGTCGGCCTGCCGGTGACGATTGTCGGCCTCGCCTACATCGTTCTCAGCACCCGCTGGTTGTTGCCGCCGCGCAAACCGGCGCGGCGACAGCTCGACAACCCAAGAGAGTACACGGTCGAGATGCTCGTCAGTCCGGGCTCGGCGGTCATCGGCCGCTCGATCGAAGAGGCCGGGCTCCGCCACCTTCCGGGCATGTACCTAATGGAGATCCAGCGGGGCACCGAGCTGCGGATCGCCGTCGCCCCGAGCACCCGCCTGCACTCCGGCGATCGCCTGGTTTTTGTCGGCATCGTCAGCTCGGTGATCGACCTGCAGCGCGTGCCCGGCCTGGTCCTGGCGACGGAGGTTCTCTACTCGCCAAAGAGCCGCGGTGCCGAGCGCTGCCTGGTGGAGGCGGTGATCGGTCGACAGAGTCGGCTCTTAGGTTTGACGGTCCGCGAGGCCCGCTTTCGCAGCCGCTTTAACGCGGTCATCGTCGCGATCGCCAGGCAGGGCGCGCGCATCGATCAAAAGATCGGCGAGATCCGCCTGGAGGCCGGCGATACCCTGTTGCTAGAGGCCGCGCCGACCTTCGTCGAGGACCTCCGCGGCTCCCACGATTTTATTGTGCTCGGGGCGATCGACGGCTGGGCGCCGCAGGTGCACCACCGTGCGCCCAGGGCCCGGGCGATCCTCGTGCTGATGATGCTAGCGGCCGCCAGCGGCTTGATGTCGATGCTCGAGGCCTCCTGCATCGCAGCAGCGGCGATGATCGCCAGCGGCTGTGTACACGGCGGCCAGGCCACGCGGGCGATCGACTGGGGCGTGCTCCTGGGCATCGGCGCGGGCCTTGGCATCGGCGTTGCGGTGGCGAGTAGCGGCGCCGCATCGATGGCCGCGACGGCGCTGGTGGAGGTCGGTCAAGGCAGCCCCACCATCGCTCTGGCGGCGATCTACGGGCTGACCACGCTCTTCGCCAATCTGATCACGACCAAGGCCGCAGCGGCGTTGATGTTTCCGATCGCCCTGGCGACGGCGACGAGCTTGGACGTGAGCTTTATGCCCTTTGCGGTGACGCTGACCGTCGCCGCGGCCTCGGCCTTCGCGACACCCATCGGTTACCCGACAAACCTGATGGTCTACGGGCCCGGCGGCTACCGAGGCATCGATTTTTTACGCCTAGGCGGGCCTCTGTCCCTCATCATCGGCATCATCACGGTCTCGCTGGCGCCGCTCGTCTGGCCGCTCTAGCCCTGCACCCCGATCGCTCCCATGACCAATTACAACCTCACCCATCTCCAGCAGCTCGAGGACGAGAGCATCTACATCATGCGCGAGGTCGCGGCCGAGTTTGAGAACCCGGTGATGCTCTACTCGATCGGCAAGGACTCGTCGGTGATGCTGCACCTGGCGATCAAGGCTTTTTATCCGGCCAAGCCGCCCTTCCCGTTGATGCACGTCGACACCACCTGGAAGTTCCGCGAGATGACCGAGTTTCGCGACTCTTACGTCCGCGATACCCTCGGCTACGAGCTGATCATTTACACCAACCAAGAGGGGGTCGCTCAGGGCATCGGCCCCTTTAGCCACGGTTCGCAGGTGCATACCGACGTCATGAAGACCCAGGCCCTGCGCCAGGCCCTCAACAAGTACCGCTTTGACGCGGCGTTTGGCGGCGCTCGTCGGGACGAAGAGAGCTCGCGGGCGAAGGAGCGGGTCTTCTCGTTTCGCGACGAAAACCACCGCTGGGACCCAAAAAACCAGCGGCCGGAGCTGTGGGAGTTGTACAATGCCCGGATCCGCAAGGGCGAGAGTATCCGCGTATTCCCGCTCTCCAATTGGACAGAGTTGGACGTCTGGCAATACATCCACCTCGAGCAGATCCCGATCGTGCCGCTTTACTACGCCGCCCGTCGGCCAGTGGTCGAGCGCGACGGTCAGCTGATCATGGTTGACGACGATCGCATGCCGCTTGGCGTTGGCGAAACACCGATGATGAAAATGGTTCGATTTCGCACGCTCGGTTGTTATCCGCTGACGGGAGCGGTTGAGTCGACGGCGACGACGCTGCCCGAGATCATCCAAGAGATGCTGCTGACCAAGCAATCTGAGCGCCAGGGTCGGGTCATCGACCGCGACCAGGCGGGTTCGATGGAGGAGAAAAAGAAAGAAGGCTATTTCTAGTCTTTTGTCTTGTGTCCCTGGTCCCCTGTCCTCCAGACATCGCCCGTCCGAAGTTCGCGTCCCATCTCCAACGACCCCGCAATACCCATCATGTCGCACCAATCAGACCTGATCCAAGAGGATATCCACGCTTACCTCGAGCGACACGAGCGCAAGGAATTGCTCAGCTTCCTCACCTGTGGCTCCGTCGACGACGGCAAGAGCACGCTCATCGGTCGCCTCCTCTACGACAGCAAGATGATCTACGAGGATCAGCTCGCAGCGATTACCCGCGACTCGGCGACGGTAGGCAATGCCGGCGGCGAGTTTGATCCGGCACTGCTCACCGACGGTCTCAAGGCGGAGCGCGAGCAGGGCATCACGATCGATGTCGCCTACCGCTATTTCTCGACCGAGAAGCGCAAGTTCATCATCGCCGATACGCCCGGTCACGAGCAGTACACCCGCAATATGGCGACCGGTGCCTCCAAATGCGATTTAGCGATCATCCTCATCGATGTGCGCAGCGGGGTCCTGCCACAGACCAAGCGCCACAGCTTTATCGTCTCGTTGCTCGGCATCAAACACGTGATCGTCGCGATCAACAAGATGGACCTGGTCGACTTCGACGAGGCGCGCTACGAGCAGATCGTCGCCGACTACAAGGCGTTTGCGATGCGCCTAGACATCCCCGATCTGCACTTTATCCCGATCTCGGCGCTCAAGGGGGATAATGTCGTCAACGCCTCGGAGGCGATGCCCTGGTACGATGGCAAGACGCTGATGCACCTGCTGGAGTCGGTGTACATCGGCTCCGACCGCAATATGCAGGACTTTCGTTTTCCGGTGCAGTACGTGATCCGCCCGGATCTCGATTTTCGCGGTTTTGCCGGCAGCGTGGTCTCAGGCATCGTCCGGCGGGGCGACGAGGTGATGGTTTTACCCTCGAAGAAGCGCAGTCGGATCGCCAGAATCGTCACCCAAGAGGGCGACCAAGAAGAGGCGTTTCCGCGGCGGGCGGTAGTGATAACATTAGAGGATGAAATCGATGTCAGCCGCGGCGATATGCTGGTGCGCCCCGGTAATGTGCCCACACTGTCGTCGCGGGTCGAGGCGACGCTGGTATGGATGGCCGAAGAGCCGCTGATGCCGGGTAAAGAGTACCTCTTTAAATTGGGGCCAAAGGTAGTCTCGGGACAGGTAAGCACCCTGCGCCACCGGATCGATATCAACACTCTGCACCGCCAGCCGGCGCCGACGCTGGCCCTCAACGAGATCGGCCGCTGCCAGCTCAAACTGGGCACGCCCGTGGCATTTGACGCCTACGAGCGAAATCACGGTACGGGGGCCCTTATCGTCATCGATCGGATCAGCAATGCGACAGTCGGGGCTGGCATGATCCTCTCGCGCAAGACCGCCGGCGACGGTGTCGATCATTGGGACGCGCAGTCGCCGATCAACGGGTCGCCCGAGCTGAGTCCCGTGAGCTCAGAGCAGCGCGCGGCTCGCTTCGGCCAGCGGCCAGTCACACTGTTGCTCTCAGGGCTCTCAGGGGCCGGTAAAACGACGCTGGCCCACGCCCTCGAGCGACGGCTCTTTGATCAAGGCCGCGCAGTCGCAGTGCTCGACGGTACAAACATGCGACGAGGTATTTGTAAGGACCTAGGGTTCTCGGCAGACGAGCGCTCGGAGAATTTGCGGCGAAGCGCAGAAGTCGCTCGTTTGCTGAACGATAACGGCCTAATCTGTATCTGTGCGTTTGTCGCTCCACACGCAGAGATCCGTCGGCGGGCCGCTGAACTGCTCGGTGAGGAGCGGTTCTTGGAGGTGCATGTCGATGCGCCCCTAGAGGTCTGTCGGGAGCGCGAACGCGATGGGTTTTATCGGGCCGCGGAAGAAGGGCGCCTGGCTCATGTGCCAGGTATTGCGTTTCCGTATGAGGCTCCGGTGTCGCCTGATTTGCGGATCGATACGGTGGGTTTTTCGGTGGACCGTGCCGTTGAGGCGCTTGTTGATCTGCTGGTTTGTCGTGGGTTTATTGAGGCCTGAGGATTTGCTGGTAGGCGGGAGCTGAAGAGGGAGAGGCGGAGGCCGAGGCGGAGGCCGGACAAGGAGGGCATCACTCTCTCAGACAGGTCGGAACGCGCGTCGACCCCTAAAGGGGTCGATGCACGTCCTAGACTCCCTCGCGATGCCCTCCTCGCCCGACCCAGCGGCACGTCCTCCAGGCCGTATTGGGGAGTCGGCGATGTGGGGGCGGTGGAGTTGTTCGCGGTCTTTTGGGGAGGGGAGTCGGCGATGTGGGGGGCGTGGAGTTGTTCGCGGTCTTTTGGGGAGGGGAGGCGGCGATGTGGGG
>Ga0256845_1003430_pt1 | contig 10739 bp, 7 predicted proteins | sample RiftiametaG_FD_189101 | JGI IMG/M metagenome (GOLD analysis project Ga0256845, IMG submission 189101) | Tube worm associated microbial communities from hydrothermal vent at the East Pacific Rise, Pacific Ocean - Riftia | ecosystem: Host-associated > Annelida > Integument > Unclassified ... | reverse complement strand
AACAAAAACAAGCACCAGATGGACTCAAAAGGAATATCTTCCTGAAAATATCATTGATATGATTATTACTTGGTATCCAATTAAAAAACTCACTTTGTCTTGTGATGTTTCTTTTCAGGGAGAGAAGATTGTACCTTTATATGATCCTACTTGGACAAAAGTCCGCTATAAAGAAGATAAAGTCACTACTGTAGATCTTGCAGTGACCTATAACCTTTCTAAACATCTCGATCTCTGGATCAGGGCAGAAAATCTTTTGGACAAAGATTATACTGAATCAGGGTACCAGATGCCAGGGCGTTCATTATTTGGTGGCTTCAGAGTATTTTTTTAACCTGGCTTTAGATTAGAAAAGAGAAGGTACTATCCCCCTGATGCAAAACGTTCAGACATTTAATGTTTTCAAAGGATAAACCATGAAAATAATTGAGCAGAATCATAATATTATAAGTTTTCCCCAAAATCTTCTTCAAATTTTAGAAAAGGCGGGAAGAACCTGCTATAAATCAGAAGATAAAATCACTGATACTTCAGCAGAAATATTTGTAACCAGACTAATCAAACGAAAACATCATGCCATGATAGAGTTTGGAGATATTATTGTTCGCTTTCTTACAAACCGGGGAGTCACCCATGAGCTGGTACGTCACAGATTATGCTCATTTGCCCAGGAGTCAACACGCTATGTGCGGTATGGCAAAACCATTGAATTTATAAGACCTGTGTGGTGGGAAACCAGTACAGATTCACAGAAAAATCAGTGGGAAGAAGCAATGCTGGCAAGTGAGACCCATTATCATAATCTATTAGAAGATGGCTGGTCTCCCCAGCAGGCACGAGATGTATTACCCAATGCCATGAAGACAGAAATAGTTGTTAAGGCAAATATCCGGGAGTGGCGCCATATCTTCAAATTAAGATGTGGGAAAGGCGCTCATCCTCAAATCAAAGCCCTGATGTTTCCGCTTGTAAAAGAGCTGCACAAAAAACTTCCAGTTGTTTTTGATGATTTATTTATTTGAGGGACAACAAAGGAGGAGGTTTCCATGAAAATAGTATTTGTACATGGTCACATGTTCAACTCATATACCTGGTCCAGGGCGCACAGGGAACTCAAAAAGCAGGGTATTGATCTTGAGTTGTTTTCCCAGCTGCAATCAGGGCAGGCTGTTATCGAATTTTTAAACAATAAAAAAGTGAATATCTTTATTGGAAGCCTGTACCATGATTTGCCTCTTTATAATGAAATCATAGCTTCTGCCAAATGTGTTGAAAAACGGGTAGGAATTGCCAGGGATATGCCTGAAAAATTTTCTACTTTTTCAAAAGAGCAAATAAATACATTTAATATCTATTTAGATAAAATAAGTTTAGAAAATTACATAAACGGCATTAGATATCTTGCAAACATTGTAAACAGCTCCTTTGATTATAAACCACCAAAGACGATTCAAACCTGTATGATTTATCATCCTGATGCAGGTGATCTGTTTTCAACCGTCAATGAATACCACATTTGGTATTTGTCACGTTTTCCCCCGGGCGGAACAAATGCCACAATTGATGTTGTCCTGGGTATTGTCAGCTATTATGGTCAGATTACAGAAAATAATCATGATGATATTGATCTTATGATTAAAACCATTGAGTCCCATGGCATGACTCCTTTATGTGTATGCTTTGATGGAATCAAGGATGCTACCTGCCCCATGGAACAACGTTATCCCTGGCTTGAATATTTTAAAAGACCCCTGCCTTTTAATAATAAAAAAATATCTGCACTGGTTAATCTGATGGCAGGAAGATTATTATCCAAGGCAGATGATGCATTTGTTCTTGAAAAACTCAATGTTCCTATATTTCAGATGATTCGACTCTACCGGCAAAGCCCTGAAGAGTGGGCAGAAGATCCAGGCGGTCTGGGAAAGGGTTCCTTTGGGCTGGTGTATGGTTTATCCCAGCCTGAAATGGCTGGTATTATAGAGCCTTCCATGGCAGCGGGTTCAATCCGGGAATCGATTTCTGGTATGGACCTGGATACAAGACGATATGTCCCGATTTCTGAACGAATTGATCATCTATGCAGCAGACTTCTACGATGGGTGAAGCTTCAAACACTTGCCAACCATGAAAAACGCCTAACCATAATACTAAATAACAATCCCTGTAAGGGTGTTGAGGCAACCCTGGGTCTTGCAGCAGGCTTAGATACGTTTGAAAGTCTTTCAAAATTCATACAGGCTTTAAAAGATGCCGGGTACAATACAGGAGATGCACCGAGCAGTGGTACAGAACTTTTAAATCAATTTACCACAAAGAAAGCTTTTTCAGAGTTTCGATGGACCACAGTTGATGAAATTATAAAGAAAAACGGTGTAATCCATTTCATGGGGGAAAAGGAGTATAAAGAGTGGTTTGATACTCTTGGAAAAAATACCCGGAACAAAATTATTAAAGATTGGGAAAATTTTCCTGGTAAAGGTATGGCATGGAAAAGAGATGGTAAAGACTTACTCTTGATTACTGGATTGGAATTTGGCAATATTAAAATAATAATCCAGCCTAAACGGGGCTGCTATGGTGCAAAATGTGATGGAGAGGTGTGCCGTATCCTGCATGATCCTCAATTGTCTCCTCCCCACCACTGGCTTGCCACATATCTTTATATTCAAAAAACCTCCGATGCAATGATTCATTTTGGAACCCATGGTGCCCTGGAATTTCTACCGGGCAAGCAGGCAGCACTTAGTAAAGAGTGTTTCCCTGAAATTTCTCTGGGAGACCTGCCCAATTTTTATGTATATGTCATGGATGTTCCAGGAGATGCTATTGTTGCCAAACGAAGAGGCAGGGCAGTTATAATTGATCACTTAACTCCGGTTACCACCCCTGCACCTGTTGGTGATGATATTCTTAAACTCGAACAACTGGCAGGTGAATATAAGGTTGCAAAGGATAATAAAGAGTTACAGCGTAAAGCCTTGATCAAGGGTCAAATGAGACTGTTAATGTCAAAGTGCAACCTGTTTGGGAAGACAGAATTTGATGATTTTGAAGAACAAATCCAGGTTTTAAGCAGGCGTATTGAACAGATCAAGCGAACTTTATCACCATCAGGTATGCATATTCTTGGATCTCATCCTGATATTAAAGGTGTTGCTGCCATGCTCACAACTATCCTGATGAAAAAAGATGATAAACAACCAGAGCTTGAACAGATTGCTGCCCTTACGCAATCAAATACAAAGATAGTGTTTGATAACGCACAAAGTGTGATTCAGCTCATTATTGAAGATAATATTTATGTTTCACCAAACTCAGACATTAAAACCCTTGGTACTGATTTTATTGACTGGTGCAAAAAACTTGCGAAAAAAATTTTCATGGGCACCCGGGAAATCCCTCAACTATTAAAAGCATTAAATGGCGAATATATTGAGCCCGGCTTGTCAGGCTCTTTAGGTTTAGGTAAAACCCAGGCTCTCCCCACGGGTAGAAATATTTTTGCAACTGATGTCAGCGCCCTTCCCACTCATACTGCATGGAAAGTGGGTCAAATTCTTGCGGACAACCTCCTTGCAAAACATATGAAAGAAGAGAATAAATTTCCCCAGAGTGTAGGGATCAGCCTATGGAGTATTGATGCCTTTAAATCCGACGGAGAAGTCTTTTGTCAAATTCTCTATTTAATGGGTATGCGCCCGGTATGGAGCGCAAACCAAAAGGTATCATCCATTGAGCCTGTCCCTCTGGATCAATTGTCAATCATGGTTGATAACAAGAAAATTTGCCCAAGACCCCGCATTGATGTGATTATTCAAACCAGCGGTATTTTAAGAGATATGGTGCCCCACTTTGCCGACTTGATGGATGAAGCAGCTGTTATGGCTGCAGGATTAGATGAACCCGATGAGTTAAACTTTATCAAAAAACATACTAATGAGCAGATGGCTGAACTTAAAGACGAGCTGAAAGATCAGTTATCAAAAAAAGAGTTGTTTAGATTGGCAAGTTTCCGCGTATTTTCATCACCTCCTGGGACCCATGGCATTGGAGTTGGTCTTGCCCTTGATGCATCTGCATGGAATGATGAGAAAGATCTCACAGAGACTTATATCAACTGGGGAGGGGTTGCCTATGGATCTTTGAAACCAAAAGAGATGCCAGATAATATCAATCAGCAAGCCCATAATTTATATGCCAGAAATCTTAAAAATATTGATGTGACATATATGCGACAGTATTCTCCTGAGTATGACCTTGTAAATTCAGGTTGTTATGCATCTTATCTTGGTGGAATGTCCAATGCAGTTGAAACTATAGGGAAGAAACCTGTAAAAATATACTGGGCAGATACCAATGCTGTTGGGGATCTATCTGTACGTGATTTAAAAAATGATATTGAGATATCAGTCAATGCGCATCTTTTTAATACCCATTGGATCAAAACCCGACAAGAACATGGATATAAAGGCGCATCAAGCGTTGCAAGCCAGGTTAATAATCTTTTTAAATGGAGTGCCACCACAAAAAAAGTTGATAAATGGGTGTTTGATGAAGTTGTTAAAACCTATATCCAAAATTTTCAAAATTTAGAGTGGCTCAGACAGGATAACCCCTATGCCTTAGAGGAGCTGACCCGACGTCTCCTGGAAGCTTCCTCCCGAGGATTATGGCATGCAGACCCGGATTTGCTCGAGGATGTCCAGCAGGCTGCGCTCCTGGTTGAAGGGGATATGGAAGAGACCATGGGTGATGTTAAAGACGAATTCCAGGGAAGCCGTGTAGATGTCATAACCTCCAGAGACGTGGATAAATGGCAGCCGAAATTTAAACTGTAAAGCATCAAAAATAATAAAAAATAGAAAAATTGTTATACGCTAATTTTTCATTTTTCAGATAATGCTGTAATAAACATTTAATCCCTGAGTTCAAATTCAGGACTGGATTTAATTCCATTGGGATGATTTTCTGTCCGATAAACCTTTTGATCACTATGGAATTCATAATCAGGCAGTGAATTTGCTCCCAACTCATGGTACTCAGTTCTATAAAATTTTCCATCATCACCAAATTCATAATCAGGCTCTTCAGACCAGCCTTTTGGATGAAAGACTGTTCTGTAAATTTTGCCGTTTCTTAAAGTATAAACTGGGTGTTTGTCAGTTGATGAAATTTGAAATAGTTTTGGCAGATGGTTTAGCATTTGCATTCCTCCTATAATTGAAGTGTGATAAACAACAAAACCCCGGATCGATATAAATAATCAATCCGGGGTATCCCTTTTTTTACCACGGTTATATTCTCCCCTATTCTCCTCGTAGGGTATCAAATTCATCCAGGCAGGTCTTCTGACTCTTGGTTCATCCTAATTACTGCGCCTTCCCATCAAGTTTTAAACTGACAGTGGCATATTGCAGTTTTCGTCCCAAACACAGCGGCGGGTCCGCTCCGGATTTTAACCGGATTTCCTATTCAGCCATAGTATTGGCACCTGAATATATATTAATATTTAGAAACAAATCAAAAGTCAACCATAAACAGTTACTTCTGAATATTTGCCATGAAGAATTTTTTGACTCAAGCATTTAATTCCTTTAACAGAGTTATCAAAACTTTTAATAAATCCCTTGAAGACGGTCGCTGGTGTGGGCTTTTGAGTTGAAAGTGCTGCTCGGTTGATAAAGGATTGACAAACAAAGGGCTTCAGATGTATTATGTCCTCTTATTACTGATGCGGAAGTGCGCGGCTCACTGGTGGGGCCCTCGGACTTCAAATCCGATGTGGGGTGCTAAAACCGCCCCGGGTGGGTTCGATTCCCATGCACTTCCGCCACTAATTCTTGTTCTTAATTTTTTCTAACAATTCATTGACACCTTTAACATACTCCTTATTCTGGAGGGGTTTTGTCAAATGGTCAACATATTTATCTTTCTGCTTTATTTTATTAATTGATCCCAGAAATTCTATATTACTTGAAACAAAAAGTATTGGAATTGTTTTATTTTTTTGCCTAATATGATTATATACATCCATGCCATCATGCTCTTCTGAAAGCAGATAGTCCAAACTTATCAAATCATATCTTTTTTTGTCAAACAGCTCCATTGCGAGCAGTCCTTTATCGGCTATATCCACAATATGTCTGCATGGTTCTTGTGTTAACACTCGGCATAATATATCAGAAATAGCTTTTTCATCTTCTACAATCAGGATATTGCGCTTAATCTGGATATTTGATTGATAAATTTCATTTTTCTCTTTATCTGTTAACTCTTTATTAATAATCGGCATGGAGATAGTAAATTTTGTACCAAAATCAACTTTTGATTTAACCGATATGCTACCTTTATGCTGATCAACACATTTTTTTATATTGATCATTCCATAACCTGTGCCCTTAATATCAGTTTTATATGCTCCAGTTATATCTTTTGCCCCTTTTAATGTAAAAGAGGGCTCATAAATTTTCTTTAAATAATTTTTGGGTATTCCGCAACCATTATCCACAACTTCACAAAATATATTCTCCTTATTACAATATGTCCGAATAATAATTTTGGGGTGCTCTGTTTTACTTAAAGCATGTATGGAATTTTGCAGGAGGTTTATAAAAGCATGCTCTACCATTCCAGGATCAGCAAACAAATCTGGAAGAGTTGTCCCATTTTTTTTTATGACTTTTATTCCCTTTAACTCTTTTTTTAACAGGTTAACAACAAGATCTGTTTTTTCATTAAAACTGAAAAATTCCTGTTTAAGTTCCTGATCCTTTGCAAAAACCACCAGATTTTTTGTTAAACTTTTACCTCGCAGGGTTTGTTCAAGTGTAAGTTTGAGTGTTTTTTTAATCTCTTTATCTTCACAATCCAAAAGCGCGAGTTCTGTATTACCCATAATTACACCCAGGATATTATTAAAATCGTGTGCCATTGTACCTGCAACCTGACCTAACAATGCATGTTGAGCCTGATCAGCTGCTATTGACTGGGCATCTGTTTTTTCCTTTTCAGCATGTACCCTCTTGGTAATATCCCTGCTTATCCCCCTATAGCCTAAAAGATTTCCTTCATTATCATATATTGGGATGCCATTGGTTTCAAGGACGATATAGTTGCCGTTTTTATGAATATATGTGTTTATAAATCCCTCAATATTTAATTCTCTGGCAACCTTTTCGCTATAATTTCGCAGGGCATATTCAACCTCTTCAGCCAGCATTAAAGCAAAAGGCATGGTGCCAATAAGTTCATCAGGGATATAACCCAATATATTCGTAACAGTCGAGCTAACAAAAGTAAATCTGTTGTACAGGTCAACTTCCCAGACAAGGTGATTTGAATTTTCCACAAGGATTCTATACTTTTCATTATTTTGATGGATGGATTCCATCATATCAGAAATAGTATCACTCAAAAACTCAAAAACATCAATTCCTCTATATGTTGGCTTCTGCTGTTGGTTAATAGTCTTGATAATTGTCCTGACAGGTCTGTTAATTGATTGATAAATAAAAAATACTAACAGGAGTGAAATGAGCACCAGAGACCCTATTACATAACCATAGACTCTATCTGTTTTTGAAAGTAAATTTGAATAAGCTTTGGTATTTTTTACAATAAACACTTGCCAGTTCCATGGTTTGAAACTTGACCGACTGACAAAAAAATTATCCTTCCCCACTTCCAAAGAGATGAGTTTTCTCTGTACATATCCATGTTTTATAAAGGTTTGCGGGTCTGTTGGAAGATCAACCAGGAGAACTATTTTTTGTTCTATAGTATCGTAAATTAAGCCTTTTAAATTTTCCTGGTTAAAAAATTTTTCGATCTTGCTTAAAGCAAATGCTTTTTCAACATTTAAAGCTTTATGATTATTGCCAGGGTCAGATAACAACAAGTTATCAAGGCTTATATTACAAATACTATTTATCCTCTGGGAAAAGGAGGCAAGATCGTTTTCAATGTTCGCTTTTGCCAGCTCTGAAAAAGGAGTCAGAACAAAATAATAGAGGAGTGCCCATAAACTAAACAGAAGTATTATAATAGGAACAGTGGTTCTAAGTATTAAACTGTTTTTAAATTTGAACATGAATTATGATTGCTTAAAAATTGGTTCTGCTGTTATAATACCCTCTGACCTGAAAACCTTCTTGTTGCAACTTCTGCCATTGTATTCTCCCAGGGGAATGTCGTATTTGTTTCAGGAAAACATCAAACATAAATAAACTTAACTTAACATCCAAGTCTATTCTTTACAAATTTCTTCCAATGAGTCAAGGGGGCTTTTAATTGCTGGAGGTGCATTTTCCATAACTTTAAGATAAATTTTTGTCATTTTTAAGTTGGCATGACCCATTAACTTTTGTACTGTTTTTATACTTTCACCATTTTCAAGCATATGAGTTGCAAAACAATTCCTTAATACTTGACATGTGACTGCAGTTTGAATACCAGCTCTTTCTCCTGCTCTTTTCACAGCTTTTTGTAATCCTGATTCAATTACATGATATCTTCTAATCTTCCCTGATCGAGGATCCTTTGATGTTTTTTTTGCTCCAAAAAGATATTGATAACCAAATGATTTTACCAGGATGTCTAATTTAACAGGTATGGTGCCTGGTAAATCAATTGAGCCATATCCTTTTTTTAAATCCTTTTTATGGATTTCACGAGTTTTCTCTTTATGAATAATCATCTCATCTTTTATGGAGCCTGGGAGCATCACAGATCGCTCTTTTCTATTTCTTGTTGAACGAATATGTATTTTATCATTGGAAAAATCAATGTCCTGAATTCTCAATCGGATACACTCCATGAGCCTTAATCCTGAGCCATACAATAGTTTTGCCATGAGAAGGTGATTGCCTCTCATCTTAGAAAACAGCTTAAAAAGCTCAGCTTTTGACAGAACTTGTGGAAGAGGTTTTGTTCTTTTTAATTTGATAAGACGCGGTTTTTCCGGGACTTTTTTATCAAGAACTTTTTGATAGAGAAAAAATAGAGCGTTCATTGCCTGTTTTTGAGTTGCTATAGAAGCTTTTTTATCGAAAGAGAGATGGTTAAGAAATATCTCAATCTCTCTTCCCTTCATATCAGAAGAGTATTTTTGTGAATTAAAAAATTTTATATATTGAATGATCCATCTGCAATAGATCTTTTCGGTGCTGTACGAATACTGGTAATGCTGTAAAACTTCACGCACCTGATCCATAAGTTTTAATTCAGCATCAGGTATAAATTTCTCTTTATCTTTCATTTTGGTGAATTATAATCTCGATGATGTTCCCCCGGATGAATTAGGGTTTCTTTTTAACTCCTTTGATTCAAGTTTCAAAGCAAAATCAATGATAAAATCACAAACATCTTCAACAAAGAAAGCACCGCTGTCAGTCAAGGAAATATGGTCATCTTTAATCTTGACACAATCAAATTCCTTTAGCGAATCAAGTAAATCTTTAAAAACATCAAGGACATTTTCATTGAACCTCTCTTTAAATACATTTGATGAGAGTCCTGTTTTAAACTGGAGATTTAAAAAAAGAGAACGATACATCTGGTCATTTTTTGATAAAACAGCACTTCTTCCAATGGGTGGAATATTTTTATCCAGAAGTTTTGAATAGATAGAAATATTTTCATGTTTATCAAAACTCATTGATTTTGAATAGGACCTTGCCCTTGAACCAAAAGAGATAATTGGCATCTCTTTTAGCCAATGGTATCTGTATTCCCAGAATTTCTTACCGGTAAAGTATCCATTCTGTTCATATCCCTGTTTTTGCATCCAGTTCTGCATCATATATACCATCTGAAAAAGATCGTCATCCTTGACAACAAGCCCAGGATTTTCTTTATATATCTCAATGGCAAGGGGGTTTACAATTTCATGGCGAATATATTCAACAGCATCAGGTTTAATATCCTCTAATATCTCCATATCATGTTTCATGCTTTTTATACTCTGACCTGGCAAGCCTGCCATCATATCAATATTACTGAGCATATTTAAATCATTTAATGTTGAGATGATTCTGCGTATATCCCCTTGTGTATGTTTTCGATTACAGATTTTTAAAATCCCAGGGTCAAATGTTTGACAGCCTATGCTGACTCTATTAATTCCAATATTCTTAAGGCCTTTTATTCTATCTGGGTTTTTCAGGGTTAAAGGGTGTGCTTCTGTTGTAATACTGGCATTGCCAACAATATTTATAACATTTTTTATCTTATTTATAATTGTCTCCAGCTGCTCATTGGGAAAAGATGTTGGGGTTCCTCCGCCAAAATATATACACTGAACTTCTTTATTTTTAAACAGACCTGCCTGGTTGTAAAGATCAATCTCTTTTAAAATAGATTTAAAATAGAGCTTTTGCTGTTGTTTATTAACCTTGTGGGGAAATGAATTGCAAAACACACATTCAGAAAAACAGAACGGAAGATGGATATAAATCAGTACTCTCTTCTCAGCTTTTATACTGTTTTTAAAATCATCCAAAAAAAATTTTGCGGTCGAGGGAGGGACATTCTTGTATTTATGAAGTAAAAAAAAATCAGGCTGATTTTTTGTGTAGTCCAGGGATCCTTGGAAAAAATTATTTTTCAGCTTTTCAAGTTTTGTAATATCTAACATAAAATCTAATTCTCCTGCACTCTTCTGATACTGCCTACTCTTTTAAATAAATATTTAAGTCATCAAAAAGCTGAGTTGAAAACAGTAATGTTCTAAATTTTTT
>Ga0256845_1003429_pt1 | contig 10740 bp, 4 predicted proteins | sample RiftiametaG_FD_189101 | JGI IMG/M metagenome (GOLD analysis project Ga0256845, IMG submission 189101) | Tube worm associated microbial communities from hydrothermal vent at the East Pacific Rise, Pacific Ocean - Riftia | ecosystem: Host-associated > Annelida > Integument > Unclassified ... | reverse complement strand
GGCTATTATTCGTCTGGGTTGGAGGCATTTGATAGGATCAGAGGGTGAGTGCAGCCCCTACTAGTCACTGTTTGATACACGTTAATGTTGCCTGAAAAAAGGTTTTCCCCTTGTTTTTGGAGGTATGTTGTGAAAAATAATAAAAAGTTGTGTTTCTTTCTGTTCATCTTTGCCAGTTGCATGTTGCTCACTAACTCGTATGCTGCGAAGAGTTTGGACTATTATGCAAAACCTCCATTTTCTGGGCAGGATATTAAGCCAAATGTTATTGTGGCTATGGATATTTCTGGTAGCATGAAGTTACCTGCGTATAGCCAAAAGAATGTAAATTGGTCGCGTGGATTGCACACAAATTTTGATAAAACGAAGAGTTATTTCGGATATTTTAATAAAGATATTGATTATATATATGATGTAAGTAAAGGTTTTTTCAGAGCGCCAATAGCAGGGGAGACGGGGGACTGGAGCGGTAACTTTCTTAACTGGGTTGCTATGCGCAGAATTGATACAGCCAGGAAAGTTATGGTGGGTGGTAAAGTTTCTGTTAAAACGTTGGATCAGGATACGAGCTCTCCCACTTTCAATGAAAATGTTTTGATCAATCGCCATAAGGCCAGTGAGTGGTCTAACTGGAGAAGCACCTGGGACGGTTATTGGGTTATTGAGGGTAATAATGAACCTGAAGATAGAAGGATCAGGAAAAAATATACTCTCAATATGACAGATGGTCTTACGCCCGCAGCTTTTAACGATGGAACCGAATTTTGGGTAAGGGATGGTCAGATAATACCCCAGGTCCTTATAGGGTCGACTGTTGTTTTGGAAGATGATCAAACCGGACATTCTCCACTGGAAACCGGTAGTGTTCCTGTTGAGTGGGATAACACTACAAAAGATTGGACGGAGGTGGAATTTGTCAATGCCTATACTGATCCTGTTGTCGTTGTAAAATCAGTTTCGGAAAAAGATGGTGCACCCGTTGTTGTGCGGGTCAAAGATGTTAACACAAATTTAAGCAATGGGAAAAAGGGGTTCCTGGTAAGGTTGCAGGCATGGGATTATGATTCCGATCAAAATCATAACGAAGAAGTCGTTATGTATGTTGTTGCCGAAAGTGGTAATCATAATGTTGCCTTGGATGGCGGGGGCACATTGGAATATGCAGCCAGAAAAGTTCTTAACAATAGGTGTGGCAGTAGCAATTTTTCCACTCTACCTTTTGGTCACATATTTGCATCACCACCGGTTGTTTTTACAAGTGTTTCAACATTCGATGATCCAGAAGCAGTAATAACCAGGAATAAGAGCATTACCACAACAGCTTTTGATTATGTAATGCAGGAACAACAGCTTAACAGTTACACTAATTGTAATCATGGCACGGAAGAAATCAGCGTTATTGCCATAATGCCAGTTAGCGGTACAACCCAAAATACCCAACAGCAGGTGGAGATTGGTACACAGACTCGTGTCTCGCATAAGTGGAAAAAAGTTTCTCTTGCTACCACTTTTGCAAGTACTGTTCAGGTGGTGACGGATATGCAGACGACCAATGGCGGTGATCCTTGTAATCTGCGCCATAATTTTATTGACGAGTCATCATTTAAGCTACATGTGGATGAAGAACAATCCGATGATAACGAAGTCAAACATGAAGGCCTGGAGACAATAGGATACCTGGCAACAATCGGGAATACTGCCTATAATATTCGTGTGGGTGTAAAAGATGAGCCAGTTGGGTTGTTGCAGGATATTGCACCTTCAATGCGGATTGGCCTGGCCGTTTATAATTATGATCATACCAAGGCTCCAAGTAAAATCTATAAAGGGAATACCGTCCATGGCGGTAATATGCATCCTGCATTTCCTGATATTAAAAAACTCCCCGCTGACAGAACAAATTATGATATTTCCCTGTCAACCGGGGTGCATGATCCTGTTAAAAATATCTACAGAGTGATTGAAGAACATCCACTTATATGGGGTTCAACGCCGATTGCCGAAACACTTTATGAAATAAAAAACTATTTGCAGCAGAAGGACGCTAGCGGTGATGGCTTTTATGCTGATAAAAGCACTAATCCTACATATCCATCTGGCGCTTTAGGTGGGCCTCAGGATCCTTACTATTATTCTGAATTTGGCGGCTTAGTCTATTGTGCTGATACTTTTATTTTACATTTTAATGATGGTGAACCTTTTAGAGATTTTGACGGTTCGGGGCACCCAACTGATATTACCGGGGATGGAATCGGGGCAACTGGACTCAATGAAGAACTTGACGATCTTGCCTGGGATTTACGTTATTATGACCTCAGAACAGATACAGGTATGGATGAGAGGCAGGAGGCTGTAACGTATTATGTATATGCTGCCCTCGGCGAATCTGAAATGTTTTCATCAACCTCCAGGAAGATGAGGGAATCGGCTGTAAATGGTGGTTTTATTGATAGCAATGACGATCATAAGCCGGATCCAAGGCATGATATAGGTGGAGCCTATTCAGATATTAATAATTATATTAAGGCCCATGAAACTCCATCTGGATCCGGTGTCTATTCCTGCTCTACCAATGAATGGGACAGTGATGGTGACTGTAACCCCGATACGTTCTATTTAGCAAATGATGGATATCAGCTTGTAACTGAGCTTACCAAGGCTTTTGCCTCTATTTTGCAGCGAAGCTCTTCCGGTACGGCGGCATCTGTTGTGTCAAGTTCGCGTTCTGGTGAAGGTGCTGTTTACCAATCAGTTTTTTTCCCAGGGTATAAAGATGCTGAGGGTAGTGCAATTAACTGGGTTGGTGAGGTTCGTGCATTGATGGTCGATGCGTATGGTCATATGCGTACAGATATGTATTTGAATCCTGTCCCCGGCGCAACAAATTGTATTTCTGAATTAGGGGCAGGGTCGTTATGTATCTCAAGAGATACGGTTCATGGCCCCAAACAGGTGAACACAAGAAATGAAGATTTAAACTATAATGGGACAAGAGATGTTGATGAACCCGATTATGATGGTGACGGGAAGCTGGATTACAGAGATCTTATAGTGGTTTTTAAAGATGGTAAAATTAATTTTTGGGATGATGTTAATGAAAATGGTGTGCTTGATGATGAAGATCAGGTGACATTTTCTCCTGATATTCCTGGCTGGCATGGTAATGGTGTCCTGGATTTTGAGCAGGATGCCGATGGTGATGGTGTTCCAAGTGCCTCAGAGGATATAAATCACAATGGTGTGCTGGACACTGAAGATCTGAATGGCAGTGGCGGTGTCACGCCTGATAGCGAGCTTGTCATTGCTGGTGTTGACACCAAATTGTTGGATTTTCTCTGGAACTCAAAAGATTGGCTTGATGACGTATCTTTGAACCCTCTTCTGCAAAGATCAACATATGATACTGCTCCTGTAGCAAATTCATACAGATATATTTTTACCTTTGTCGACAAAAATAAAAATATGATAGCAGATGCAGGCGAAGTGATGGATTTTATAAGTGATTTGCCTGAGCCTACTCTGGCTGCCATTAAGAACACTGATAAAATATATCCTTACCTTACTCTCTATCCGTCTTTTGATGATAAACCCCAGTGGGTAAAAGATCTGGAAATTTTAGATACCGCTAATGGTAATACGACATTTAAAGATGAATTACTGCGGAAGCAGACAAGGCGACTTATAGAATATGTTCGGGGAGCAGACCAGCCTGCATTAACTATAGGTGGTCTTACCGATATTGTTCCGGCTATGCGTAGTCGCCAATATCAGACGGAGGTTGGTGGAAATCATTATACCTGGCGCTTGGGTGATATAGTTAGTTCTTCTCCTACACTTGTTGGAAGACCGGCAGAAGGCTATCATTTGCTCTATAGAGATGAGAGTTATGCTTATTTCCTGGCTCGGTACCTCAATAGGAGATCTGTAATATATGCTGGGGCAAATGATGGTATGATTCATGCGTTTAACGGTGGGTTTTACAAAAATGATACTAAAGAATTTGTTACTCAGGTTGGAGAACCGTTTATAGACAGTAATAATAATGGTACCCGTGACGCTGGTGAAAGATATAGTGATTTAAATGGGGATGGGAGCTACACCCCTGCCAATCAGACCAACTTTGCACTTGGTGAAGAATTATGGGCCTATATCCCATTTAATCAACTGACACATTTGTACTGGATGTCAGAAAAAGATTATCCCCATGTGTATTATAATGATTTAACGCCAAAGATTTTTGACGCTAAAATTTTTGCAGAGGATGTGGATCACCCTAAGGGTTGGGGCACGGTGATGGTTGTAGGTATGAAGTTTGGGGGAGGTCAGATTTATGCGGATACGAATAAGGATGATATTGTAGATATTACAGCTAATGCCAGTGGACATATTGACCAGCAGATGAATTCTGCTTTTGTGGTATTTGATATCACAAATCCCGAAGTTGCACCTAAGGTCCTTGCAGAAATAACTCTACCCGAACAGGGCTTTACCACATGCTTCCCCACTGTATTGCCTATGCGTAAGAAAACAGGAAGTGGGAATAGTGTAAGTTTTGGTGGTAATGACTGGTACTTGGCCTTCGGTTCAGGGCCTGCAGATGTGAATGGTGTTGCTGCAAGTCGAGATGTAGCAGGACAGGTCGCTCTGAGTGGTACGATTGGTGATATATCTGTTATCGATGAGGGAAGAAGTAAACAAAACGGAAAATTTTATGTTGTAAACTTAAGAGCATTAACAGGAATAGATGATACAGGTTTCCCTGTGAACCTTCCTAAGCGTGTGGAAGTGATAGATACTGCCGGGGCGCCACTGGTTGTAGACGCTACAACAACCCATGCATTTATTGAAGAATTTAGTGATATTTCTTTTATTTCACAGCCCGTTACGGTTGATATGGACTTGGACTTTAATGCAGATGTGGTCTACTTTGGTTCTATCATATGGGACAGTGCAAATAGTGCGTGGGGTGGAAAACTCAAGCGATTGATTATCGATGACAGCCTCACCACAACCGACTGGGTTAGTTCGCTTGATTTTGGTGCGGGGGTTGTAGATAGAGCTGATAATGTGCTTCTGGATTTAACTCTGGCTGGCATAAATGGAATCAATCAACCTATTACCACAGCGCCCACTGTGACAGTTGGTGCCGGAACAGGTTTTAATCGCGAACGTTGGGTATTCTTTGGCACGGGAAGATACTTAGTTGGTGGTGATACTACTGACAGCTCTCCACAGAGTTATTATGGAATTAAGGAACCGTATATGATTGGTGCAGGTAGTTTGAAAACCTTTACCTGGACTGAAGTCGTGGCCAATCAACTGCTTAACTCTACTAATATACTAGTGTATAATGATGGTACTGTTGAGGGCCATCCGGTTGTGGGTGGAAGTCCTGTCACAACCTGGGATGATATGATTGATGCCATGGAGGGGCCGACTTCCACATTTGATGGTTGGCTTATCGATTTTACTGAAACTAATGAGCGAAATTTAGGTCAGGCTGCGTTGCTTGGAGGATTGCTGACCTTTACGACCTATACACCGTCACCTGATATTTGTAAGGCGGAAGGAACAAGTGCTCTGTATGCACGCTGGTATGAAACCGGGACTTCGTTTTACAGGAAAGTTTTTCAGGATGGTAATACTTTTGTCGACAGAAATGGTGATAATGTAATAGATCATGGTGAGCTGGTAATTTCAGGAAGAATTACACTTGGTAAAGGTATGGCGCTTACGCCCAATATTCACACAGGACGTGAAGAGGGGAGTAAAGCGTATGTTCAGACAAGTGAAGGTGACATTGTTTCTGTTGAACAGGGAGTTGTTGGTGACAATAAATCTCAGAAGACCAGTTGGATGCAAAGACGATAATGTAGGTTTATAAAGTTATAACGTTTAATCAGAGCCAATCATTTATGATCCATATAAGTGATTGGCTTTTTGTTTTTCTTTTACTAGAATCGTGGTGAATAGACATTTTGATGAAGTGATAAGGATGCGAAAGAACCGTGTTTGTCTGTTTTTAGGAAAGAGAATATGCTTAACGGACTTAAATTTAGGATTATCAGCTCATATGTAATTCTTTTATGTTTTGGTATGTTCCTGACTGATGCAGTTGTTGTTGCTTTGTGGCAAAAATCGATGGTGCGGTTTGAAGTACAGGCTGGATTGTTTCTTCTTGAAAATATTGTCGATAAACCTCAGGGTTCTGCAGAAAAAATACGTGAGAAAATTTCTGCTATTACAGGTGGAAACTGTCTACAGTCTGCTTTCTTTTATAACAATACATTTACGCTGTACCAGACAGAAAATGTTGGAAAATCGTTGCGGAAAACAGTGCGATTTGCCACAACATCAACTACACCTGTTATCCGCTACTATGGAAAAACTTGGGGTGTTTTCAGCCCGGCTCACAGGTATGTCGTGGTAGCACGAAAAATACGAACTGATTCGTCGTATCCTGCTTCAATCGGGCTACTTTACGACCTGAAACCAATTTACAAGTCTATCTGGCAGAAACAGAAAGTTGTTCTGGTATACATGTTAATTAATGTAATGGTCTTAAGTGTGTTAGGTCTGTTCAGGATGATTGAGTCTATAGTGAAACCACTTGAGAATCTGGTTAATCTGGCAGATGAATATCATGGTGGCAATTTGGATCTTTACTCACCCCAGACAAATGGCCAGGAATTTCGAAAACTGGCATTTTCTCTTAATTCGATGGTTAAACGTATTGACGATGATAGAGAGAAATTAAAAGAAACTGTTAGATCCCTGCAAAACACCAATGAATTGTTGAATAAAAGTCAAAAAAAGGTTATCGCCTCTGAAAAAATGGCAACAGTGGGTATTTTTTCTGCGGGTATGGCACATGAAATTGGTAATCCACTTGGTGTGGTGCAGGGATATCTTGAATTATTAAATGATGATACTCTTGCCAGGAAAGAAAGGGATGTTTTTATCAGCAGGGCAGTTTCTGAAATTGACAGGGTTAATCAACTCATCCGGCAGCTTCTTGATTTTGCGGGTTCTGCGGATAGTGATAAGGAAATTGCAGATATTGAAAAATTATTGTCTCAGTTTGATTCAATGCTTGCTGCACATAAAAAAATGCAGGGAATAGACTATTCGCGCACCATGGATATTGATGGGCCTCTTTTTATTCAAGGCAGGGGAGCAGCATTGCAGGTCCTTCTCAACTGTCTGCTTAATGCAATTGATGCAGTTTCGGAAAAAAAGGATAGTGTTGAAAAAAAAATAATATTGAGTTGTCATCAACAAATAAATGATGGGGTAGCGGGGATTAAAATTTGTATAGAAGATAATGGGATTGGTATCGAAAGTGATAAAGTTTCTACAGTCTTTGATCCGTTTTATACAACTAAAGAGGTAGGAAAAGGAACCGGCCTTGGATTGTCTGTGTCATATTCTTTGGTTAAAAGTATGAGTGGGGAAATATGGATTACCAGTGTATTGGCTGTTGGTACAATTGTACATCTTTTCCTGCCTGTTTATCCGGAAATAGCAGCCATTGAGGAAACCCGAAAAAATGGTTAAAACTGATTCTGGCAGACCGAATTGTATTCTTGTCATAGATGACGAAGAGAATATGCGACACATGCTTTCTACCATGTTAACGAAACATGGTTATGATGTTGAGATGGCTTCTGATGGCCTAAGCGCGTTTGATATGGTTAGAAAAAACACCTATGATTTTATTCTTTGCGATGTCAGGATGCCCCATGTAGATGGGTTACAGTTTCTGAAGCGTGCTAAAGATGATATTGTGGCCTCAACCGTTATTATGATGTCGGCATATGGGACTGTTGAAACAGCTCTTGAAGCGATGAAAGCAGGGGCCTATGACTTTATTTCAAAGCCTTTCAAGGTTGATGAGGTATTACTTTCCTTGAAAAAAGCTGAAGAACGTGAAGTGTTGAAAACCCAAAATCGTCAACTTATTGAAATAATCAGAGAAAAACAGAAACCATCAGGATTTGAAACGATAGTTGGGGAAAGCCAAGAAATCAGAAAAATTGTTCAGTTAGCAACTAAAATTGCCTTGTATGATGCTTCTGTTTTGATTACAGGGGAATCGGGAACAGGAAAAGAACTTGTGGCAAGGGGGATTCATTCTTGTTCATCAAGATCTGCTAAAACGTTTTATGCGATTAACTGTGGATCAATTCCGAAGGATTTGCTTGAGAGTGAACTTTTTGGCTATCAAAGGGGGGCGTTTACGGGGGCTGATAAAGATAAGAAAGGTATACTGGAAGTTGCTGATGGCTCGACACTTTTTCTTGATGAAATTGGTGACATGCCTTTGGACATGCAGGTTAAATTATTGCGTGTACTTCAAGAAAAAGAAGTGAGACCTCTTGGTTCGTCCATATCAAAAAAAATAGATGTGCGAATCCTGGCAGCAACTGGTCGATTACTGGAAGAAGATGTTAAAAATAACCTCTTTAGAGAGGATCTATTTTATCGCTTGAACGTTCTTACTCTCCATCTGCCACCCCTTCGGCAGAGAGTCGACGATATTCCTCTTCTTTGTGGGCACTTTTTACAAAAATATAATCATAAATTTGACACCAAAGTACAATATCCTGGCGGTGATGGCATCAAAAAAATGATGGATTATCAATGGCGTGGCAATGTGCGTGAGCTTGAAAATATAATCCAGAGAGGCGTGGTATTTGCTGATGATAATATATTTGATATTGGTCAGATACCTGATGCAAATGTTCAACAAAAAAGTGATTCAAGTTTTCAAATCCCACATTGTGGATTCTCTCTAAAGAAAGCACAAAAAATTCTTGAAAAATCAATTATTGAAAAAGCGCTAGTTGAAACTGGAGGAAATAAATCAAAATCAGCTCGCCTGCTTGAAATAAGTTATCCATCACTTCTGAGTAAAATTAAAGAATACGGGTTGTGATAGGCTGCACGGTATCGTACCGCTTACTTTAGGCTACCTTGCAAAATTTTCCCTGCTTTCTTGTAAGATAGGAAATATGTGAGATTGTTGTAGTATTTCTCTTGAAAAGAATTTGTAACGATTGTTTTGTATAAAACTTTTCGAGGGAGTTGAGATGAATAATCAAAAAGCTTTTACTTTAGTTGAATGTATGACTTGTATGGTTGTGTTGTCGATTTTGACACTTATTGCAGGGCCTTCGCTTAGAGTTTTAAAGAAGAGAACAGTTTTTCGTCATGAAGTGATACAGTTAGTAAATAGCTTACAAGAAGCAAAAGTGATGGCGATAAAAAATAATAGTTTTGTCGTTTTGAAAGTAACAGAGACTGGTTACACAATCTTTGTTGATGATGGAAGCCTGGGAGGATTGTCCGGCGATTGGGAAAAACAAGATGGAGAGAAAGCATTAGCGAGTCATTTTTTGCCTGATAGCATTAACCTTACAACTACATTCACTCTCAATCGTACCAGGTTTAATGGAAGAATTGGTAATAAAGCGGGACGGGTAATTCTTACTGACAGCATGGGAAAAAGAACGGAGATCGTAATGAGTATCACTGGTAGAATTCGTGTACAGAAAACATGACTGATTGTTTTGTCGCAGCGCTTTTCACTTGACTTTTCCGTCATAAATTTTGTATATATTTGCGTGTAAATGAATAACCGTTCATTATGCCATACATATTTTGTATTGGTGTGGAGCTTTATTTTTTTAACTTTTGAAGAAGAGGAAATCTATGTCTAAATTAGTAGCACCTCATGGTGGAAAAGGATTGGTTTGTGCCTTACTTGAAGGCGCGGAACGTGATGCAGAACTCAAAAAAGCAGCTGGTTTGCCGAAGATTCAGATCTCGGATCGTGCTAAAGGTGATTTGATCATGATGGGAATCGGTGGTTTTTCACCGCTTACCGGTTTTATGAAGAAAGCTGACTGGAAAGGTGTTTGTGAGAATTTCCAGATGGCTGATGGTACTTTCTGGCCTGTTCCTATTACTCTTGATGTCACTACTGCTGAAGCTGCAGAAATTAAAGAAGGCTCTGAAGTTGCTCTTGTTATCGGTGATGATGTTTTTGCCACCATGCTCGTTGAAGAAAAATACGAGATGACAGAAGCTGACAAGAAGTGGGAATGTGAAAAAGTTTTCATGGGTGAAGGTGAAGAGTCTGTTGATGGTAAGTTCTGGGAACTTGCCCCGGAAGATCATCCTGGCGTTATCATGGTTTTGGCCCAGAAAGATGTTAATCTCGCGGGTCCCGTTAAGGTTCTCTCTGAAGGTGAGTATCCTGCAGAGTATCCTGGCGTATACCTTAAACCTGCTGAGACCCGTGCAATGTTTGATGAGCGTGGATGGTCCAACGTTGCTGCTCTCCAGCTCCGTAACCCAATGCATCGTTCACATGAATTTCTCGCTAAGATTGCAGTAGAAGTATGTGACGGCGTTTTGATTCATTCTCTTATCGGAAATCTCAAGCCTGGTGATATCCCTGCAGATACCCGTGTACAGGCAATTGATATTCTTATTGAGAACTACTTTGTTAAAGAGCATGTCATCAATGCTGGATATCCGCTTGATATGCGATATGCCGGCCCACGTGAAGGCCTCCTGCATGCAACCTTCCGTCAGAACTATGGCGTTAACAATATGCTGATTGGTCGTGATCATGCTGGTGTTGGTGATTTCTACGGTCTCTTTGAAGCTCAAGATATTTTTAATCGCATCCCTGCTACTGGTGATGATGCTAAAGATCTCCTTTGCAAGCCA
>Ga0256845_1003428_pt1 | contig 10741 bp, 9 predicted proteins | sample RiftiametaG_FD_189101 | JGI IMG/M metagenome (GOLD analysis project Ga0256845, IMG submission 189101) | Tube worm associated microbial communities from hydrothermal vent at the East Pacific Rise, Pacific Ocean - Riftia | ecosystem: Host-associated > Annelida > Integument > Unclassified ... | reverse complement strand
TGGTCAGTTTAACGACCAAATAAAAGGAAAACGCTTGTTATTTAATAGAAAATGAAAAAAACTACACCTTTCATATTGCTTTTAATCTTTGTATTTTCTTGTACAAGTAATACCATTTATAAAAAACCAGATGATCTAATTTCTGAAGATTTAATGGTTGATTTGATTTTGGATATTCAAATTGCCAATGAAGCTAAAAACAATAAAAATAGTCAAGAAAAACGTATTTTAAATTATATGCCATTGGTATATAAAAAATACGGTATTGATAGCACTCGTTTTGCTAGAAGCAATTTTTATTACACAACGGATATTGACGATTATACTAAGTTATTAAAAAGAGTACAGGCGAAACTTGAACTCATGGAGAAAGAATATGAGCATTTAATTAATGTTCAAGATTCATTGCACCCCAACAAAAACAGAAAGCCTCTAAAAGAAAATCATTCTAAAGGAGCTATGATTGAATAAGTTTTTTATTTCTTGAAAAATAAACAAACTCGTTGAATTGTTTTATCTATTGAAATAAATTCGAAATCAATTTCTTTCAAAATTTTAGCACTAGAAAAATTGTATTTATTATGAATCGATTTTGCCGAACTTTTTGTTAATAAAAGGCTCATTCTGGTAATTTTTGAAACGACTACTGCTACTCTCCATGCAATTTCACTTGCAAATTTTGAAATTTTTATCGTTGGAGGTTTTTTCCCAAAACTTTTGGCTATTTGTGTGAAAATCGATTTTACACTTCTATTTTCTGACACCAAAATATAACGTTCATTTTTAATTTGGCTGTGCATCAAATAAATCATTGTTTTCACAACATCTTTAACATCGATATAACCCGAAACACCTTCCGTATAGAATTTCATCCCTTTATGTGTCTTTGAAAAAATCTTTCCAGTTCCTGTATTCCAAAACCCTTCTCCAAAAATAATTCCAGGATTTACAATAACAGCATCCAACCCTTCTTGAGTTCCTCGCCAAACCTCCATCTCAGCACCCTGTTTTGTAATTGCGTATTCATAGTTGCTATTGTCTATATTCCATTCTGCCAACTCATCGATAACTTGATTGTCTAACGATTTACCAATAGTTGCAATTGAACTTACGTGACACAATTTTTTAACGCCAGCAGCAATTGAAAAATTGACAATATTCGCTGTGCCTTCAATATTTGCTTTTCGCATTTTATCATATTCTTTTGGATTAAAAGAAATCAATGCTGCAGCATGATATACTTCTGATATATTTTCAAAAGCATTTTTTAACGATGTAGTATCTATTATATCCGCTTCTAGCCATTCTATTCTCGAAAAATAAGGCATTATATCATCAAAATAATAAGAAAAAACTCGCTCAACTGCTTTTAAATCACTTGTTTTTCGGTGGATTGCTCTAATCTTCTCTTTATTTTGAGTCAATTGCACCAATAAATGTGCACCAACCAAACCTGTACCTCCTGTAACTAAAATCATACTACGAAAATAAAGAAATATTAATTATTCATTCTTAATTGTTCATTGATTTTTATCTTTGTCGAAATTAAATTTTTAAGATGAAGAACTTTGTTGAAGAATTAAAATGGCGCGGATTGTTGCATGATATTATGCCAGGGACGGAAGAGCAACTTGCAAAAGAAAAAACGACGGCTTATATTGGGTTTGATCCAACTGCCGATTCTTTACATATTGGAAGTTTAGTGCAAATCTTTATTTTAAAACATTTTCAATTATGTGGTCACAAACCAATTGCTTTAATTGGAGGTGCAACAGGTATGGTTGGCGATCCATCAGGAAAATCGGCTGAACGTAATTTATTAGACGAAGAAACGTTGAATAAAAATATTGCGGGTGTAAAAGCACAATTAGAACGATATTTAGATTTTGGATCAGGAGAAAACGATGCCGAATTGGTTAATAATTACGATTGGATGAAAGATATTTCGCTAATCGATTTTGTTCGCGATACCGGAAAGCATATCACCGTGAATTACATGATGGCAAAAGAATCTGTAAAAAAACGAATTTCTGGAGAAAATTCAGACGGAATGAGTTTTACTGAGTTTACTTATCAGTTGTTTCAAGGTTATGATTTTTACCATTTATACAAAGAAAAAAATTGTAAGTTACAGTTAGGTGGCTCCGATCAATGGGGAAACATTACAACAGGAACAGAACTTATTAGACGAAAAGCACAAGGAAAAGCATTCGCTATAACGGTTCCGTTAGTTACCAAAGCCGATGGTACAAAATTCGGAAAAACCGAAGGCGGAAATGTATGGTTAGACGCCAAAAGAACATCACCATATAAATTTTATCAATATTGGTTAAATTCTTCGGATGCTGATGCAGAGAAATACATTAAAATATTTACTTTTTTAGACAAAGAAACCATTGAAAAACTAATTGCAGCGCATAAAGAAGCACCACATTTACGCTTGCTACAAAAGAAAATAGGCGAAGAAGTAACTATTTTAACACATGGGCAAGAGGCATACAACAATGCTATAAAAGCGGCTGCAATTTTATTTGGTAAATCTACTTCTGGTGATTTAAAGAGTTTGGATGAACAAACCTTTTTAGATGTATTTGATGGTGTGCCACAAGCAACCATTACTCGCGAACAAATAGAAAACGGATTCGAAATTGTGCCTGCTTTTGCTGAAACTGGTTTCTTAAAATCGAATGGTGAAGTACGCAGAGCGTTAAAAGAAAACTCAATCTCCGTTAATAAAACAAAAGTAAAAGACGATTTTGTAATTACTACTGTTGATTTAATTGCCAATAAATATGTATTACTACAACGTGGTAAAAAAGGTTACTTTTTGTTGAAAGCGGAATAGTTTTACTTAACCTGTGGTATATGGTTTGTTGCTTAAACGCCAAGATAACAAAAAGGTACTGCGTGAAGGAAATTCTGTTGAATTTCCGTGATAATCATTAAACACTCTCAAGCAATAAATTATATACGACTTGTTTTTTCGCTATTCAATAAATCAATAATTTCTTCTGCTGATGAAATCAATATGTTGGTGTCTATAGAGGTTACTCTAATTAATCGTTATAGCTCTGCTAAGAAATTCTCAAAAAGAAGATTAGTTTAATAAAGCTATCATAATCTTTTACTAAGGTTACAAGTACACCTTTTAATAAATTATATTAATGAAAATAATTTTTTTTATAAATATCTCTTATTGATAAATATTGAGGTAAAAGGGAGTCCATTTATAAGTTTGGAAAGTAAACTATCAATAACTGAATCTTGTGATCTACTATCTTTACTCGTAATAATTTTATTGAGTTTCAATATGGATGCCGTTGATACTTCTCCTGATTTATGAAACTCTTTGAGTTCAAAATCAATTACTAGGTTGCTAAATAAATTATCTTCTTTTAGTTCGACTTTTCGATTTTCATTCCAATTATTAATAAAAGAGAAGTAAAAGATGAAGTGTTAATGAACCACTATGGACTGAAATGTCCATAGTTTCAGGCTCGTGACTGAAAGTCACCCAAAGGCTACTTCTCTAATATAAAGTTATTACCTCCACCGTCTTCTGGCTTTCTATGATGCTCCAACTCATTGACCATTTCATCAGTAATATTTCCAGTACCCCAACAACCATAACCAATACCCCAGAAGTGACGACCCCAATACTTCTGCTTTAATTCTGGATATTCCATTTGCAACTTTCGAGAACTCCTTCCTTTTAATTTCTTTATCAAAAAACTCAAACTTAACGATGGACGATATGCATGTGAATATGATCTCTTGAAACTACTCCCTTTAAGATTATTACATCTTCTGACTCACAGATTTGAACTAATAGTGTCCTACAACGAATTTGAATATCTCCTTCTAATACATTATATCGATATTTTGTACTCCAAACAATATGAGCAGTTAATCTTGAAATACTATGACCATTTATTCTTTGTTCTGACATCATCCAAAGATAGTGTTTTTAGAAGCTGAAAGCGAAATGCACTAAAGTGCATAGTTTTAACTATTTCTGTGACCAATAAAAATTGCTCCTAAAATCCAATTTATAGTTTTTACGTTTTTATTCTACTTTTGACAACGTGTTTTATAATTTCCTTCTATTATCATCCGATTTTGTATCGATGAGTTTGTTGTATGGATCTACACCAACTTCAACAGGTTTTTGATCTACAATAATGGTAATTTTATTATTGATACTTGTAATTTTATACTTTTTTAGATACAATTCTATTTCTTTCTTTACGCCATCAACCTCTTCTTCTCCAAAAATTCCAATATCAATATAATCCGCCAATTGAACAGACAAAACAGGTTTTTTCATTTTATCAGTTTTATAAGAAATAGTATCGCCTACTTTTTCGCCATAATAACGCTTCCCTTTTTCGTCATTTCTATATTTGCTCACAATAAACTCAATTTCTACCTCATATTTTCCATTGTCTAGTTCCGTTGATTTCACATCAACAATTCTATTTCTGTAAAGTGTAATAGTTTCAAACATATCTTTGATAACATATTGCAAACTATCTGGTGTAACTTCTCTAAAATGGTTCACCATATCAATAGATGTTGTATAAGGTGCATCTTGAAATTTCACTTTCTCAACATACTTTTTCAAGGCTTTATTCATCTTTTCTTCACCAATATAATCGCTCAAAGCATAAAATACCAACGATCCTTTTTGATACCGAATATATGCCTGTCCGTCGTTATACATCAATGCATTTTCTCTTTTGGTTTCGGTTGTTCTTGCCAATAAATAAGTATCTAATGCATCTTTTAAAAATTTACGCATTTTTGATTTTCCATGTTGATGTTCCAACACTTTTAAAGACACATATTCTGAAGCACTTTCAGACAACATCGTTGCGCCTAAAACATCGGCTCCAATTACTTGATGCGCCCACCATTGATGCGCTACTTCGTGTACCGTTATTGCAAACGGATAATCTACGCCTCCTTCATCTGTATCATCTACATCAGCAATAAATCCTATGGCTTCTGAAAACGGAATCGTATTCGGAAAAGCTTGCGCATAACCTCCTCCTGTTCTAGGAAACTCAATAATTCGAAGTTGTTTATGTTGATAAGAACTAAAGTTTTTAGAATTATAATCTAAGGATGCTTTCATCCCTGCCATCATTCTATCCAAATTATACTCGTGTCCTTTATGATAATAAATTTCCAAATTCACATCGTTCCATTTGTCTTTAACAACTTCATATTTCGCAGAATTAAATGCATAAAAATTTAATATTTTGCTGTCCATTTTATAATGGAAATATCTTCTACCATCTTCAACCCACTCTTTTTGTAAGTATCCAGGTGCAATCGCAATTTGATCTTCTGTGGTGCTAACGGTTGCCTCAAAATCAATCCAATCTGCATCATGAGAAATATAAGTATTTGCTAATGCTGTACTGTCTGATGGATGTGGACGTAAATCGTTCTTAGGTAAATCATACTTTTTTCGAGTTTTATTATCTGATAATTCACCCGAAGAACTATATCCTAATGAAGGAAATAAACCCGAATTCATAAATGTTCCATTTTCTCTAACAGGAGAATTGTTTCTCAAAAAAGTATTTGGTTTATTGTAAACTGTAAACGATAAAGTCAAACTATCACCTGGTTGCAATGGTGATTTAAAACGATAAATGTCAAAATTTTGAATCGTGTCTTCTAACACTAGTGTGTTTGGTTTGCTAAATTCAAAAGTACTTGGATACTGATTATGATTTAAGAAAACACTATCAATCACTTGCTCGGTTTTATTTACCATTAAATAAGTTCCTGAAGATTTAAAATCTCTAGTTTTAGGAAAAATATCTAAACTAACATTAACCGATACAATTCTTGGCTGCGCATAGTTTTCATATTTTTTATAACTTTTTTCCCACTCAACTCGTAATTTTTCTGATTCTTTTGATGATGTTCTTTTATTATCAATATTATTTACTTTATAAATCGAAAATCCAATCAATAGAAACGCCATCAAAAATCCTGAGAAGCCAAGGATTGCAATTCCTTTAAAACGCGAACCAGCAATGGATAATCTTTCTCTGAATGAATTTGGCAACCCTCGTACCCAAAATAATCCAGTAACAACTAATAGAGTCAATCCTCCTAAGAGCCAATAAACTTTATAAATAAGATATCTCGAAAACGACTCGCCATAACCATTCATATCAGAATATTGAAAACCTGGTCCTTGATTGTATTTTAATATTGCCTGCTCAACACCTGCAAAAGTTAAAAAAGGAATTCCGATTGAAATTACAAGCATTATAAATAAACCCAAATATGGATTACCAATCAACGTTTGAATGAATAATGCTAATAATGCCCAAATCACAAAATGAATTAGATTTAAAACATATAGTTCATAGATATAATGGCCTATTTCAAAATTATAATACCCATTATAAACCTGAATTAACATGCCGCCAATCAAAATCACTAACAATAACAGCACTTGCATTTTTATCAATGCTACTAATTTAGATAATAATAATGTCCAGTTGGGTATTGCCGTAACATCTACTAAATGATTAACACGTGCAATCTTGCTTCTATGCACTAACATTCCTGCGTATAAAAAAGTCAAGAAATTGATAAATAGTGAGAAAAAATTTCCAGGTGCTAAAAGCATTTTCCACGTTACAGGCAATGTTTTTGTTCCAAAAATCTCTCCTAAAACCGATGCAGTAATTAAAATAAATATTAAGCCTACCAGCACTATACTTATAAAAGGCATGCTTTTAATAATATATTTAACATCTACATTTGATAAACGCCATGTGGCTTTTAAATTTTGAATAAAAGAATAATCATGGGTTACCTTTGGTAAATTAATTCTAGTAATTCCTCCAAAATTATGTTTGGTTATTCTAACTCCTTTTGGTTTTCTAAAACTAAATGAAAGTGCATTTTGACTGAATGAAAAATACTTGTAAACCAATCCGAAAACGATTATAGTAATCGCCATCCACAGTAATCTGTTATAAATTACAACACCTTGAATTGGCAAAGGCATTTCATTTTGTTCAGAAACTGTCCAGTATTGGGTTAAATATCGTGCAGCCAAATCTCCATAAGGATCAAGAATTGCTGCTAAAAATCTATTTTCAGGATCAGAAAGTGCAGTTTCTACCATTCCTTGGATAAACATCAGCAAAATTACGGTTATAAAGCCCGCTGAAATATTTCTTAAAAAAGTAACCACCGCAAAAACAATGGCTCCAAAAAACAAGGTGTTTGGTATTATATACACTAAATATGTTTGCAAATAAGATAATAAATTAAAAGACTCAACAATATCTTGATTTGTTCCAGGAAGCCTAAATCCTATAAAAACCCCTAAGCCAATAATTAAAGTTATTACCAATACAACTAACCATGAACTAAAAAATTTAGCGAATAAATAATTGGCTTTTGTAAACGGATAAGAATATAATATCGTGTGCATTTCGCTCTTATAATCGCGATATATAGATACACCAATAATCGACGGAAATAAAAAGAAAATTATGACCGTCAATCCGCTAAACAATCCATAAACTCCAATGGGTGAATTTACTATTTTAGATGACCCTGTGCTTGCCGTTAAAGAATCGAAAATCCCTGCAGAACGGGCTGCAAGAAACAATGACAACATGAAAAATATGGCTAGATAGACGTAAAACGCTGGCTTTTTAAACCAGTACCGTAATTCTTGTTTGAAAATAGTTGAAAACATATATTTTATTTTAGCACCTGTAAAAGTGTTGATGAGTATTTATTTTTTTTAACTTAAAACTTGAACAGGTTCGTCTTGTTTTAAAGCAATAAAATATACATCATCTAATTGCGATGCCGTTTGTACAAATCCATCCCCAGGTTTTTCTGCTGCGTGTACGCGTATGTTTAATGTGTTATCTTGATTGTAATTTGAAGATAAAATATTATATGCTGCTTCCATAGCCTCTAAATCATCACGCTCAATAATTTTTGTCCATATTGTGCCTTCGATTTCTTTTGTGGCTTCAAGAGGAGTTGTATGTTTTAATATTTTCCCACCATTTAAAATGGCCATTTCATGACACAATTCTTTAACATCATCAACAATATGTGTAGAAAAAATTACAGTTGAGTTTGTTCCAACTTCGCGCAATACATTTAAAAATCGATTCCGTTCTGCTGGGTCTAATCCAGCTGTTGGTTCATCGACAATAATTAATTTCGGGTTGTTTAATAGCAATTGAGCGATTCCGAAACGCTGTTTCATCCCTCCAGAATACCCTGCAACATATTTCTCTCTAACATCATATAAATTGGTTATTTCCAACACTTCTTTTACCAGTTTTTGTCGATCACTTTTAGCACTTATTCCTTTTAAAGTTGCAAAATAATCCAATAAATCTTCTGCTGACATTTTTGGATAAACACCAAACGATTGCGGTAAATAACCCAATATTTTTCGCAAAGACATATTATCTTCAAGTACATTGATATCTCCAAAAGTAATCGTACCAGAATCCGGACTTTGCAATGTAGCAATTGTTCTCATTAAAGAAGATTTCCCTGCTCCGTTAGGACCTAGCAATCCAAACATTCCTGTTCCTATTTCGATACTTAAATCATCAATCGCTTTTACACCATTTTTATAATAGGTTTTGGTTAGATTTTTAATAACTAATTTCATAAGTCGTTGGTTTTTTATTGATTTACTGATAAATAAGTGTAAAATAACTCTTTTTTGTTACACTTTTTTTGATTTAATCGCAGGGCGATAGCCGAATTGGGTCAAATACCCCGACGCTTGTGTCGAAATGAAAAGGAAATTTCTATTTAATACCTCGTATGCTCTGCATCGAGGTCGTTTATTACCCTATTATTTTTTAAGCTGAGAAATATATTTGTTTATCCCGTTCTCATTCATCTGAACAACTTCCCATCCCTTTAAAATTTTTGCGCCTGAATTGATATAAAAATCTCTTGCTGGGGTATTCCAATCTAATACATTCCATTCTACCCTTCTTAATTTTTCTTGATGCGCTTGATTTATTACCGCAGTATATAACAAACCTCCTATGTTTTTTTTGCGCATGTCTTCACTAACAATCAAATCTTCTAAATGTATTGTTTTTCCTTTCCATGTAGAATACCTATAATAATACAAAGCCAATCCTACTACTTTATTTTCAACTTCGGCAACAAAAGTTTGAAACAATGGCTTTTCACCAAACCCATCTTTCTCAATATCTTCTATCGTGACTTCAACTTCATTTGGCTCATTTTCAAAATCTGCCAATTGTTGAATTAAATTAAGTATTGCTTTGGCATCAGAAATAAGTGCTCTTCTAATTGTTATTTTCATGTTTTTTAAGATTATAATCGTGTGAAATAAACGATATTTGTAAAAATTTTTATATAAAACTGGTTATGTCACAAAAACACACAACACTAGGGGAATTTATAATTGATAAACAAAAGCATTTTAAATACTCCTCTGGTGAACTTTCCAGACTTATAAATTCAATTCGTTTAGCAGCTAAAGTAGTAAATCACGAAGTAAATAAAGCGGGATTGGTAGATATTTTAGGCAATGCTGGAGCGGTCAACATACAAGGAGAAAATCAGCAAAAATTAGATGTTTATGCAAACGACATCTTTATGCAAACGCTTACAAACAGACAAATTGTATGTGGTATTGCTAGTGAAGAAGAAGATGACTTTGTTTCTATTCAAAGCAAAAATGGTGGGCATAACAATAAATATGTTGTTTTGATCGACCCTTTAGATGGCTCTTCAAATGTAGATGTAAATGTATCTGTAGGTACAATTTTTTCGATATACCATAGGATAACTCCCGTTGGAACTCCGGTTCAACAAGAAGATTTTTTACAAGAAGGCACCAAGCAAGTTGCCGCTGGATATATTATTTACGGCACCTCAACCATGTTGGTTTATACTACTGGACACGGCGTAAATGGTTTTACATTAAACCCAGCCATTGGTACATTTTATCTATCACACCCCGACATGAAATATCCTGAAGATGGAAATATCTATTCCATCAATGAGGGAAATTATATCCATTTCCCACAAGGTGTAAAAGACTATTTAAAATATTGTCAAGAAGAAGTTGATAATAGACCATACACATCAAGATATATTGGCTCTTTGGTTTCTGATTTTCATCGAAATATGATTAAAGGCGGTATTTATATATATCCAACAAGTACAAGAGCGCCGAAAGGGAAATTACGTTTACTCTATGAATGTAACCCAATGGCATTTTTAGCCGAACAAGCCAATGGTTTTGCATCCGATGGTTACAAACGAATTCTTGAAATTAAACCTACTGAGCTGCACCAACGAGTTCCTTTTTTCTGTGGAAGTAAAAAAATGGTGACTGTTGCTGAGTCGTTCATGAGAAATCATCCGAAGGACGAAAATTATTAAACTATCTCATTGTGCATTTTGGCACAATATCATCAAGTCCATCAACTCGAGTTTTTTTTAGAAAGGAAAAATATCGAGGACTAAGTGTTTTGACTCTAAAATTCTGTTTCTCGATACAATTTTTCTTTGTTCTACTTTGAAAAATCACTCGAATTGACGAATTTTAATAAAAATGGACAACCAGTAACTATAATATTTTCCAATACCTAAATAAAAACAATCAATTTCCAAGAGTGATATTTGTTCACTACCTTTGAAAAAGAATTTTTGTTGAACATTAAAATAAAAA
>Ga0256845_1003427_pt1 | contig 10742 bp, 9 predicted proteins | sample RiftiametaG_FD_189101 | JGI IMG/M metagenome (GOLD analysis project Ga0256845, IMG submission 189101) | Tube worm associated microbial communities from hydrothermal vent at the East Pacific Rise, Pacific Ocean - Riftia | ecosystem: Host-associated > Annelida > Integument > Unclassified ... | reverse complement strand
TCTGCTGCTTGTCATGTGGCTGGCCGCCCGGGTTGTGCGGGCGTTGCTCGCCAAGGTGCTGGGCCTGACAAAGATCGATGCGAGCATCGCCAAGACCCAGCTCGGCAAGCTGCTGGCGGCTCTCAGCCCGGGCATGACGATGTCCAAGGCGTTGGCGGCTCTGGTCTATTACGCGATTCTCTTGATGGCGTTCATGAGCGCCGCTGAGCTTCTCGGGCTAGAGGCAGTTAGCGAGGCCCTGGGAGCGGGCCTTGCCTACGCCCCGCGACTGCTCTCTGTGCTCCTGGTCCTGGGCATTGGCGGCTTCGTTGCGAGCAAGGCTCGGCGGGCGGTCGGAGCGATGCTCAAGGAGATGCGCAGCCCCTACGCGGGCTCGCTCGCGACCGTGACCGAGATCGGCATCTTGGTGATCGTGTTGGTGATCGCCGTCGATATCCTCGGCATTGACATCCGCTTTATCACCGACAACCTGTCGATGATCGTCGCGGTGATCCTGCTGACGCTCGCGTTCCTGTTTTGTTGGTCGATGCGCAGGCCCTCCGAGGAAATCATCGCCAACTACTACCTCCGGCGAATGGTCAATCCAGGCGATCGTATCCGTTTGGGTGAGGTTGAGGGCACGATCGAGAGCTTTACTCCGATCGGCGTGATGGTCCGTGATGCCCGTGGGGCCGAGCACTTTATCCCGGCACATCATGTGCTTGCAGGCCTCACTTGCGCCGGTCGTGCCCGTCGGCGAGGGAGCAGCGCGGCGGCTGGTGAGAGCTAGGGACACACGTCATGGGTCCGGATAACCCGAGGTTGCCGCCGGGCGATGCTCGCCCGCGGCGGGAGTTTGCCGAGGCGTTTGGCGGGGGAGACGTTGCCTCAAGCGAGGCACTTGGTCTCGATGACGCGGAGCTGATCGATGAGTACCTCGGCGGCAACCCGGCCGCGTACGGCGAGTTTGTCCGTCGCCACCAGATCCCGCTTTTTCGCCTTTTGCTCGGGTTGCTCGCCGACGAAGACCTCGCAGAGGAGGCCTGTGAGCAGGTGTTTTTAATGGCTGAGCGTCGTCTCGCCGAACTCGAAGATCGCAGCGCCTGTTACCAGTGGCTCCTCGGGATCGCCCGCGATGTTTCGATCAAGCTCAACGAGCGCGGAGCCTTCGACGAAACCAGGCCCCCCGAGTCAGGGGCCCCCCTAGATCACCTCAAGCGAGAGGTGCACGCGCTTCTCCAGCAGCTCTCTCCAGACCTGCGCTTGGTGCTCGTTCTCGTCGAGCTCCGCGGTGCGCCAGAGAGTGATGTTGCCGCCGCCTTGGGTTGCCCGCTCACGGAGGTGCCGGGGCTGGTCGCGGAGGCGCGGGCAGATTTCGCGAAGCTGCTTGCGGTGCGGGCGAGCCGGTCCTCGGGCTCTTTTTCTGCGACGTCTCGGGAGCGCAAGGCCGATACGCCGCATCTGCACGCGGGGGCGATTGTCGGCGAGCGCTACCGGATAAAGTCTTCGCTCGCGGCGGGCGGCATGGGTGTGGTTTACCTCGCGATTCGCTTGAGCGACGGCCTCGAGGTTGCGCTCAAGACCTTGCTGCCGGGGGTGGTCACCGACGAGACTTCGCTCCGCCGGTTTGATCGCGAAATCGAGGCGATCGAGCGGGTCGCTCACGAAAATTTTGTCGCCGTTCTCGACCATGGTCGCTCTGACGATATGCCCTACTTGGTCATGGAGTACCTCCGTGGCCGTCCGCTTGCGGCACTCGTGCAGGCGGGCACGCCCTTCGAACCAGTGCGGGCGCTGAGGCTCGTGCGCGGGGTTCTCTGCGGCCTCGCCCACGCCCACGGTGTCGGTGTGATCCACCGCGATCTCAAGCTCGACAACATCTTCGTTCTCGACCCCGCGACGGCCGACGGTGTGTGTATCAAGGTGCTCGACCTGGGTCTTGCGAAGCTGCTCTTTGATGACGAGAGCACTGCAAATACGATGCTGACCGAGCGCGGCGCGATCTTTGGTACGCCGTCGTACATGGCGCCAGAGCAGGCTCTTGGTGAAGAGGTCGATCTGCGCGCGGATCTCTATTCGATCGCCGTGATCCTCTACCAGCTGCTCGCCGGTGGCCTGCCCTTTGAGTCCGCCAATCCGGCGGCGCTCTTGGTCATGCACGTGTCCATCGCGCCACCGCCGGTAGCCCTGAGGGCCCCGCATCTCGCCGGCTGTGGAATGCAGCTACTCCTCGATCGCGGCCTGGCCAAGGCGCGCGCGGATCGTTACGCCAGCGCCGAGGAGTTCATCTCCGAGATCGATCGTCTGCTGGCGAGACCCTTGCCCTCGCCTGGCGATGAGCCGCCGGAGCGCGCCCTGTCGGGGCCCCTGGAGTCGACCGTCGAGCAACTCGCACCTGGCATGGGCGGCGGAGCAGGGGCCAAAGGCGGGGCGCAGGCGGGATCAACGAGGGTCGCCAGGGGCGGTGGGCTGCCTTGGCTTTGGCTCGCGCTCGGCCTGGTGACCGTTGTGCTGATTTTGGTAGTGAAGCTAATTGTGCTCTCTGAGGCACACTAAGGGCATTTCTTGCCTGTATTTGTCATTATGTGCCCCGCATTTTTTGATCTCGGGCGAGGTCTTGTGTCGCGAAGTCTGCTATGGCCCTGCGATGTTCGCGGCTGTGCTCTGGGATCTCGACGGGACCTTGCTCGATTCGCTAGCGCTGATCCTGGACAGCTATCGGCACACCTTAGCCGCACACAAGCTGCCGCCGCGCAGCGATGAAGATGTGCTCTCGGGGCTGGGCACGACGCTCGAGGCACAGTTTTGTCGTTGGGGTTACGGGGCTTGCCAACGCGAGCTAGTCGCTACTTTTATCGACTACAACCTGCGGGAGCACGATCGACTGGTGCGCCCCTTCGCCGGGGTTCAGGCGATCGTACGGGAGCTTTCGGCCCGCGGAGTGCCGCAGGCCTTGGTCACCAGTAAGCGGCGCCTTGGCGGTGAGAAGGGCCTGCGTGCCCTGGATCTCTGCGATCTCTTTGCGGTCGAGATTTATGGCGACGAGGTGGCGCGGCCGAAGCCGGATCCGGATCCGGTGCTGCGGGCGTTGGCCGGCCTCGGTCTGCCGGCCTCTAAGCGGGTGGCCTTTGTGGGCGACGCGATTCACGACATCAAGGCGGGACAGGCCGCTGGTGTGCATACGATCGCGGTCACCTGGGGTGCCGGTAGTCTCGCCGATCTTCACGGCGCCGACGCTCTTGTCGATAGCGCCACGGCCCTGCGCGCCTTGCTACTCGAATCGTAGTTTGGTTTAGTTTGGTTTAGTTTGGTTTAGTTTGGTCCCCGCATTACGAGCCGGTGGGGTAGTAGAGTTGCGGCTCAATCGGCAGCATCGGCTGGTCGACGGCGATTTCATCGTCGGGTTGAAACGCGGGTCGATCGACACAGAGCACCGTGCGCTGGCATTTTGTCGGGTTTTTGTAGCCATGGGCCTGGTCGTGGGACCAGGTCACAACAGCGCCGGCGGGCTGCGTCTGCCCCTGGAGTAGGAGGCCGCTAGAGAGCATCATCTCGCGCTCGTGCATGACGCGGTGCACATGGGTGGTGATGGCCCCACCGGGGTCGATGCGCAGGCGGTAGATCCCGCAATCTCGGGACTCAAAGAGCACATCGACTGTACCGAAGGCTTTTTGTTCGGTGCTGTACATATGGTCGCCTATACGTCGCTCGATGATCAGCGCTGGCCTCGCGGCTGAGAGCGCTGCGGGTTTTTCGAGGGTCAGTCGGACCGAGTCTACCTGGGCCCGCGGCGCGTCCTCGGTTGGTGGCGCCAGCAGATAGGCGCAGAGGGCCTCGGCGGCCGTCTCGAGCAGGAGAAAATGGCAGCTTTCGAGGAGAAAGCGCAGCTCGGCGGAGACCTTTGCGTAGTCGACGGAGCCCCGGAGCCCGCTTTGGCGGTGGGGGCGGGTGTCCAGGCGCAACTCGACGTCGATCGACAGGGGTTGTGGCGTATGCCGCTCGTGGGGGTAAACACCGATGATGCACTGCACGGCGAGCCCGCGCAGGCGGATGATATCTGGAGGGCGATCGTTCATCGGCGGCTTCACTCGCCGCGAGTATGCTCGATCTTCGCTTTTCGCGGGGGAGAAGAGCATGCGAAGTTGGCAACGATCGCAGAGCCTACTCTGCCCGCCGGTCCGCTTTTCACGGCCATCATCGTGGCCTTGGTCCGTGCACGACGCAGAGCGAACCGAAGCAACATCCTCAGCGAATGCCTTGACGGGGGACCGGTCGCCTCGTAGGCCCGTGGGCACCTCGACCTCGCCGAGAGCTGAAGGCGGATCGGTCGCGAAGGGTTGCGGGACCTCGACGGGTTCATGGGTATTCTTCGGTGATGCTCGGAGTGATCGAAGGACCCACGGCTGTGGGACTCTCCCAACGGCTCATTTTGAGCAGGATTGCGTTCAACGTATCGACCTTTTTCTCGAGGCGCCGGACACCTACCAGAATTTCATCTTCTTCGGGATCTGAGAAGAGTGACGTCATAAACCCCGCTATATAACCAAAGACTCCCACTCCAGCGAACATTACGCCAGCGGCCACCAGGCGGCCGAGTGAAGTCACCGGTGCGATATCACCATATCCAACTGTCGTCAGTGTCACGAATGCCCACCAGGCTGCGTCGGTCAGAGTCGGTACAGTCTCGGGTTCTACCGACTGGAGCCCCAGAGCTCCGGCGAGGACGATCGCGCTAGTGTACCCCAATGCTCGGATAAGCTGGGTTGCTCGTCCCCGATAGCGACGAGCCCTCCACGCGACCCGGGAGATACGCACGATTCTTACAACTCGAGCCATCCGCAAGCCCTGGAAAGCGTAGCTTAGCGGCAGCGCGGAGATGAGATCGAGCAACTTCACGGGGCTTCGAAGGTACGCCCATCGTTGCTCTGCGATGATGAGACCGAGAACCCACTCGAGAAGGAAGAAGCCGCAGAAGGCGAGGTTTTCGACATCGTATCCTGTGTTGACAAGATGTGTCTCTTGAGACAGATCGAGGATGATCGTCGTAAACTGCGGGATCAGCAAGATGTTGTTGATGAACCCGATCCCGTGGAGCACCCGCTCAAGGACCTCGCGTCGTGTAGACATGGCTCCGAAGATCACCTACCACGCGGGCTCAAGTCGACTGTCCTGAATGTTGGACACCTGTCATAACCTGAGCGTTTCTGTCCTGCTTAAGTCCATAAGCGATCGGGTTTCCTCCGCACTGCGCGATCTCTGGCCCACCGTGAGAGAAGAGGTCAGATACTCTAGAGACAATGAATCTCGAAGAAAAGCTGAAGAGTCTGGCGGCTAAGGCAGAGAACATGACTTCGATCCTCGAGACCGAGGAAGCTACCAAGAATGCGTTGGTTATGCCCTTTATCGCCGCCCTTGGTTACGATGTTTTTGATCCGACGGAGGTGATCCCAGAGTTTACGGCAGATGTGGGGATCAAGAAGGGAGAGAAGGTCGACTACGCGATTAAGCGTGGTGACGACATCGTCATGCTGATCGAGGCGAAGAAGGTCCAGGCCGACCTAAATCTCGCCCATTCGAGTCAGCTCTTCCGGTACTTCACGACGACAAAGGCCAGAATCGGGGTTCTTACGAATGGCGTCGTCTATCGTTTCTTCTCCGACCTGGAGGAGCCCAACAAGATGGACGAGAAGCCCTTCTTGGAACTCAACCTCCTCAATCTTCGCGAAAGTCTCGTGATTGAGGTCAGTAAGCTGTCAAAGGCAAATTTCGATCTCGACAATATGCTTGAGGCGGCGAGCGACCTGAAGTACATGCGCGAGATCCGAGCAGCGCTCGAACGCCAGCTCGAAGAACCGAACGAAGATTTCGTCCGCTTCTTCTTTCAGCAGGCGAATCCCAAGGGGCGATTTGTGCCCTCCGCGAAGACTCAGTTCGCGCGCCTCGTAAAGCAGACCCTCTCGCAGTTCATCAGTGACAAGGTCGGTGCTCGCCTCCGATCCGCGCTTGCTCGCGAGGACGCTTCGGTCCAGAAAAATGACACACGCCCGGAGGTCGAGAGCGATCCTGATGTCATCGTGGATGATTCGGGCATCATTACGACCGAGGAGGAACTCGCGGCCTATCGAGTCATTACAGCGATCGTCTGTGATCTCATCCCGGCCGAACGCGTCACCTATCGCGATAGTAAATCGTATTGCGCAGTCCTACTCGACAACAACAACCGAAAACCGCTTGCCCGTCTCCATTTTAACCGTAGCCAGAAAACTGTTGGCACGTTCGACGCCAAGAAAAAGGAGACTCGCCATCGTATCGACGATGTACAGGGGATCTATAGCCTGCGCGAACCTCTTCGAGCGATGGCAAAGCACTGGGTTAGCCTTGATCCTCCGGCTGCGGATACACCGAGCGATAAGGACAAGAAAGAAGCATCGAGCTAGTCCGGTTCTGACTCGATCTTTTTTGGGGCCTCGGCCTGCTCCTGTGGGGTTCCGGTTACTTTGAGAGCGAAATCGAACCTCCGTTGTCCCGTCGTGGCAGGCTTTTGGTGGCCGTTGCCCTAGCAGCGCTCGAAAGCACAAACGCCATAGGCCTGTCAGCACAATCCTTGCGCGACGCGGGGGAGGGCTGGCGGATCGGGACAGAAGGTGTTTCGATCGTCTGGTGAGCGACCGTGACCAAAGCCCTGAGGATGAGCTGCTCGCGAAATCTCCCGAGACTGACTTGCCTCACCGCTCGGCCTCGCTCGAGCGCGCTGACGATGGGCTCGACCAGTTGCTCGCCGATCCCCCCGAGACCGATGACGATCTGTCCCGCCGCTATGTGGATCTTGAACGTCACGGCGATGGGTCCGACCAGCTGCTCGAGCAACTCCCTGAGACCGACCATCACCGGGGTCGCTTTGCCGGCTACGAGGCGGGTGCGCGGGTGCGCAGGTTCATCGTCATCGCTCTGGCGCTCGCCTCGGTTGGGGCTGTGATCGCCGGCTACATGTACATCACCTATCTCCACGACAACCGCACGCCCGTGCATGCGGTGCCGCTGCCCGAGGGGACCGACATCTCTCAGCGCCCGCGGACGATGACCTGGTCGAGCGGCAAGGCGCGCCTAGGCCTCACTCGCGAGCCACCTGGGCTCCTCGAAATCGAACTGCCGGACCGCGTGATCCGTTTGGCCGAGGGCTGCGACTCGGCCCAGGTCCGACTCAATGTCGACAACGGACGGACCGTCGAAATGATCGTGCTCTTTGGCGAGGTCGACGAGATCCTGCACTAGACAACAAAGACAACCGCCTGGGCTCCTGCGAGCCCCTAGTGTGACGTTGCTATCCCTTTAGCCCGGCGACCTTCGCCTCTAGATCTTTGACGACCATTTCCTGGTGCGCGTAGTTGTCGGAGACGATCTTGTGGCGACCCTCGGCGACACCTCGCTCTTCGGCGGAGCTAGCCTCGCGCTTTGCCTTTTCGACACGCTTGACGAAACGAGCCCGCTGGTCGAGGAGCTGACGCTCGCGCTCGAGTTTTTTCTCGAAGAAGGCGAGTTCTTCTTCTTTGGTGTCGAAGCTCGGGGGCTCGGGGGGGCCGGATGGATTGAGCTTCAAGCCCTCGACCGGTGAGCCGAGCTTGGGGTTTACGCGCGTACCCGAGCGCCCCTGGGCCCGGTCGGTCGCGCGGGCCCCAACACCACCGCGGACTGGGCCCCCGGCGCTGGCTTTGGCATCGCTCGACATCGCAGACTGGGCCGATTTGGCGCCCGGTGCCTCTTCGGTCGCTTGCTCGCTGCTACCTGACCCGAAGATCAGGAAGGCCGCGACAGCAAGGATCGCGACGCCAGCAAGAATCGCGGGCAGCGGGCTGCCCTCCACCGGATCGACAGGCGGGGTTTCGGTGCTCATGGCCCGCAGGTTATAGCACGAGCCGATGGCTGTCCCGCGCACAAGCAGTTCCGGAGACAGCGACCGCCCCGACGCGAAGAAGTCCTGCGAGCAAGACTCGGACGAGCGAACCAAGGGCGAGATCAGCGAGATCAGCGAGATCAGCGAGATCAGCGAGATCAGCGAGATCAGCGAGATCATCGAAATCCCCCTCGATGTCGATGCCAATAGTGTGGGCCTCCGCCTGGACCGCTTTATCCACAGCCGTATCGTGCGACTCTCACGAACCCGTATCCAGGGCATCATCGCTGCCGGCAAGGTCCGCGCTGCCGCCACAGGCGAGATCCTGCGACGACCGGCGCAGCGTATGCGCACTGGCCAACGCTTGATCATCGACCGACCGGCGCCGGTCGAACCCGCGGTGACTATGGACTACAGCGTTCTCTATGAGGACGACCACCTGCTGGTGCTCAACAAACCAGCGGGCTTGCCGGTGCACCCCTCCGCCAGCTATCACCGCCACACACTCACCTATCTTCTGCGCACCCGCCTAGGGGCAGGTCACGGCTGGGAGCTCGCGCATAGGCTCGATCGCGAGACCTCAGGGGTGCTCCTGCTCGGCCGCCGAGGTCGCGGCGCCAGCGGGTCGATCCTCAAGCGAGGCTTCTTCGAGCGCACGGTCGACAAGCGCTACTGGGCGATCGCCCGCGGCACTCTCCGCGAAGAGCGAACCATCGATATTGCTCTCGGGCCCGCTGCAGGCTCCAAGATCCGGGTCAAGATGGGCGCCCGTGATCTCGCAGATGGCGGCCAACCAGCGCGCACAAAGATCCGTCCGATCGCCATGGGCTGCTTTCGCGGGCAACCCGTGACCCTCATCGAAGCGGCCCCCGAGACCGGCCGACAGCACCAGATCCGGGTTCACCTCGCCCTCATCGACCATCCTCTGGTCGGCGATAAGCTCTACGGTCTCGACGAGGAGCACTTCATCGCCGTCGCCGACGGCCAGCGCACGCTCGACCAGCTCGGCGATATGCTGGGTATCCGCAGGCACGCTCTGCACGCGATCTCGCTCAGCTTCGACCATCCGCTAAGCGGCCATCGCATGACCCTGCGTGCGCCCTGGCCCGCAGAGCTCGCGGCTATCGCCGACCCTTTTAACAATACCTGAAGTCATCAAATCAGCGGTGTAACTATCGCCATATCTAATGGCCATATATTGTACGGCCGCCTACTCTTGCGAGGCCGCGTACACAGTACCCTGCTTGACGAGCAAGATCCCGTCTTCGACGCCGCCTAGGGGTGTACGGTCATGGGTCGCGATGAGTAGCGCTCGACCCTGCTCTCGCCACTCACATAGAAGCTCACAAAAAATACCCAAGGCTGCACTGTCGAGACCGCTAAAAGGTTCATCAAAGAGCATCACTCGCGGCGCACCGCAGGCCGCGGCGGCGATCGTTACCTTGCGCCGTTGACCGAGGGAGAGGGTCGCGATGCGCTGATCTTCGCGGCCCTCGAGGCCAAGTGCATCCATTACCGAAAGCGCCTCGTCAACGCTACCGCCGCGGAGATCCGCGATCACGCAAAGCAGTTCACGCGGACTCAGATAGGGGAAGAGATCCGGCGTCTCTGGCACGTAGCCGAGGTTTCGACGGGCGGCGACGGGTTCATGATCGAGATCGTGGCCGGCGATCGCGACGGAGCCCGAGGCCCGATGAAGGATGCCGGCGAGAGCCCGCAGGAGCGTTGACTTGCCGCTACCGTTGGCGCCGCGCAACACGGTGATGCCGGCGCCCAGGCGCAGCGAACAATTATCGATGACGACCCGACCTCCGCGTCGCAGGCAGAGGCCCCGGGCATCGATGAGCTGCTGCTTGGGCTCTTGTTCGGTCATTGTTTGTGCTCCGATCTCATAGCGCAGTCGCGTGGTCATCGTCGCGGCGCGAGGTCTCGAGTCGACGCCTTGCCTGGTTGGCGGGCCCCACTTGGCGCTTTGCAGCGACGAGCACCAGTGCCGCAATGGGGAGCAGCGCGAGGCCACTGTCCGTCAGCTGGAGGAATACCAAGGCGAGTAAGATTCCGAACGCGGGTCCGCCACTCGCCCGCTCGTGGAGACGGCGCTTCGCCTCCGCCCGGAATCCCGACCAGATCGTCAGAGCGACCGCGAGTAGGGCGAGTGCAGCGATTTCGATCGACGATGCGACGACCGGCACTCCGCCGATAAACACCACAACGACGAAAACCCCCAGGACTGTCGGAGCGGTGCCGATGAGACCGACGATAAGACGAGCGACCAGCTGCGCCCACTCGTCAATGGGCAGCGCGTCGAGGTACCAGCGATCTCGATCGACAAGGCGATGGGCGACGAGCACAGAACTCGCGCCGGCGAGGCAGCCAAGGCCGAGCATGACTCGCATGATCCAGGGATCGCCCGGCATGCCCACTCGCGCCGCGGCAACGAGCGCCGCTGCGGTGATCGTCAGCGCGGCGATTTGTAGCAGGAGGCGTCGACGCAGGCGCTGCGGAGCCCGTCGCAGCAATGCCCTGAGATCGAGGCTTAAGAGTGCGAGCCAAGGACTTTTACACCGCGACTTACGGGGCCAGGGCCACCGCCAAACCCTTCCATCGGGCTCTGCAGGCGGGGTTCCGAGCTTTCGCCACAGATACACCGACGACGCGAGCACAAGCACGAGACCTCCGCTTCGCCAGAGTGGCTGCGCCCCTACGAACTCCGACCCGGCAGCTAGCAAAAAAGCAACAGCGAGCGCGGCCACGAGACCGATGATCCGATGCGAAGCGGTCGCGACGATCACGGCGTGGAGCTGAGTCGTCAACATCAGGCTGATCCATGCGATCCCGCAGAGCCAACGATCCCCCAGGAGTTGATCGCCGG
>Ga0256845_1003426_pt1 | contig 10743 bp, 12 predicted proteins | sample RiftiametaG_FD_189101 | JGI IMG/M metagenome (GOLD analysis project Ga0256845, IMG submission 189101) | Tube worm associated microbial communities from hydrothermal vent at the East Pacific Rise, Pacific Ocean - Riftia | ecosystem: Host-associated > Annelida > Integument > Unclassified ... | reverse complement strand
CGTCTCCGCCGTCCACGCCCGTTCCTGCTCACGCTCACACCAGCCATCCGACAAAGAAACCACCTCCTTTCCACCCCGCCAAACACTGACAGAAGCACCAAGCTCACCCCGCTCGGTGAAATTTCTCTCAAAACTCTCTTTCAATCGCTCCTCCATACACATACAAACTCCATGCACCCATAACCTGAAACTGAAAACTTGAAACTAAAAACTTCTTCCACCTGCGCCCGCCCTGCTGAATCTTGCGAATTCATGCCCGCCGACTACTTTCGCCGTCACACACCCAGCGATATCTTTGGTGACGATCAGCCACTAGAAATCGATCTCGGCTGTGGCGATGGGAAATTCCTCATCGAAATGGCACAGCAATTCCCCGAGCGCAACTTCATCGGCGTCGAGCGACTGCTTGGCCGTGTCCGCGGCGTCTGCCGTCAGATCCAGAGCTTAGGGTTCACCAATGTGAAACTCCTCCGTCTCGAAAGCCAATACACCCTCGAATGGCTGCTCGAGCCCCACACCGTTTCCCGCCTTCACCTGCTCTGCCCGGACCCATGGCCCAAAGCCCGTCACCACAAACGCAGACTCGTGCAAAAACCCTTCCTCGATGCCCTCCATCAAGCACTCACCCCCGACGGCGAATTTCTCTTTAAAACCGACCACCCCGAATACTACGAGTGGGTTTGTGAGGAAATGGAAAACTACCCCAAATTCACCCCCCTCGACTGGCCGGAACCACCCGCCCCCGACGCCCTCTTTTACCCAAAGACCGACTTCCAACTCCACTGGGAAGCCCAAGGAAAAACCATCAACCGCCTCCGCTTCAAAGTAGGATAGGCCTCCCGGCCTGTCGACTGCCTATCCCTGATCAACCGTGGCGGCGGTCTCCAACCGCCCCGCCCTGATCTCTCACCCCACATCCTCCAAAAAACTTAACAGGAAATCACCCACTCGCCATCGGCACAAAAAACGGCGAGGATCAACCGATCCGCGCCGTTTTACGTAAATAAGAAAACCTCCGATTACTTGAGGAAATTAGAAGGGATTAACTTCAATTCCTTCGCTGTAGACGAAGACGTCGGCTGGCCTTTCTCAGAACCATCTGGACCAGAACTGTAAATCAAAACTTTTTTACCATGAAGCTGCTTGGTGGGGGTTTCAAAAGGATGCTCGATTTCATCATCCAAACCATAATCGAAAATCATATAATACGGCCCACCCCACGGATCATACAACTCAGCAGTTTTGCCTTGTTTATCTACCAACATACCATCCTTATATGTCCCTGAAGCACCCTTAGGATCATCCAGTGTAAAATACGCAATTTTCTTAAAATTAACTTCGTCTTCAACGCCTACCAATACAGCCATAATCGGAGACGGCCCAGGCTCAGCATTGGACTTCAACTCATAATCGTCGTCGCTTTGATCATCCGGATCAAATGGCAAATAGCTGTAATCATTTTCAAACCGATCCACAGCACTGCCGAGGGATGTGCAAATATTGGTCGCCGCTAAGATTCTAGTTTTGACCATCGCCTTCATAATCATGGGCGTAGCTAGAGCTGCCAGAACAGCAATGATGGCGATAACAACCAGTAACTCAACGAGAGTAAAGCCGCTTGATTTTTGACGTGTCGATTTTTGATAATTCAATTTCATTGATTCAGATAAGTATGAGTTCGTATACTGCGGGCACTTAGACAGATTTCCTGAGGCAGCGCAACCACAGATTAAAGAAGGACAATATGTTGTAAATACACAACTACGCCAAATTCCGAGTATGGCAACCTAAAAATACCTAACCTGTCTAAAATAATTCTGAAATATCCTGTCAATTATTCAGAAAAATACCACCATACCCCTATGAATAACCTTCGAGAGCGCATTCGAGTGCTCATGAAATCCCCTGAATACCGCGCTCTGAATAAATCTGAGTTCGCCCGCACCCTTCAGCTCAAACCCAACGAACGATCTACGCTTCGCGCAGAACTCATCGCCTTGGAAAAAAAAGGCCTCATCATCTGTGGCAAAAAAGGCCGCTACTCACTGCGCTCAAAATCCGCCAAAAAAGGAGGCAAAGGCAGATCCTCATCGGGCGCGCTCCTCATTGGAGTCGTCCGTTTCCAGTCATCCGGTCACGCGTGGTTCTACCCGGATGCCAATGACGTTACCAACGAAGCCGCTGGCATGGATCTGAAAAAGTTCTCTCGCATCTTTATCCAGTCCACCAAAACCTCCACCGCCATGAATGGCGACCACGTTGCCGTGCGCATCGATCGTATCGGCCCGCCGAACTGGACTAAAAATAGAAAAGGCCGCAGCCAAAAAGCCGCCGGCATGCCCAAGCCAGATGACGAAGCCGCTGGATACGTCACCAAAATTCTCAAGCGCGGCATGGCCCGCATCGTTGGAACCTACTTCCACCACGGCAAATTTTCCCATGTCCAGCCACACGATGTCAAAGTGCCCGATATCAACATCGACGGCCAAGCCCCCCTGCCCGACCCGAAACCGAAACCTGGCCAAATCGTCTCCGTAGAACTCATCCGCTGGGACAACCCGAACTCCACGCCCATAGGACAAATCACCGAGGTATTGGGCTGGCCGGACACCCCGGGCATCGACATGCTCGCCATCGTCCAAAAACTCGGCCTCCGCACCGAGTTTCCAGACAATGTGCTCAAACAAGCCAAAGCCTTCGGCGACCGCGTTACCGAAAAAGACCTCGTTGCCCGCGATGACTGGAGGGCACTCCCCGTCATCACCATCGACCCCCACGATGCCAAGGACTTCGACGACGCCATCAGCGTGCAAAAACTCAACAATGATGACTGGCAGCTCGCCGTCCACATTGCCGACGTCTCCTACTACGTCAAACCCGGCACTGCTCTCGACAAAGAAGCCCGCGAACGAGGAAACTCCACCTACATGGCGGATCGCGTTCTGCCGATGATTCCGCGCGAACTCTCTAACCATCTCTGCTCATTGATGCCGGAAGTTGATCGGCTCACCCAGTGCTGCCTGATGAAAATCGGCAAGGATGGCCGAATCAAATCCGCCAAATTCACCCGCGCCGTGATCAACTCCGGCCGCCGCTACACCTACGAGGAAGCCCAGGACATTCTCATGGAGCCCGCAGCCGACATCGCCAAACGTTTTCCAAAAGAAGACACCGAAATCATCGCCATGCTTCACGAGGCGTGGAAGCTCGCCTCCGTGCTACGTAAAAGACGCTTTAACAGCGGCGCCCTCAACCTCGACATGCCGGAAATCTCGGTATTACTCGATGACAAAGGCATGCCCACAGGCATCCAAAAAAGTGAATACAACGAATCCCACCAACTCATTGAAGAGTTCATGCTCGTGGCGAATGAGTCATCGGCTAGGCTGCTCAAAACCCGGGGCCAAACCACCGTCTACCGCGTTCATGAAGACCCGGATCCGGACCGACTCCAAGAATATGCCGAGCTCGCCCGACTCCACGGCTACAACCCGGGCGACCTCACCAACAAAAAACACATTCAAAAACTACTCGATGAAGCCAAAGGCAGCATCGAAGAACCCGCCATCAAGATCGGACTGCTCAAATCACTCAAACGCGCCGCCTACAGCCCGGAGCCCCTCGGCCACTACGGTCTTTCCAAAACCGACTACTGCCACTTCACCTCCCCGATCCGTCGCTACGCTGACTTGATCGTTCACCGATCGCTGCAACGCCATCTTGGAAACCCGCCGAAACCTATCGACAAACTTCCGTCACCGGGCGAGGCCGCGCAAATTGCCGTCCATATTTCCGACACCGAACGCACCAGTGCCGAGGCCGAAAACGAATCGCGCCGCCTCAAGATGCTTCAGTATCTACACATCTGCTCACTCGAAGAAAACCCACCCACCTTCACCTGCGTGGTCACGGAGGTCCGTCACTTTGGACTCTTCATCGAAGCCACCGACATCATGACCAAAGGCATGGTGAGAATCGAAGACTTCCCCGAGGGAAACTGGACCCACAACGCCGACCTCATGCGCTTCGAGGGCCCCAAAGGAAAAGAATACATGATCGGCCAGCAGCACCCGGTCCAAGTCGCCTACGTCGATATGGAACTCCAGCGAGTTGACTTCAAGTTTGTGGAATAAATGAATTAAAAAGCGACTACTCATACCCATCATCCTCCGGCACCGGAGGGATGAGATCTTCGCGGAGCAATAGGCGCTCAACGGAAAGGTCATCCAGCAAATCCTCAGGAGTCTGTTGAATCACCGCTGCATAAGGAGTGATCCGGTCCACCTCGGCAATCGCCGCGTGCACCATCGATGAAATAATATCGGCATCAAATTTATCTCTTTCAAATAAGTTGGTAATTCGGAACATCAACTGGGATCGGTCCAGATCATACTCCAGCCCCCCCAGCGTGATCCGCTTATTCGCCCGGGCGAGGAGCTCCAGCACCACGGGCTCGTGTTCCACATCCAGCTCCATCGGCGTCTCCCCCACCACCGATAAGGCATTGAGCTGAGGGAAAGCCTGCGCATGCAGATGCACCTGAGTGTGATAAGCCTCAAAAGCCGTGCGAATCACATCGCGTCCCTCAAGGTGTTCATACTGCCAGGCTTGTTTGCCAAAGGCATCCATCACAGACTGGATTTGAATAGAGGTAGGTCGCATGCGGGAGTTGATAATGGATCACGCATCATTGAGCGAGCTATAATTTCCCCCATCGCTGCATTCCAGAATCCTCCACCTCCAAAAACCCATTTACCGCCCCCTCCCCAATCTCTTTCACATTCTCGCCCGATAAAATCGTCAGTCAACTTCGGGCAGAATACGTCCACCCCATCCTAAAAATCGTTGATTCTACAACAAACCCATCCACCTCGAACCCTCCTAAGTTGTCCGGCAACTTTTTTCGGCAACTTTTTATTTTTACGGTCGACTGCGTTTAGTCAGGACATCACATATTCCAAAAGAAAGCTGAGAAGCGCGGTATAAAACCGATCCCTGAAATACGCCTGCACCACCTCCTCAGGCGCATCATCGAGCGACCCAATTGCATCCAGCTTGTATCGGGCCTGTAATGCCAAACGAGCTTGATTCACCGCCCCATACCAATACTCAGCCCCATTTGGAGTGATTAAAATCGATTCCTCCGAAAAGGTGCGAGCATATTGAATAGCGGCGGCAACATAGCCCGTCTGCTTGCTAAAGCTCTCGACAAGATCCGGCACCACCCACTCATCCCACTCGCTTTCATCATCCATCAGCCCAGCCAACGACTCCGCAAGGTGCCCGGGTCGGCCCATATCCACCACGATCATATCCAGCACCGCCCAATCAGCATCGGACTCCGGCTGAATGGACAGGCCACCTTCTAATGTCGGGAGAATCGTCATTCGGCCTTCTCCATGGTGGCACGCAACTGATGCGCGTGTATTTGCTGCACAAAAAACTCAGCCTTCTCGCGGGAACCCGTCCAGACGATCGAGCGCCCCTGCTCGTGCACCTCCATCATCAAGGTCTCAGCCCGCGCCTGCGCATAGCCAAAGACCCTCTTTAAAATCAAGGTCACGTAATCCATCAGATTCACTGGATCATCGAGCACCAGCACATTCCACGGCACATCTTCCTGTAGCGTGGTTTGTGATTTTTTATCGATGGACGGTGAAACGGGCATGGCCTAAACATGTTAATCCAAGTTTCTAGCCGTTTGCAATACTTTGATTTCCTATTTCAACTCAATCGACTGACCGGCTTTCATGGTTTGCTCCACCGACTTGCCATTGTAACGAACAGTAAGTTCACCTCCTTGGTTGGAGGTGATTTTAGCTGTGGTGATTTTTCCCTCTTTCCATGAGGCATCCACAACAAATCCACCACGGGCGAGCAGTCCTTTGACAGATCCTTTTGGCCAGTCGGATGGAAGAGCAGGAAGGAGATCGATCTCACCGCCATTGGAGCGGTAGTGACTTTGCATGATCATCTCGGCAATACCGGAACAACCACCGAAGTTTCCATCAATCTGAAACGGTGGGTGAACGTCGAGCAAGTTCGGGTTGGTTCCTTTCTTCAGAAGGTTACGCACCATGAGATAAGCGTGATCGCCATCTTGAATTCGGGCCCAGAAACGACAACAAAACTGACTGAATCCGAGCCTTTCACCTCGATTCCATTACCTGAAACAGAAACGTCGCCACCTTGATTAAGGACACCAATGCGCATTTCAATGTTCAAACCATTATTGTCCACTTTTCCCGATGCGCTAAACACATTTTTGTCCGCTGTGGGTTGGATGATGTGCGGGGTGTTGAATGTAAGCGAAAGATTCTGATTCGCGGGCTTGTCTGCTGAAAAGTTCAGCACGAGGACGCGATCGGGGTAAGAACAAAAACTTTCGCGTGTGAATGTAGCTCCATCGTGTTGATAGGTGATGGTTTGCACGCCGGAGGAAAGGTCGAGTTGGCGTTTATAGTTCAGTTTATCTGAAAACTCAGGGTGGCCGGTTTTGATGATTAATTCGCCGAGCGTCTGGTATCGGCCAAAATTCTTATCGGCCTGGTCACGATCATCGGGACCGATCACGCGCATACTTTCGCGACTCATTTTTTACGCTTCTTCCAGGCTTTTTTTATCACCCTTGAGTAAAAGCTCCCGCATCTTGGGCAGCTACTCGTAGGCGTCTTATTTATTTTGATCCACCATATAATTAGGAAATCCAGGCCCCCCGCTCCACAGACTGTGTTCATTAATTTGCACCCGCTCGTAGGAGGTTCCACCATAAATCATCGCCCCCATGAATCCGTTGCCCAGCGGTAGCGCATATTTTTCCCACGCTTGATCCAGGTTAGGTTTGTGAGTGCGCTTCTGACTTTCCACCTTCCAGCTCTCAAGTGGACTTTTCAGCCCGTAGGCATCGGCCGGTTTGAAATACCACATCGTGAGATCCTCTCCGGTGGATTCGGCAAGAACAAGAGACGTGCCCATCATCGGACAAATCGCGGAAAACAAAAAATGACGATAGAAAACCTATCCGCCACTCAAGTTATATTTCACAGCTAAGCTAACTCCCTAAACGCCATACCCAGCCAATTAGGAATATCCCCCGCACTCATTGACTGCACAGACTCACCACCATGACTTATCGCCAACTCGGCAGCCCTGCCACAGAGCCAAGCACCCAACCGCGCGGCATCGATCAACGACACACCTTGCGCCAACAACCCAGCAACCACACCAGTCAACACATCACCCTGTCCACCACACGCCATACCAGCATGACCACTGCCATTGATATGCAGTGGCTCCCCCTCTTGAGCGACAATGGAATGAGCCCCCTTCAGCAGCAATGTTGTTCCCGGGTATCGCTCGATAAATGCCCTCACCTTCTCCACGCGCCCCATGTGTTCGCCCTCGGGAAAAAGGCGAGCCATCTCACCGGGATGAGGTGTCAGAATATGATTGGCCCGCATGTATTTCACTAACGACTTCGTGGCGAATCGATTAAGAGCATCGGCATCCAGCACCAACGGCAAGTCAAGCTGTCTGAGCAGCGTCAACCATCGTCGATTTTCCTGCTGATTAGACAAGCCTATTCCTGGCCCCATCGCCATGACATCCATCGGCATTTTACGGATTTCATCCAGCGTCTTAATGGGATGCAGCATCACCTCAGGAGGCAGCATCGCGGCCAGCATCGGGTAAATATCCTCATAGGCAAAAACAGTTACCAGCCCCGCACCGGAGCGCATCGCACCCCTAGCACACAGCACCGCCGAACCTAACATACCGCGAGAACCAGCCAGAATACCCACTCGCCCAGCGTCGCCCTTATGAAAATCATGAGGACGCTGGAGCAACACACCTCGCAAAGAATGACAATCTATCAAACAAGGCGAATCATCATCCGGCGCCGGCAACTCAGCAAGAGGAATCGTCTCAATGGTTCCAGTCGCATTCACCGATGCAGGCGCCAGCAACCCAGCCTTCACCACTCCCACCGTCAGGGTAAGATCAGCCACCACAGCACCATCGTAGATTTCACCCGTATCGCCATTTACCCCAGAAGGAATATCCATCGACACAACCACAGCTCCGCGCGATCGGCGCATCTCATCCATCCAATCAGCAAGCTCCACCAAAGGAGCACGCAAGGGACCAGATGCCCCAATACCGAGCAATCCATCCAACAAAACAAAAGGATGACGGGGAGAATCCAGCATCAGCTCATCATAGTCAGGGCAATCACCCAACTCCCTCCATTTTTTCCGAGGCAACACACCCAGCGACACCATCGGATGCAGACACCGAACGCCCACCGTCCAGCCCTCAGCAGCCAAATAGCGCAAAGCCACCAAAGCATCTCCGCCATTATTGCCGGAACCAATGCAGGCTACGGCAACCATTCCCTGCGGATACCGTCGCAAAATAGCCTCCGCTATTCCACGACCCGCCTTTTCCATCAGCTCTTCAGCCGTAGCTCCCCGCTTAAAAGCTAGCGCTTCAAGCTCTCTCATCCCTTCACATGATAAACTCCCCATAAATGATGCCCTAGCCAACCATGGATTCAGCCCAATCACACGTTTATTTTTACCCATTTAAGTCGGGAGACAGGCAGGGCGAATACACTAGGGAGAATCTATTGTAGACAGGAGGCAGTGGGAAGATACCTCAAATCCAGCATGCTCAACACCATCACCCAGCCTAAAATCAGAGCAATCATTAAAAATAACTCCAGCATATCAACCTCAGCATATCAACTTCGCGTAAATTCGCGCACATTCGCGGTTAAAAATCCCCCAACCCAAGCCATCAACCCAAGTAATTCTGAAAAATTCTGTTAATTCTGTCGAGCGCCGCAGGCATCAAGCAAAACTAGGGCAACGCACGACAGGAAGATGCGGACGTGGGCGTCCACCCTCCAAATTCTGTTTATTCTGTCGAGCGCCGCAGGCATCAACCATATTTCCTGACGATTCGTGATTCCAATCTGCAAAAATCCCGCTATCACTCGGCGCGTATGAGTGAATCTAATATCGCTGACCTCCTGGCGTTGGACACTGGGGCTCTGAAGAGCCGCCTGTCCGAACTCAGGAGGTATCTTTGACGTCCAGGCCCTCGAAAAACAACTTGAAGATTTCGATGAGGAAATGACCGGGACCGATTTCTGGAACGATCCCGATAAAGCCCAAGACACCGTCGCCAAGGCCAACCTGATTAAAGGCCGCCTCCACCCTTTTCTCGAACTCGAAAAACGAGCCGGAAACCTCGATGAAGTCATCGAACTCGCCAAAGAAGCTGATGACCTCGACTTTGCCCACGAAGCCCATGATGAATATCACGCACTGATCAAAGATCTCGATAGCTTTGAGCTCATCACCCTGCTCGACAAACCCACCGATTCCTCCAACTGCTATCTCAACGTCCAAGCTGGAGCCGGAGGCACCGAGGCCTGCGATTGGGCTGAGATGGTTCTCCGCATGTATATCCGCTGGGCTGAAAGCAAAGGGTTCACCGTCACCAAGCTCGACTACCAAGATGGTGATGGCGCAGGATGCCGCGCCGCCTCCCTCAAAATCGAGGGCCCCTACGCCTATGGGTATTTAAAAAATGAACGTGGTGTCCACCGTCTCGTCCGCATCTCTCCCTTCGATTCTGCAGGCAAACGCCACACCTCATTTTGCGCTGTCGATGCCTCACCGGAAATAGATAAAAGCATCATCATTGAAATCCCCGATTCCGATGTGGAAGTCAACACCGCCCGCTCCGGCGGAGCTGGCGGACAAAACGTCAACAAGGTGGAAACCGCCGTCATCCTCAAACACAAACCGACCGGCATCATGATCCGCTCCACCCAGGAACGGTCCCAGCTCCGCAACCGCGAAAATGCCTGGTCGCTGCTCCGCGCCAAACTTTACCAGATCGAAGAAGACAAACAACGCGCAGAAGCCGACCGCGAATACTCAGCCAAAGGAGAAATCGGCTGGGGCAGCCAGATCCGCTCCTACGTTTTCCAGCCCTACCAAATGGTCAAAGACCTCCGCACCGGCGAAGAAACCGGCAACATCTCCTCCGTCATGGACGGAAACCTCGACCCGTTTGTGGAGGCGATGCTGAAAGGGAAAACACGAGAATGAGGAACCTCCGGTAAAACTGGAGGCTTCGAATACGTGAGTCGCTCAAAGCGGCTGTTTTATTCTTCGGTTATTGGGTTGTGGCTTTGAGCAGCTCACAACTCTTTTAACCCATGGAGGACTTCAATATAAGTAAAACTCTTGGAGTCACCCCCCCATTCCCGTTTTGACAAGCCCTTCCCTATAGATTAAGATCCGCGCATCCACTCATGACTCGTCAAACATCTTCCCGAACTGGCATCGTCCTTCTCGTTTCCGGACCATCTGGCTCGGGAAAAACCACCCTATGTCGTCGATTAGCCGATGAAAATGAGGCGGTTTACTCAACATCCTGCACCACTCGCCCACCTCGGGAGGGTGAACGTCATGGTCACGACTACTATTTCCTAAGTCACGACGAGTTTGCGCAACGTATTGAGGCGGGTGATTTCCTCGAACATGCCGAGGTGCATGGCAACTTCTATGGCACACTCAAATCCGAAGTACTCGATCACATATCCGCAGGCACGGATGTGGTGATGGATATCGATGTGCAAGGTGCCGATCAAGTGCGCGCCTGCCCGGATCCCACGATCAACACAGCCTTGATCGACCTTTTTGTCATGCCTCCGACCAACGAAGA
>Ga0256845_1003425_pt1 | contig 10746 bp, 8 predicted proteins | sample RiftiametaG_FD_189101 | JGI IMG/M metagenome (GOLD analysis project Ga0256845, IMG submission 189101) | Tube worm associated microbial communities from hydrothermal vent at the East Pacific Rise, Pacific Ocean - Riftia | ecosystem: Host-associated > Annelida > Integument > Unclassified ... | reverse complement strand
GGTGTAGCTCATATCGGGCTCCGCCAAATCTGCGATTTGACTAATTTAAAAGGTTGCAAATTTGGCTACTTTGGTAAACGGTCTGATTTCGCTTTGTATCTCGCTACATTTTCATATGCTTACCGTTACCACCATTGCAAAAAAAAATTCCACCGCACATTTTACACATTTATTTTTTTGCCAACACACAAATCCAACGCTAAAAAATAAAAGAGTAAAATTTTCCGAACGCTACCGACAGAAATTCAAAAAAGATTCTTACATTTGGACAATTAATGTCCTGAAATTAAAATCAAGAACAAAAACAACAGAATGACAGTCAAAGAATCATTTGGAGAACATATTAAAAGACTAAGGGAAGAACATAAACTACCACTTAGAAAAGTTGCGTCTGTGTTAGACCTTGACCCTTCAACATTGAGTAAAATAGAAAGAGGAGAAAGAACAGCAAACAAAGAAATGTTGCCACTACTTGCAGAATTATTCAACGAAAAAGAAAAAGAATTAAGCTTAATTCTTTTTAGCGACAAAGTCGCTTATCAACTTCTTGAAGAAGAAAATCCTAATGAAATACTAAAAGTAGCAGAAGAAAAGATACAATACTTGAAAACCAAGAATGCTAAACAAGGTTCACTTAATCTAAAATAATTATGACTGTTAAAGACCTTGTTAAAAAATATCATTCTGACAGAGAAGCATATCTGAAACCGAGTTCTAACGAAACACAACTTAGGACTGATTTCTTAGACCCATTTTTTGAATTACTTGGTTGGGATATTAAAAATTCAGAAGGAAAACCGACTAATGAGCGTGAAGTTTTAGTTGAAGAAGGTTTAAAAGCAGATGCTACAGCAAACACAAAAAAACCTGATTACACTTTTAGACTTTTTTCTGAACGAAAATTCTTTTTAGAAGCAAAAAAACCAAATGTAAAAATCGAAAAAGATAACGAACCTGCAAAGCAGGTTCGTAGATATGGATTTACTGCAAAACTGAAAATATCAGTTTTGTCAAATTTTGAATATTTAGCAATCTATGATTGCTCTCAAAAGGTTGAAAAAGATGATTCCGTTACAAAATCACGAATAAATATATACCACTACACCGAATATGAATCTGCTTTTGAGGAAATTAAAAAACAGTTAAGTCATCAAGTAGTTTACAATGGAGAATTTGAAGAAACTTGGAAAGACATTGAAGAACAACTAAAATTATCAAGTGTTGATAGTCTTTTCCTTTCTCAAATTAATGATTGGAGAATTATTCTCGGAAAAGAAATCTACTCTCACAAACCAGAAATATCAATTGAGGAATTAAACGACATTGTACAATCGTATATAAACAGCATTATATTCTTGCGAGTTTGTGAGGATAGAAATTTAGAAAACTACAAAACTCTACTGAACTTTGCTGATAAAAGCGATTTTAATTCATTAATCAAAAAATTTAAAGAAGCTGATAAAAAATATAATGCAGGACTTTTTAATCATCCATTAACAAAAGAAATAATTTCAAATAATAGCTCCGCATTTTGGACTATAATTGAGCATTTGTACTTTCCTGAAAGTAGTTATTCATTTTCTGTATTCTCGTCAGACATTTTAGGAAATATCTATGAAATATTTTTGGGTGAGCAATTGGCTATTGGAAATGCTGAAATATCAATAAAAAAGAAGCCTGAAAATATAGACAGAGATATTGTTACAACACCAACGTTTATCATTCAAGATATTTTACGACAAACAGTTGTAAAACATTGTGAAGGAAAAACGGATAAGGAAATTTTAAATTCTTCTTTTTCGGATATTGCTTGTGGTTCAGGGGCTTTTTTATTAGAAATCTACCAATTACTACAAGATACATTAGTCGATTATTATTTGGAAAATGACACTAAAAAATTAATCCAAACATCAATTAAAACTTTCAAACTTCCATTTGAGATTAAAAAAGCAATTTTAGAAAATTGCATTTATGGAATTGATAAAGATTACAATGCTGTAGAAGCTTGTAAATTTGGATTACTTCTTAAATTACTTGAAAATGAAGATAATTCAACAATCTCAACACCAGCGCTTCCAAATCTTGAAAACATTCAATTTGGAAACAGTTTAATTGACAGTTCTATAACAACAAAAAAGAACCAAAATGAAATTAATCCTTTCGATTTTGGAAAAACAAAATTTGATGTAATTGTTGGTAATCCACCATATATGGCAACTGAACATATGAAGCAATTTACACCTTCAGAGTTGCCTTTATACAAAAAACATTACGCATCATCTTACAAACAATTTGACAAATACTTCTTATTCATTGAAAGAGGTTTAAACCTATTAAAACCAAAAGGTTATTTCGGATATATTGTCCCAAGTAAATTTATCAAAGTTGGTGCAGGAAAGAAATTAAGAGAGTTACTTATTTCAACGAAATCAGTAGAACAAATTATTTCATTTGGAGCAAATCAAGTTTTTCATAACAAATCAACTTATACTTGTTTGCTTATTCTTAAAAATGAAGAACAAAAAGAACTGAACTATTTAGAAGTTGATTCTTTAAAAAAATGGAAAACAAGAAAAATAAATGAAGAACACCTTGATTCCATTACATTTGATGAACTTGATAAAAATGATTGGATTCTTGTTCCAAGCATACTAAAACCAGTTTTCAATGCTATAAATAAACAATCTGAAACTTTAGAAAATTTAATTGGCTCAGATAATATTTACAATGGTATTCAAACAAGTGCCAATAATATTTATATCCATTCCAAAACAAAAGAAGATAAAAAATATATCTACTTTTCTAAAGATGGCATTGATTGGAAAGTAGAAAAAGTATTAACAAGACCATATTACAAAACTTCAAGCGGAGATGATAATCTGAATACTTATCGCCCTTTTAGTCCGAATACTTTTGTTATTTACCCATATATAAAAACAAAAAAAGAAATTCAATTTGTTAAAATTGAGAAGTTAGAAACTAAGTATCCAAACTTATTTTCATTCCTAAATCACTACAAAAGCAAATTAGATAATTCAAAAAGAGACATAAAGCCAACACCTGAAACAGAAAACGAATGGTATCGTTTTGGAAGACATCAAAGTCTTGATAAATGTGATGTTCCTGCTAAAATTATAGTTGGTGTTTTAGCTCAGGGTAATAAATATGCAATTGATTATTTCGGCACATTAATTTCATCAGGAGGAACAGCAGGATATTGTATGATTACTCTACCTGATGATTTTTCTTACTCAATTTACTACATCCAAGCTATCTTAAATTCAAAGTATTTAGAATGGTTTTCAGCACTAATCGGAGAAGTTTTTAGAGGCGGATATATTGCAAGAGGAACTAAAGTTTTAAAGAAGTTACCTATTAGAGTTATTGATTTTGAAAACAAAGAAGAAAAAGCTAAACACGATAATATTGCTTCTATTCAAAAAGGATTAATTGAAATTCAGGGACAAATAGATAAAAACAAAGGGAACAACAGAAAGTTAATTCCTTTACAACGTCAATTTGATAGCCAAAAGAATAAATTAGAACAGACATTAAATTCATTATTTAACTTAGGAGAAAGCGACAGCCTTGTTCCTTTAATTTCAAAATTATATGCAACTCATTAAAAACGCATCTAAGGAAAAATTAAGGGGTGGATTTTACACTCCTGAGCCAATTGCATCATTTATTTTAAAATGGGCTTTTAATGGTAATAAAGAATTAGATATTCTTGAACCAAGTTGTGGTGATGGTGTTTTTTTAGAAGAAATTCAAAAAGGAAACTATGAATACAATTCTGTTACTGCTATTGAATTTGATGAGATTGAAGCCCTCAAATCAAAAAAAATAAAGTTAGATAAAACCAAAGTTATCAATTCCGATTTTCACGATTTTTGCATCAATACAAAACAGAAATTTGATTTAGTAATTGGAAACCCTCCGTACATTCGCTACCAATATTTTGATAGAGAACAACAGAAATTTGCTTCTGAAATTTTCGGGAAAGCAAACCTGAAATATTCCAAACTGACCAATGCTTGGGTATCTTTTGTTGTAGGCTCTTCCCTACTCTTAAAAGAAGAAGGAAAGATTGGTTTCGTTCTTCCTGCGGAAATACTACAAGTTTCTTACGCACAACCATTAAGAGAGTTTTTAGGGCAATTCTACAACAAGATAAATATTGTCTCTTTTGAAAAATTGGTATTCCCTGATATTCAACAAGAAGTAGTTTTATTGTTATGCGAGAAAAACAAAACTAAAACGCATTTAATTGAACATTTAGAATTAAGAGATGCAGAAGAACTTCAAAAATTAGACGTATCAAAACTTAAAAGCCCAAAGAAAAAGATAGATTTCAAATCAAACAAATGGACTTTCTATTTCCTTGACCAAAAAGAAATAGATTTTTTAGAACGACTTCAAACAAAAAAAATAATCCCAAAATTAGGCGATTATGCAAAAGTTGAAGTTGGAATTACAACAGGTTCAAATCCATTTTTCACTGTCCCACTTTCGACTGTACAATTTTACAATTTGGAGAAATATGCAAAACCATTAGTTGGTAGAAGTGTACAAGTTCCAAGTGCAATATTTACAGAAAAGGATTGGAAAAAAAATAGAGATTCAGAAGCAAGAACACATTTCTTATCTTTCCCCAAAATGAAAGATTTAAATGGTTCTCTTGGAGCAAGAGATTATATTGCTTGGGGTGAGGAGGTTGGAATAAACAAAGGATATAAATGTGGAATCAGAGAAGAATGGCAAATTGTGCCTTCTCAACGTATTTCAGACGCTTTATTTATTCGTAGAAACAACAAGTACCCTAAGTTCATAATAAATGAAGCAAAAGCCTACACAACGGATACAATGCACCGTGTAACGGTAAAAGAAAATGCAGAAATAAAAGCATTAACAGCAAGTTATTACAATTCGCTTTCTTTTGCTTTCTCCGAAATCTGTGGTAGAAGTCACGGTGGTGGAGTTTTGGAACTAATGCCAAATGAAGTTGAAAGAATTCTTTTGCCATACAATGAAAATAATGCAGAGCTTTTACCAGTAATCAATAAAATGATTCGTGAGAAAAAAGATATTTCTGAATTACTAAAAATTACGAATGAAAAAATATTAAAAGAGAATTATGGATTAACTGATTCAGAAATTGAATTGGCTGATAACATTTGGAAAAGATTATCTAAAAGGAGATTAAATAGAGGGAAGAGTTAACAATTGTGAGGAACCAATCCGAATATATACCTCTATACAAAACCCTATTCAAGGGTAGAATAGATATCTATGCGGTAAGATGGCAAAAAGATGAAAGAAGTGGATATATGCCAGCTTACAAAGTAGATTGGAGTGATTTCAATAAACATAAAGCACAAGGCGGAACTTTTAAAGATTACAAGAATAAAGAATATCTTCCTTTTGATGATAATGCTATAGAATCAAATCTTTCAGGCAATGCAACTTGTGGGATTTATCCATTATTAGAAGATAATACTTCATATTTTATTGCTGTTGATTTTGATAAAGCCAATTGGAAAGAAACTATTCTAAAACTTCATAATATTTGCAAGGATTATGATTTGCAAACTTACATTGAGCGTTCTCGCTCAGGTAATGGTGGACATCTATGGTTGTTTTTTGAAGACGCTTTTCCTGCCGAGCAAAGTCGTAAAATTATGTTCGGATTATTAAGACATTCGGGTATTATTTCTCATTTTAAAAAAGAACCAAGTTTTGATAGATTATTTCCAAATCAAGATTATCATTCGGGTAAAGGAATGGGAAATCTAATTGCACTATCTTTAAATGGGAAATCTATAAAAGACAACAATTCTTGCTTTATTAACCCTGAAACTTTTGAAGCTTATTCTAATCAATGGGAATATTTATCAGAAATTAAAAAGACATCTGAAAGCAAACTGAAAGAAGTCTATCAAAACCTTTTTAGTGAAAGCCCTAAACCTGTATTTATTTCAAACCCAGTAGCGAACAAAGCTTATGAACTTGAAATAATTATCAGAAACCAAATTTATCTAAAAAGAAACCAACTTAGTCAGAAATTAATTAGTTTTTTGCGTGAAGAACTTAATTTTTATAATACTGATTATCTGATAAAGAAGAGATTAGGTAAAAGCACATTTAATACCGAAAAGTTCTTCAACTTAATAAATGAAGCCGATACAGAGGTAATGATACCAAGAGGTTTTTCTGCTACATTGGTGCAATTTTGTAATAAAGAAATAATACCATATAAAATAATTGATAAAAGAACAAAAAAGGATTCTATTGATTTTACATCTGAAATTACACTTCAAGAACATCAAGAAATTGCCTTGGATAAAATCAGAGAAAAGGATTTTGGAGTAATTGTCTCGCCACCAGGTTCAGGAAAAACTGTAATTGGATTAGAAATAATAACAGAAAAAAGACAGCCTGCATTAATTATTGTTCATAGAAAACAATTATTAGACCAATGGATTGAACGTATTCAGAGTTTTCTTAAAATCCCTAAAAAGGAAATTGGGCAGATTGGAAATGGTAAAAACAAAATAGGAAAGCATATTACAATTGCAATGATACAATCGTTATCAAGATTGCAAGATTATTCCGAGATATCCAATAGTTTTGGAACAATAATTATTGATGAATGTCACCATATTCCAGCAAAATCTTTTAGAGAGGCAATTGTAAATTTCAATTCATTTTATTTGTATGGATTAACAGCTACACCTAAAAGAAAGAACAATGACCAAAAATTAATCTTTGTTTTTATTGGTAATATTTTGCACCAAGTTAATCAGTATGATTATTTGAAGGAAAGAAATATCAAAACTGAAATAAACATTAAAGAAACAAAGTTATTTGCTCCTTTCGATTACAAAATCGATAAATATGAAACAATTTCAAAAATATTAATTTATGATACTCAAAGGAATACTTTAATACTTAATGATATTGAGCAAAATGCTCATCGCTTTAAAACAATTCTAATTTTATCAGAAAGAAAAGCACAAGTAGAAATTTTAAATCTTTATCTTAAAGATAAATACGAAACTATCACAATACACGGAGACGATAGTGAGGTGTCTCGAAAAAGTAAAATAGAGCAAATTAAACAAGGGCATTTTAAAATTGTTATTTCAACAGGGCAATATTTTGGTGAAGGTATTGATATTAGTAACTTAGAATGTCTTTTTATAGTTTACCCATTTGCTTTTGAAGGTAAATTAGTTCAATATATTGGTAGAATTCAACGTTCGGAAAAGTCGCCAGTAATATTTGATTATAGAGATATTAAAATCGACTATTTTGAAAAAATGTTTAAACAAAGGAAACGATATTATAATAAACTTTTGAAATGACAAGCCAACCCGAAAGTCATACACATTGCCAAGTCGCTCAAAAAGCCAACAACACGAGCCAAAACTTGTCAAAGAGTATGCCTTTGCCAACGCTCCACAGACGGAAAAGAAAACCAAACGGTGGGTAACAATGGCTAAAAAACATAGGGGGTTTGGTGGCAAATTGAAAGTTCAGAGCATCGAATGAAAACCGCCAAACCAAAATTTTGATAATGAAAAAAGAAAATTAATTATAAAAATATTTGGCTTGGCTAAGTGCTAAATTGAAAGGGCAGAGTTTCAAACTCCCTACGATTTCTTAGCCTAAGCGTTGGGTATAATTCCTCTCATTTTGAGAAATAATAATAATACACTACTGTTCGATCAAATAAAAAAGAGACAATGTAGTTGAGATGTAATATTTATTATTATATTTGCATACCGAACGGTTGGTTTTGGTTAAATTAAATTCAAATATGATTTATAAAATTCTTGGAACATTATATATTCTTGCGGGAATAGGGAAATTTATACCTTATTTGGAATCCGTAGAACAAGTACTAATAAAATCTGCCATAGCCAATAAAGACAATTGGCTGTCGGAGCCAACAAGATGGATGTCAGAAAATTATCTTTTTATGACTTGGTGGGTTGCGTTTTCTATGATTCTTGCAGGAATTACAATATTTTTAAATAGAAGATTTGTCAAACCTGCACTTTATGGTACTTTAATTATGATTGCTTGTTTTATGTTGGTTTTATATAAATCAGACCCGAAAATATTTATAGTAGATATACCTTTTATCGCAACAGCAATTTATTTATTGAAAAATAAAACGAAAAAAAAGATATGAATTCAAAAGAAAAAATAGCAGAAACTGCCTTTCAGTTATTTACACAAAATGGATACAAAGCAACTTCAATATCTCAATTGGTAACCAATTCTGGGTTATCTAAAGGTGCATTTTATCATTATTTTGAAAGTAAAAAAGCTGTTTATGAATATGTAATAGAAACTTTCTTTCTTTCATTTTATAAAAACTTTGATTGGATTTTATTCGAAAAATTAGATTTAACAGAAACAAAAAAAAGTCTTACAGAAATGTATATCGGTTTTATAACTCAAATTAAAGAGATGACTCAAAATAATCCCTCAAAATATTTTATTCTGTTTTTTGAAGCCTACAATAATTTAGATGAATTTAAGGAAGCGATTCAAGAATTTTATACAACATTTAAAACTACGCTAACCAATAAAATAAAAACTACAAAAAACATTACCGAAAACAGAGCAGAATTAGAAGCAATGCAATTAATAGCAAAATTTGAAGGCTTATTTTTCTGGTTTTCAGTGTTTCCTAATGAAAATATTCACAAATACTTAAACAATTAAATTATGGATTTATACAGTCAAAAAGCAAAAAGCATTCCTCAAAAAATAGTTATCATTAGTTTAGAAATTATTTTAATTGCAATCTCATATTGGATTTTATTTAAAGGTGGTGGAGAAATATTTCTTAAAAAGATAGGATTAAATGTTCTCAATGGCAACCATATAAGTCGAAAAATACTTATCATATTTTCATTAATCGTATTTATAAGAATGACGTTTATGATGCTGTATTTATTAAAAAGAAAAATTCCCTGGGAAGAATCATTTTCAGTACCTATGGCATTTGCTTTGTATTTTATTGGTTTTCCTTTATTGGTTCTTAACAGAACAATTCCTATCGATTGGATAGATTATATTGCGATTTTTATATTTGTATTAGGTTCAGGCTTAAATACAATATCCGAATTACAAAGACATTTCTGGAAAAAACATCCTGAAAATAAAGGTAAACTTTATACTATTGGTCTTTTTAAGTATTCAATGCATATTAATTATTTCGGAGATGTTTTGTGGGTTACTGCATACGCCATTATTACACGAAACTATTACGCTATAGCAATTCCAATTCTCTTGTTTTGTCTTTTTGTGTTTTGGAATATTCCTGCATTAGACAAATATTTAGCCAATCGCTACAAAGGACAATTTGAAGAGTATGCAAAAAAAACCAAAAAATTAATTCCTTTTATTTATTAAATTCAAAAAACACAACATACAATAATACATAATAGATCACTAATAAACATATTTTTAGAATGGGAGCGACACCTGTAGAAAGTAAGTTTTAAACCAAAATGAAGTACGTTATATTACCCAATGCTTCATATACAAACCGACAAGCAGAAATTATAAAAACTGTTTTTCAGAATAAAATTAAAATGTTAATTATAATAAAATAAAAAAAATGAAAAAAATAGTATACATAATATTATCAATGGTAATCCTAACATCTTGTAACACAGATATGGACAGAAAAGAAATAGCAGATATGACTATAAATTATAAAACAGGTATTCTTGCAGGGTTTGATATAGGGGATAATTGGGAAAAGGTTAAAAATGAACATCATAAATTATGGACAGTAGATGAAGGAGTTATGTATAATAGCAACTACTATAAAATTGAAAAAAGATGGGGAGAAGATTATATGATTATAACTTTTAATTTAGACGAGAATAAAAAAATAATAAATATGGATTTAACTCTTGAAGCTTCAGGCAAGAACAGTGTTACAGCAATTAGATTTATGAATAATGCTCATAACTATTATGGTAGTAAAGGTTTAAAAACAATACTCAAAGATTCTTGGTGGTACTATCCTGAAAATGGAGAAAAATGCACAATAAGTTGTTATAAGAGTGATGTTGTAGACAATACAATTGTTCACATTATAATAGCAAAAAAATAATATTCTATTTTAATATTGGCATAAATTTTGTTTTGGTATTTAAAAACTAACTTAAATGAAACATTTATATTTATTTACGGCATTATTATTTAGTACCTGTTCTCTTTTTGCACAAATTATTGAACAAGAGGTTGACAATAATAAAAAACAATACTATTATTCAACTACCAGTAATGAAGCTGAACTAATTGTGAGAGTTGGTGATATTGATAATTTAGGCTTTGGTTATCCAATTAATTTTAATCCTTTTATTGGTAACAATACAAGTGTTCACACCTACCCTTGGGAAATAGATAATAAAGATTATTATGGCACAGATAGAATAATGGTAGTCAGTAGTTATTCTTCTAATAAAGGAAAAGATGGATACACGCATCAAACAACAAAGCCGTTAAATAATACCGTACCAATAACAATAAAATACAATTTACCAAAGAGTAGAATTAGTAAAATAATATTACAATTGATGTTAGATGATTTTCAAGCACCTGATATGGGCACTAATTTTCAATTTAGTATTAATGGTAAAAGACTAATTTATATTGAAGAAACAATTAATCAATTAAATCAAGCAGGTCCAATTGGAAAGTTAGTCCAAATAG
>Ga0256845_1003424_pt1 | contig 10748 bp, 10 predicted proteins | sample RiftiametaG_FD_189101 | JGI IMG/M metagenome (GOLD analysis project Ga0256845, IMG submission 189101) | Tube worm associated microbial communities from hydrothermal vent at the East Pacific Rise, Pacific Ocean - Riftia | ecosystem: Host-associated > Annelida > Integument > Unclassified ... | reverse complement strand
CAGTCGTTGTCTGTTTTAAACTCTTCAGTAAACTTTAGAAGGTCTTGCCCTTTAAATATATCCATAGATATGCAATTTACAAAGATTATATTATGTAGCTAAGTGATTATCTCTATAGATATTAACTGTACTTTTGCCTTATTTGTATCAATATCCATTGGTTCTAAAGCCACTGTTTCACCATCTGAATTAGCAAGGATTCTAGGTGAAGCAACATAGAGCAGCACAATTTTTCCGTTTGCCGATTTTGCCAATGAAATAGTATATTTTAATGCTTTATAAGCGTTCTCAGAAAAATCGATTAGTACTAAAAATTTTAGCTTATCGCTCTTTTTGTCCATTTTGATTGAGGGTTTCGCTTATTCAATTAATAATCTGCCGTTTGTTCCTCTCCTCTATTAATGAGCTCTACAGTTACCCCTCTACTTTCAGCAGTATTTTTATAATTATCAATAATCTCCAACACATCGTAATCAATATGAGCCGATTTACTCATATCAATAGTTAATTGAGTTTCTTCAGGTAAGTTGTTCAGCTCTTTTAAAATGGCACCTTTATTCAAAAAGGTAACTTCTTCTGCCAATGTCATTTTTACTTTATGTGAACCATTGTCCGATTCCTTTTTATGTAAGAAGTGAGAGTTTTTAATGCTATTTCTTAAAATCATTAATACTCCAACGGTTAACCCTATTGCTATTCCTTTTAACAAATCGGTAAAAACAATGCCTAAAATGGTTATTATAAAAGGTAAAAACTGCGACATTCCTAACTGGTACATCTGCTTAAATAAGCTTGGTTTTGCTAGTTTATAGCCAACCACAAACAACACACTTGCTAGTACCGCTAGTGGAATCATATTTAGTACAAATGGGATTGAAAACACACATAGTAATAAGAAAACACCGTGTAATATGGCAGAAAGCTTAGTACGACCACCCGACTGAATGTTTGCAGAGCTACGCACAATAACTTGTGTAATTGGCAAGCCACCTATTAAGCCAGAAATTATATTGCCAGTACCTTGGGCCATAAGCTCTCGGTTGGCGTTGGTTGTGCGCTTAAGCGGATCTAGCTTGTCTGTTGCTTCTACACTAAGTAAGGTTTCTAAACTTGCTACAATGGCAATGGTTAATGCAACCAGCCATACATCGCTTCTTAACACGTGGCTAAAATCTGGGAATGAAAATAAAGCTGTAAAGCTAGAAAGGCTATCTGCCACCGGTACACTTACCAAATGGACTGCATTAATGGCATAAGCTGGAAAATAAGCCGAAGCAACAACATGATAAAACACACCAAATGCAACCGCTACTATTGGGCCTTGAATTAACTGAAACACTTTATGTTTTTTCGCCAACACATTATCCCAGGTTAAAAGGATTAATAAAGAAGCAACACTTACTATTAAAGCCCCAGGAGAAATATAGTCGAACATTTTAAATAGCTCTGTAAACGTATTTTCACCATCTTTTTGCCAAAAGGATAAATCACCTTCATAATCGGCATCATACCCAAATGCGTGTGGTATTTGTTTTAAGAAAATAATGATACCAATACCGGCTAACATTCCTTTAATCACCGAAGAAGGAAAGTAATAAGCAATTACGCCTCCTTTTAAAAAGCCCATTAGTATTTGAATAGCACCTGCAATAACAACAGCAACCAAAAATATTTCGAAACCACCTAACGACTCAATCGAATTAAGCACAATTACTGCCAACCCTGCTGCAGGGCCACTAACGCCTAACGAAGAGTTGCTTAAACTACCAACCACAATTCCACCAATAATACCTGCTATTAAGCCCGAAAAAAGAGAGGCGCCACTGGCCAATGCTATTCCTAAACAAAGCGGAATAGCCACAAACAGCACCACAATACTTGCTGGTAAATCTTGTTTAATCTTAGCCAATAAGCCGCCATTATTACTTTCTGTATTCATCATTTATAGCCATTTTTCTGCAATGATAGAACCACGCTATTAGAACAGGATTAAAGGGACATTAAAATGAGATTAGAATTTTAGAGGAAGATAAATGATGCTCCAACTCCTGATTTGTATTGGAGTAAAAGATTCTTCCTTCGTCAGAATATAAAAGATAGATTATTGAAGCCAATTAGGACTTTGCCAAAGGAAGAGCAATCGCAACCTCTGTTCCTTCATCAAGTTCTGAGTGAATACTAAGTTGCCCATTGTGCAAGGCAATAATTTTATCTGATAATGATAAACCTATGCCTGAGCCCTTAATTTTAATGGTGTTTTTACCTCTAAAAAAAGGTGCCTTTACTTTTTCTAATTCTGTTTTTGCAATGCCAATTCCCTTATCGATAATATGCACTTTAAGGTGGTCTTCCTCCAAATAAATTTTTACCGACACTTCATCATTCGATGAAAATTTACAGGCATTATCGAACATATTAAACAGGGCGGCTTTTAATAATCCTTTGTTTCCCATTATAAAAACAGCTCCTTTCTCCAGCGCATGCACAAGAGTTATCGCATGAGCGGGATTTACAAAATCGAAGCTTGTTTTAACTTCTTCAATAAAAGAGATAAAATCAATGTTCTCGAAGTGAACCCCTTCTTCATTGCCCGATATTTTTGACAGCTGAAGAAGGTTGTTCACCGTGGTATTTAAGGCTTCTGCTTCTGTTAAAATATGGTTCATAGATTCGATGTAATCTGCAGGGTCTCTGGTCTTACTCAAAGTAACTTCGGCCTCACCAATTATGGCTGTTAGTGGATTTCGTATTTCGTGTGAGGCATTGGAAATAAACGCCTTTTGAGCTTCGAAAGAAGCCTCAAGCCGATCGAGCAAATTATTAAAAGCGATAGCCATTTTGCCAATTTCATCTTCTGAATTAATTACTTGTAACCTTTGATGTAAATTGGATGCTCCAATAGCATTCGCGTGTTTTATCTTTTGACTAAGTGGGAGAAGCGCTTTTTTTGTAATTACAAAGCTACCTAGTAGTAAAAGTGGTATCCCTATGATGATCAAAAGAATAATTCTGTTTCTAAGAAATGCCAAATTTTTTAACCCTGTTTCATCTACCGCAGTTACAATAATTAGGTACTCCTTCCCTTTTATTTTAAACCGTTTACTTAAGCCTTGGATCTTGTTATAGCTAAAATAATACGTATCAACTAGTGTAAAATTAGACAAAACCGGTATTGAATATTCTCTTTTAAAAACAAGTTCTTTATTTTTTTTAATCTCGATTACTTCTTCCGTTTCTTTCGGAAGCGTATTAGAAAACTGATTGGTTATAATGTCAAATTCACTTTTGCTAAACGAAGATTTTTCTAGAAAAATCTTTTCGGTAATCAAAACCCGCTCGTTTAATCTTTCTTGAAATTCGGATATTCTGTGATTAGATGCAAACCAATAAACACTTATACCAAACACTATAAAAATAGCACTTGCTATAAGAGAAAATTCCACAGATAAACGCGTACGTATTTTCATTAATCCCTAGTCTTTAATAACATAGCCCATGCCAATAACTGTTTCTATAAGTTTTGTATCTAGCCCTTTGCCAACTTTTTTGCGTAAATAATTAATATATACATCAATCACATTGGTGCCTAAATCAAAATCAACTTCCCACACATTTTCTAAAATATCTGTTCTTGTTACTACCCTATTTTTGTTTTTTAGTAAATATTCTAAAAGCTTAAACTCCCGCGCAGTTAACTTAATAACTTCTTCATTTTGTGTTACCTCTTTAGCTGTTAAATTCATTTTAACACCTTGCGCTTTTAATAATTCTACTGGTGTATTAGCCAAATTATTTCTACGATATAGGGCGCTAATCCGAGCGAGTAATTCTTTGAATTTAAACGGCTTAGCTAGGTAATCATCTGCTCCTGTTTCTAACCCAAGTACAATATCTTCTGTGGTGCCCAATGCGGTTAGCATTAAAATGGGCGTGTTAATTCGATAGTGATTTTTTAGCTGGTTGCATACTTCAATGCCATTCATTAATGGCATTACTACATCCAAAAGGATTACATCAAACGTATGCTGACAAGCCAAATTTAAGCCTGTTTGGCCATCAAAGGCTTGAACAACTTCTTCCCCTTGCTCTTCGAGCCCTTTCTTTATGAAAGAAGAAACCCTTACCTCATCTTCAATAACAAGAATTTTCATTAGATCAAAGTTACTACCGAATGCACAATTGCTCTATTAATGCAATTCTTTTTCAAACCAATCTGCAATAACGGGCACATATTTAGAGGAGACTTTATGACCTTCTTCAAAAATGATTAGTTCATTATTTTTTCCTCCTATGGAGTTAAAAAGTTGAGTGGCGGCATCGGGTGTATAATACCCATCAGTTGAGCCCATTAGCATTAAAATGGGCTTGTCGGTAATTCGAGATGTAAAATTATAGGCATTAACTGCGCTGTATTGGTTGCCATAAACTACTGCAACACCTGCCACCGCTGTTCTAATTCTGTTATCCAACCCTGTTAATATAAATGTAACTGCACCGCCCATACTTAGGCCATAAACACCTACCTTATCTGTGTTAATATCATCTCGGGTTGCCAAGTAATCTAGTGCCCTCATATAGTCTTGTGCCGTATGCTTAATCATAGTATGCACGGTATGCATAAGTTCGGATTTTCGCAGGGATTCTGGTTTAGGAAAAATATCAGGATTTGGACCTCGCTCGCCATGCATAGCTGCATCAATGGTAAAAACCGCAAACCCAGCCTTAATTAATGCCTCGGTGGTTTCTAATCCGTTCGACCAGTTATCTCTTGCCCACCAACCTTCCTTAGAACCTCCCATACCTTCTATTAGTAATACAAGTTCAAATGGAGCTTTTCCATTAGTTGGAGTAGCTAAATAAGCACCTACACGCTCGCCAACTCCAGTAAAAAAAAATTCTTCTCGGGTATAGCCTGCAAACTTTTTTATCTCTTTTACCTGTGCATTAAAAGGTAGATTTTTATCATATGAGTATGATTCTTTGATCACTTCAAAACCTTCGTTGCCAATGGAGGGTTGACCAATTCCACTAATAGAAATTAATAGAAAAAAAAGGAGGACGAGATTATTGGCTTTTCTCATTGATGTCTTCCTCAATTCGCTTAAACATTTTTTTAATCATATGAGGAATGGCCGATTTAAACTTTTTAGGGTCCCGGTCCATTACACTCTCAAGTTGGGACTGTGCAAGAATGTTACCGGTTTTATCATCCATAATTACCAATGTAAAAGCGCCTTCGGTATAATTAAAACTATCCTGTTTAGTATCGAGCCAAGGCTTATAAACAACGGCTGAATCTACGCGAGCATCTACCATATCTCTAATTAATAGGGTATAGGCTATAATTAAATCAGATGATGATTGATTCTGATTAAGACCTCGATTGGCTAACTCATTTATGATTGCAGTGTTTATTAGTTTTCTATTATCAGCATTATCATATTCTGGTTGCGTAATATTTACTTGATTAACATATTCAACAAGTCGAAACGTTTTGTTAGAGTCAAGTTTAGCATTAGGAGCAGTAATGGTTGTAAAAGACGAAACTTTACAACCAGCTAAAATCAATAAGAAAATCCACTTTTTCATTAATAACTAAGTTACAATTATTATAAGTTTTTACCCAGTTCTTTCCATGCTAATGAGCTCGCACCCAACACTGCAGCATTCTTATTTTGTAAGCCCGAAACCAATAATTTAACTTTTCCTTTAAAGTTTCGAAGCATATTATCCTCCATATGATATTTGGCAGGTTTTAATAAAAGATCACCCGCATTTACCAATCCTCCAAACAGAAAAATCGCTTCTGGACTAAAATGAGCAACCGTGTCTGCCAGTTTCATACCAAGTACTCTACCAGTGTATTCAAATGCTTGCTCCGCAATAAAATCGCCTTTTAGTGCAGCTTCAGTAATCATATGGCCCGATAAGTCGTTAAAAGAAACGCCCCGTAACTCACTATCGCACAAGTAATCGGCCAGTAATTTATATACCGTTCGTTTAATGCCAGTTGCAGATACGTAGGTTTCTAAACAGCCTTTGCGACCACAACCACAGGTTCGCCCAAAGACATTTACTAAGGTGTGGCCAATTTCACCAGCAAAGCCATCGCTTCCATAAATAACCTCGCCATTGGCAACAATTCCACTTCCAAGGCCTGTACCCAATGTAAAAACAATAAAGTCTTTCATTCCTTGAGCTTTACCAAATGTCATTTCGCCAATAGCTGCAGCATTTGCATCGTTGGTTAAAATAACAGGCATATTCTTAAAATAGCCTTTAAGTTCTTCGGTAAAATAAACGGTTCCTTCCCATTCTAAATTTGGTGCTTCTTCAATAGTACCTCTATAATAATTGCCATTAGGAGCACCAACTCCTACTCCTACTATTTTATGATCAGGTAAGGAGGTACACACTTCTTCAACATTGGCTACAAGGTGTGCTAAATAATCCTTAAATATGGGAAATCCTTTGGTTTTGCAAGAGCCTTCGGCTAACACATCTCCCTCTTTATTTACTAAACCGAATTTAGTATTGGTTCCTCCAACGTCTATTCCTAAAACTAATTCTTGCATCCAACCTATCTATTTACACTTTTCCTTTAATTCCTTTTTTGCCTCTACCAACCCTAATTCCACTGCTTTTTTTAAATCTAAGCATCCATCTAATTTATTATTTAACTCAAATTTTGCCTGAGATCGGAAGTAGTAATTTTCAGGGTTTATTGGATCTAAATCAATAGCAACTGTATAATCTTGGGTTGCTTCTATAAACTTCCCAGATTCAAAAAATGCTGCTCCTCTGTTTTCGTATAATAAAGGAGCCGAGGGTTCCAGCTCTAGTGCATAATTATAATCTTGTATGGCTTTTTCGTATTGTTTGGCGTTATAATAAACAACCCCTCTTAAATTATACAACTCAGGATCTGGTTCATATTGTTCTTCAAACAAAACAATGGATGTTGTATAATCTTTAATGGCGTATTCATAGTTTTCAAGCTCATTATAAAGCAAAGCTCGGCTTGCATATTTTAACTCATCTACCGAATCTAATAAGATTGCGCTATTATAATCGTTAAGGGCATACTCTAGCGCCCCAATTTCAAACTCCGCATCGGCTCTCAACTGAAATGTTTCTGCATCTAATGAGTCTAAAGCAATGGATTTATTAAAATCATCTATAGCGCCAATGTATTCTTCCAAATCGGATCGCACAAATCCTCTATTATAATATAGATCGGTATTATTTGGAGAGAGCTCAATTGCTTTAGAAAAATCGAAATATGCATTTTCATTGGCTCCAATTGCATAATAAGCAAATCCCCGATTTGAGTATGCGTCTGTAAAAGCAGCGTTAAGCGCTATGGCCTGTGAAAAATACTCGATTGATAAATCAGGATCACCATTATAATGCAAGGCAAGACCTTTCATATTAAATGCTTCGGCATAATCACTATCAATTTCTATGGCAAACCCAAAATCTCCTGCGGCACCATAATAATCTCCTTGCGAAAATCGCAAATTACCTCGCACATAAAATAACTCTTTTAACCGCGGGGTTTCTTTAATGGAAGCAGAAAGCAGACTATCTGCTTCCTCAAATTGTTCCGATTTAATTAAAACTTCGGCTTTTTCAATTACAGACAACTTGCCTTGTGCCCTTGTCTCCAAATAGGCGGTACTTATTAATAGCATAATAAGCATAAGCGCATTAAAAAAACGCTTAGTGGTTAAGTAGAAATGCTTTTTTATTTTCATAAACTTGAGGAGATCAGAACAAATTCAAATTTAATCTAAAAAATTAGTTGCCACTTATAAATAGTATAAAAATTAATTGCTACACTAAGTCAATTTTAGGAAGGTACTATTTTCACTTACTTAATAAAGTGTTGGGTTCTCTAAAACAAAAAAGATCCATTTTTCATGAGTTGATACACTAAGACATGGCGTTTGAAGTAGAAAAAGAAGATTTTTTTATCATTTATTGAACATTTCTTGCACATAATTAGTATTTTGCTTTTTCTTTGGCAATTAAATAGGTGTGTTATGCGTTTGTCTAGTGATAATACGTGCAATTAACGCTCTATTTTATGATGTTGAAGAAGCATTAATAACTGAATGAGAAAACAATTTTGATGAAAAAAACAGAATATATGAAATCTATTCGAAGTGTATCAAAAGCATTGGCTTACGTGAGTCTATCTGCTTTGATATTTGTTGCTTGTGGTAAAGGAGGAGGACAGCCAAATAGTGAATATCCTGGGCAGTTTAGTACGTCAACAGGATTGGCTTATAGCATGGATTATGAAGATTCTGCAGGCTATAAAACACATCCATTTCACGGACAACCTGAAGGGCCAAACCTTGTATTTATAGAAGGTGGTAGAATGGTTCTTGGTTCTTTCGAAGAGGATGTTATTATGTCGAGAGATAATATCGAACGTACTGTAACTGTTGCTTCATTTTATATGGATGAAACAGAAGTAGCTAACATTCACTGGTTAGAATACATGTTTTATGTAGAGGCATCAGATTCTTCTGCTGCTTTTAAAGCAACTATTGAACCAGATGAAGAAGTTTGGAAATCTAGACTTGCTTTTAACGATCCTTATGCGGAGCATTACTTAAAATACCCTGGTTTCCGTTACTTCCCAGTTGTAGGTGTAAGTTGGAGACAAGCAACTGACTATTCTGAGTGGAGAACTAACGCTGTTAATATGGGATTAGAAACTGCCGCTATTGATAATGGCGATTGGGATCCAGATTTAATGGCAGAAGCAGAATCTGATGGAAGAATTCCATTGGAATCTGGAATTATCTTACCTGATTATAGATTGCCTTCAGAAGCTGAGTGGGAATATGCAGCTCAGGCATTAATTGGAACTCAATGGTTAGACGAAAACCAAACTCATAACAGACTTTATCCTTGGGATGGTCACTCTTTAAGAAATCCTTACGGAAAAGAAATGGGTTATTTCTTAGCCAACTTTAAAAGAGGTAGAGGTGATTATGCTGGTATTGCAGGTAAATTAAACGATGGAGCAATGATTACAGCTTACATCTACGAGTATCCACCAAATGATTATGGCCTTTATAATATGGCTGGTAATGTAAACGAATGGGTACAAGATTTATATCGTCCTTTATCTTTCCAAGATATGGATGATTTAAACCCAATGCGTAGAGACGATTTTCTTGATAATGTAGATAAGTACGATCCACAAAAGCAATTGATAACCAATACTTCTAGAGTTTATAAAGGAGGTTCTTGGAAAGATGTAGCTTACTGGTTATCACCAGGTACAAGAAGATACATAGATCAAGATTCTGCAACAGCAACTATCGGTTTCCGTTGTGCAATGATTAGAGCAGGTTCTAATTATTAAGAAAGAACTCACAAAAATATTGAAGGCGCCAATGGCGCCTTTTTTTATGCCCAATAGTAAAGTAAAAATTTTGAGGGGCAGAGGCATTAAGCAAATTTGGCTTTCGCCCTCTGCGAATACATTTTAAGCTATTGCCAAACAAGCAACACTTAATGTAGTGTTTGAGTCTAATATAGCTTGGCCGCAGCTTTCGATGGTAGCACCTGTGGTAATTACATCATCTAACAAAAGCACGTGTTTGTTTTCTAAACTGTTTGAGACTACTGCAAAGGTTTTGTCCACATTTTTCCACCGCTGCATTCTATTCTTTTTGGTTTGAGTAGTGGTTTTTACATTTCTAATAATAGCCTCACTATTCATTTCTATACCTAAACCCTCAGCCATTCCTTTAGCTATAAGTGCGCTTTGGTTAAACCCTCGAAGCCTAAGTTTACTTTTATGAAGCGGTATTGGCACAATAACATCCACTGTAGAAAACAGGTTTAGCTCTTTGCAGTGTGTACCAAACATTAAACCTAATTCTATGGCCAGCTCCTTATTGGCTTTATACTTAATAGCGTGTAATAATTTTTGAGTGAGACCTTTGTTTTTAAAAAGCAAAAAACCATAGGCTTCAGCTAACTTTATTCGTCCATAAAAACGTTGTATAAGCTCTTCTCTTTTAAAATTGAGCCTTGTCGGTAGGCTTGTTTGGCAATGTAAACAAATAGCATCCTCTGTTTTTAGCAAAGGCCGATTACAACCAGCACATACATTTGGGAAAATTAGTTTTGAAAAATCTCGTAAGGCCGCTAACACAAAACAAGTTAGCGCTTTTCTTTAAAAATAAAAATTACAAAAAGCCATGTTCACTTAAGAGCCTCATCTCTATTTTTTTATAATGATGACTTTTGGAATATCATTAAATTTATAGGCTTTTAACGATACATACGTTAAAAAGAAAAGGCCCACAAACGCCAAAATGATTATTAACTTTCGTTTTTCGTAGGGAGGTGTTTTTACATCACAAATGCCTCCAGGGCAATTATACAGTTTCCAATTTAATTTTTTGTAGAGTAAACAGCCTAAGCAGATACCAAAAACAGACTCTACAAACATTAGGAATAAGCGATATAATATCGAAAATTATATAATAGGTCATTATTGCACCCAATATCATACCTAGTAACCACGCGAATCGTTTGGGTTTTGCTTCTACCCAATCTGGTGCTTGATTACTCACAATAAGACCGCCAAGTAGCATATATGGTGCATATTTCGGATTAATAAATGTCCGAACCGTAAATTCAATTATAAACGTAATCGAAAATAGCTCTGCCCAAAAAATGGTTCTAAAAATATAACCGAAAACAGACTCAGAATA
>Ga0256845_1003423_pt1 | contig 10754 bp, 7 predicted proteins | sample RiftiametaG_FD_189101 | JGI IMG/M metagenome (GOLD analysis project Ga0256845, IMG submission 189101) | Tube worm associated microbial communities from hydrothermal vent at the East Pacific Rise, Pacific Ocean - Riftia | ecosystem: Host-associated > Annelida > Integument > Unclassified ... | reverse complement strand
AATTATTTTTAAAGATATAGCAGGTAAACATATTCTTATTGTGGATGATGTTAAAATAAATCGCAGGGTTTTAAAAGAGCAGTTAAAACCAGTGGGTTGTTATGTTGAAACTGCAATGGATGGGTCTGGGGCAATTGAAAAACTCCATGCTGCTTTTGAACAGGGGAACCCCTTTGATATTGCAATACTTGATATGCAGATGCCAAAAATGGATGGTGAAACCCTGGGAAAAACAATAAAAGAGTCAAAAAAAATCAAAAATACAATATTGATTATGCTGACATCAATAGGTACAAGGGGTGATGCCGCCCGAATAAAAAAATCAGGCTTTGCAGGTTACCTTAATAAACCTGTTAAACAAGCCCGGCTCTTTGACTGCCTTCGCATGGCTTTAGGTAGCAACACATTGGATACAGGTTCAACAAATAGAGATGAAATTATGCCTGATATGATTACAAAACATACTATTGCAGAAAACAGGCAGGACAAACTTTTTATACTTCTTGTTGAAGACAATAAAATCAATCAAAAAGTTGCCACGGCAATTCTTAAAAAGATGAATCACAGCATAGTAGTTGCAAATAACGGCAAAGAAGGTGTTGAAGCATTTAAAAAAAATAGATATGATCTTATTTTAATGGATATTCAAATGCCTGTAATGGATGGACTGTCTGCCACAGCAGAGATCAGGCAGATAGAAAAAGAAAAAGGAAGCCAGCCTATTCCCATTATTGCTCTTACTGCCCACGCCATGAAAGGTGACAGGGAAAAATACCTTGCAGCTGGCATGGATGACTACATGACAAAACCTGTTAAGAAAGAAATTTTTATTAAAATATTTACCTCTGTTATGGGTTAAAGCCTGCCCCTGATTTTCAAAATTGACAAAATTGTTTAGCTGCTATATAAAGACTGTATGGATAGAATGGATAAGCATGAACAGAAAATTTTAACAGATTTTTTGGAACGTTTTGATACCTTGTTTCACAGAATTGTAAATAAGATGAATAAACTTGAAAAAAAACCCCGGCATTTTGGCACTGCCCACCTGCTTTACGGCTCTGAGATCCACACAATTGAAGCAATTGGAAAAAATCCCGGCATAAGTGTAACTGAACTTGCTCATATCCAGGGAGTTACAAAAGGTGCTGTATCTCAAATCATACAAAAACTTGAAAAAAAAAAGCTGATAATCAGGATGAAGAATATGAATTCTGACAAACAGGTGTTTTTAAAACTTTCCGATCTTGGAGATGTTGCTTTTAAAGCACACGATGCTTTTCATGCCAGGGTTTTCCCAGTACTTGTCAAGGCTATTAAACAGACAGACACAAAAACCCTTGATAAAATGGAAGTGGTGCTTGGGGCAATTGATGATTTTTGTGACAAAGCAATTGAACAGGCGTAAAATTGCACATGCACTACTGTTCATCCGGTAATTGTTTTTTTCTGCTGCTCTTTTTTCTTTAAATCTTTTTCTACAAATATAGTTGAACCTGAGAAAGGATCGTTTAAAGTATAATACATCAAGCTTGAATATGTTGAGGGAGTAGGAGTAAAAATTTGTACCTGGCGCGGGTTTATTTGAAGCTCTTTTTTAGTAAAATTTTTAAGCTGTCTCATATCCTTTATGGTGCAACCCGGGTGGGCAGCAATCAGGTAATAGGTTAAAAACTGTTTTTTTCCGATTTTCTTTGTGATTTTATCAAAACTTTTCTTAAAATCAACAATTGTTGAAATATTTGATTTGCCCATAAGATTTAATATGTTTTGCTCACTGTGCTCCGGTGCAAGTTTCATTTGACCTGAGACATGATCTTTTATAATTGCCAAAAGATATCTGTATCCATATTTCTTGTCATCCAAAATTAAATCATGCCTGACCCCGGAACCTGTGAATACTTTTTTTACACCTCTAATTTTTATTAATTTTGCAAGAAGGTTTATCAAGGCAGAGTGATCCGGGTTTAAACTTTTGCAGACATTGGGGAAAAGGCATCTTTTATCTTTACATATACCTTTTTTTAGTTTTTTTTTACATTCAAATCCATACATATTTGCTGTTGGTCCGCCAACATCAAGGATTACTCCTTTAAAGTCCTTTAAATTTGAGATTGTGACGGCTTCGTCTAAAATGGACTGTTCACTGCGCCAGGTTACAGTGGAGCCTTCATGGATACCAATTGCACAAAAATTGCACTGACCATAACAGCCCCTGTGGGCACTTATTGAAAATTTAATTGTTAAAAGAGCTCTTACCTCCCCCTCTTTTTTATAAAAGGGGTGTACATCTCTTCTAAAGTCAAGATTATAAACAGCATCCAGCTCTTTTGTCAAAAGAGGTCTTTGCACACGGTTTAATACAAGATATCTGGTGCCATGTTTTTGAATGAGCCCTTTAGCTGTTATGGGATCATTGTTATTATAAAAAGTATGAAAACTGTCTGTAAATTTCTTTTTATCAGCTGAAACCTCTTCAAAAGACGGCATTTCAATATAGCCTGGCACACCTGTTTTTGAAATATACCCCATGCCTTTTATATTTGTAACATCAAGATTGTTTTTTAGATGGTATGCAAGATCAACAATGGTTTTCTCTCCCATACCAAATACAAGAAAATCTGCCTTTGCATCAAAAAGAATTGACCGCCTTATCTTGTTTGACCAGAAATCATAATGGCTTATGCGGCGAAGGCTTGCTTCAATACCACCTAACACAATGGGGACACTTGATTTAAAATATCTTTTTACAAGGTTTGTATAGGCAATAACAGCTCGATCCGGGCGGTTGTTGTTTATACCGCCGGGAGTATAATCATCTTTTTTCCTTCGCTTTTTTAAAGCAGTATAATTTGCAACCATGGAATCAATGGCACCGCCGGAAATTCCCCAGAAAAGAGAGGGTTTGCCAAGCCTTGTGATGTCTTTATCAGATTTGGTATCGGGCTGGGCAATAATACCAACCCTATAACCTTTATCTAAAAGAACCTGTCCTATTACAGCTATGCCCATAAATGGAGAATCTATATATGTATCCCCGGTAACAAGGATAATATCAAGCTTGCTCCATCCAAGCTTCTTTAATTCAGATTTTGTTGTGGGAAGAAACATGGGGTATATTAAAGCATGGAATAGGGGTCAACATCAACTATTGTGCTCACATGCTTTTCTGATTTTACCTGTTTTTGTGAAATAAGGTTTCTTACAAGTTTGTTTAAAGTATTAATATTTATGCCTTTTATCAGGATTTGCCATCGAAAGCGTGTGGATATTTTTGGGATGCCTGCCTCTATGGGACCCAAAATCTGAACACTGTTTTTTAGTTTGTCATCCTTTTCAAGCATCCCTTTTAACAATTTTCCAAGCACTAAAGCATGTTTTTTTACCCTGGCAGGATCAACTCCTGAGATTTTAAGTTGAATTATCTTTGCAAAGGGTGGATACAACAATGCTTTTCTAAAAGGAATTTCGCTTTGGTAAAACTCAATAAAGTCCTGATTTTTTGATGCCTGAATGGCAAAATGGTCTGCATTATATGTTTGCATGATCACCTTGCCTTTTTGCTCTGCTCTTCCTGCTCTTCCTGCAACCTGGGCAAGTAGCTGAAACGTTCTTTCCGATGCCCGAAAATCAGGAAAATTAAGGGAAAGATCAGCGCAGACTATACCAACCAGTGTAATAAAAGGAAAATCATGTCCCTTGGCAAGCATTTGTGTTCCCACAATAATATCAATACTTCTGTTTTTAATTTTTTTTAAAAGTGCAATGAGCTGCCCTTTTTTTGATGTTGTATCCTGGTCGATTCTTGCAACCCTTGCATCGGGAAATAGGGTTAAAAGCATGGATTCGATCTTTTCAGTACCAAACCCCAGGGGTTTTATTTTGGATGATTTGCAGTCAGGGCATTTGATTTTTGTTGAGGTTGAATACCCGCAAAGATGGCATCTGTATTCATTCAGCCCCTTGTGAAAAGTCATTGTAAGCTCACAAAATTTGCATTTTATGGCTTCACCGCAGGATTCACATACAGGATAGGTTGAAAAGCCTCTCCTATTTAAAAAAATCAATGCCTGTTCATCTCTGTTAAGGCATTTTCTTATCTCTTTGGAAAGTATGGGTGAAATCAGTCGCTGAAATGGTGTAAACTCTTTATGCTTTTTTAAATCAACAAGTGTTATTTTAGGCAAAGGGTGTTTGTTAACTCGTTTTTCAAGTTTAAGCTCTTCAAATTTTTTTGTAAAAACATTGTGAAATGATTGTATTGACGGGGTTGCAGAGCCCAATATTACAGGGATATCATTCATCTGGGCCCTTACAACAGACAAATCCCTTGCATTATATCTTAAGGTGCTCTCCTGTTTGTATGAAGTATCATGCTCCTCATCAACAATAATTAGCCCAATTTTTTTAAGAGGTGCAAAAAGAGACGAGCGCGCACCTATAACCACCTTGACCTTGTCTAACATTATCAAGCGCCATTGTTCAAGTTTTTCAGAGTTTGAAAGAGCACTGTGGAGTACTGCAATTTTATTGCCGAACCGCGCCCTGAACCTTCTTTCAGTCTGGGAAATCAACGAGATTTCCGGTACAAGCACTAGAGCTGTTTTATTTAACTCCAATGTTTTTGTAACAAGGCGCAGATAAACCTCAGTTTTACCACTTCCGGTTACACCGCTTAAAAGATATCTTTTAAAACCTTTATCCATATTAACAATTACACTGTTTACAACCCTGGCTTGCTCATTTGTAAGCTCAGGAGGTGTGTCCGGGTCTACCACATCTCCTAAAGGGTCTTGAAACACCTGTTTTTCAATGATCTTCAAATAACCTGCTTCTTTTAAAGGTTTTATAAGAGTTGGTGCTGTTGGTACCTGTTTTCGCAAGCTGGTAATAGAAATCTCCTTCTCTTTTTTCACAATTTCAAGTATCTGTTTTCTTTTTTTTGAAAGTATAATTGTTTTTAAAGGGAAGTTTGATAAAAGAATAAATTTTTCCTTTTTAAGCCTGGCTGTATCCTTTTTAAGTTTATAAGTTTTTAAAAGCAGGTCTGACTTTATCATTTTTCTGATAAGGTTATTAATGCCAGGGTTCTGGCTTTTTTTTGCAAGGATTTTTAAAGAGAGTGTTCCTCTGTTTTCATTGATAAGATCAATGGTTTCAGATTCGCCTGGTGTAAGTTTGTTTTTTGTATACTTATCCTTCCCGTTTTCAGTTATTGACACCATGGATACATCTTGCTGATTTAGTCCTGTAGGAAGAGCTGTTTTAATAACTTCGCCAATGGGATGGATATAATAATTACTGATCCATTGAAAAAATGGGACCATGGATTTTGGGAAAAGAGGTATATCATCTAAAATATCAAATATCAATTTTGCCTTAAACTGTTTTGGTTTTAAAGCAGACCTTAAAATATAACCTGTAACCCTTCTTTTGCCAAAGGGAACAAGCACACGAACTCCTGGAGAAGCTATTTCAACAAGTCTTTCTGGAATTTTATATGTAAATGTATTGTAAACAGGCAGCAATACGGCAACTTCTATATATTTATTTTTTTGAATCATCTTATCTCTTTTTTCATAAAATCAGAATAATTTCAATTAAACTCTATTCCCCTTGACTATTATTTCTATTTTTACTAAATTTTTAAGAATCAATCAAAATATATTAAATTTTAGTAAGGGGAAAATATGACAGTCAATGTAGAAAATCATCCGCTGATAAAGCATAAACTAGGACTCATGAGAAAAGATAATATCAGCACTAAAGATTTCAGGGATCTCTCTTCTGAAGTGGCAAGACTTTTAACCTATGAGGCTACAAAGGATTTAGACACTGAAAAAAAAACAATAGATGGCTGGGCAGGCAAAGTTGAAGTAGAAAACATAAAGGGTAAAAAAATCACAATTGTCCCCATCTTAAGGGCAGGCCTGGGTATGATGGATGGAGTGCTTGATCTTATCCCTTCTGCTAAAGTGAGTGTTGTAGGCTTTTATAGAAATGAAGAGACACTTAAGCCTGTTGAATATTATATAAAAATGGCAAATGCAATGGATGAGAGAATTGCTCTGATTTTAGATCCCATGCTTGCAACCGGAGGCACTCTGATTGCAACCATAGATGCATTAAAAAAATCTGGGTGTAAAACTATTAAGGGGCTTTTCCTTGTTGCAGCACCCGAAGGGATTAAAGCCCTTGAAGAGAAACATCCCGATGTTGATATTTATGTAGCATCAGTGGATGAGAAGCTAAATGACATCGGTTATATTCTTCCAGGGTTGGGAGATGCAGGGGATAAAATATTTGGAACAAAATAATTATTTTAACTGAATTGAGCTCAACCATATTTAACTAAACTATACTGAGCTTAACTATACTGAGCTTAACTAAACCAATTTAACTAAACTTATAATACGGGAAAAATTATGAACAACTCTACTCAAACATCTACAACTTACAACTTCAGGATCAAGGATTGTTTTCTGGGCGCCCAGATGCTCTTTGTGGCTTTTGGTGCACTTGTTCTTGTTCCACTTCTTACAGGGCTTGACCCCAATGTTGCACTTTTTACAGCAGGCGTTGGAACCATTATCTTTCAGATTATCACCAAAGGGAAAGTACCGATATTTTTAGCTTCCTCTTTTGCATTTCTTCCACCAATTATGTATGGAGTTAAAACCTGGGGCATACCCCAAACCATGTGCGGCCTGACTGCAGCCGGTGTTGTTTATATAGTCTTAAGCTTTCTTGTAAGATGGCAGGGAAGCGATATTATTAAAAAAATCCTTCCCCCTGTTGTTACAGGTCCTGTGATCATGGTCATTGGTCTTGTTTTAGCTCCGGTTGCCGTAAACATGGCAATGGGTAAAGCAGGGGATGGCTCCATTGTACTTTTTCCTGAAAAAACCGCCCTTGTAATCGGACTTTGTGCTCTTTTAACAACAGTGCTTGTATCGATATTAGGCAAGGGAATTATGAAATTTATACCAATACTTTGCGGGATAGTTGTGGGGTACATCCTTGCCCTTATCTATGGAATAGTTGATTTTTCAACAGTAGCAAAAGCACCCTGGTTTGCATGGCCAAATTTTGTTACGCCTGAATGGAACTTTAAAGCTATCCTTTATATTGTTCCCATTGCAATAGCACCTGCCATTGAACATTTTGGTGATGTTGTTGCCATAGGTGGAGTAACAGGAAAAGATTACCTTAAAGATCCCGGGATTCAAAACACAATGCTGGGAGATGGCATTGCAACTTCTTTTGCATCCATGCTCGGAGGTCCACCCAACACAACGTATTCAGAAGTTACAGGCGCGGTTGCCTTAACCAAGGTTTTTAACCCTGCTATTATGACATGGGCTGCAATAACTGCTGTTCTTCTAGCCTTTGTAGGCAAACTAGGTGCACTGCTCCAGACAATCCCGTCTCCTGTAATGGGCGGAATAATGCTTCTTCTTTTTGGTGCAATAATGGTGATCGGTTTAAATACACTTGTACAATCAAAAGAAGACCTTATGGAGGCGCGGAACCTTACAATAGTTGCTCTTATACTTATATTCGGAATAGGCGGCATGAGTTTTTCAGCCGGCGAATTCACCCTGCAGGGTATTGGTCTTGCAGGGGTTTTAGGCGTTTTAATGAATATTTTTTTACCGGGTAAGAAAAAAGAGGACGCGTCATAAAAAAACAATTCTATGGAACCCATGCCTGACATACCAACAATTGCAGCACTTGCGTACAGATATGGAACCATAAAAAAAAATGAATTTGAACTTGTAAACAAGCTTGCTTGTGAAAGACCGGGCAAATCCCTGATTAGTGACATCCTCATTAATCAGGGATTTGCCACCAAGTATCAAATTGGTTTATTAACAATTATTCAGAATTTTCATGTAATTCAAAAACAGGGAATCGAGTTTGGAAGGATAGCTGTTGAACAAGGGATTGCAACTGAACAGGATATTGAAAAAGCTCTTATAGTTCAAAAAAATGCATTTAAAAAAACAAAGCTTAAAAAATTAATTGGAGATATTCTTGTTAAAGCAGATGTTATTACTCTCCTTCAGCGGGACCAAATTCTTAAGGCTCAAAAACAGATTGAAAAAAGATCTTCCCTGCTCATAAAAAGCGAGGAGGACTCAGCTCTTTCAGAATATGAGCAGGAATTTTTAAAAGTTAAAGATTTAGATAAAGAGTTTGCCAAAAGAGTTATCAATAAAAACTATGCCACAATTAATGAAATAAAACTTGCAAAGCAGGTACAAAAAAAAGAGTTTCAAAAAAAAAATAGAATAATGCTTCTTGGAGATATTTTAGTAAAACAGGGCGTGATTTCCAAAGATCAAAAAAATCTGATTCAAACTGAACAGGCAGATACACCTTTTATGTCACAAATTTTTCTTGCAGTATCAGAAGATCGCATGGAGGCGCTTTGCCAGGTTGCCAAAGATAAGAAAAATAATTTTAAAATCACCCTGGATGAAATCAAATCAAAACTTATACAAGAGAAAATAGAATATGGTATTTTTTCTGATTCACTTATTCAGTGCTATATTGATAAAGAGTATACTATTTTTCCGGTTGCAAGGGGTTCTTTTCCCGCGGAGTACAATGACCAGGCTGTCAAATATTTTTTTAAAAGAAATACCCTGGAAAGAGAAGAGATAAAAAAAGGCAGTCCCCTTGCAGAACAAGTAATTTCAGGGATTGGCCTCATGGGAAAAGATATATTTGCAAAACCCATTGAGAGAGACAAGCTCCAAAATATACCTGTCTCTTTAATCAGATGCGGATATGGCACAAGGCTTTCCCAGGACAATAAAAAAGCCTTTGCAAAAAAAACAGGCGTACCCTCTGTTTCAATTAAAAACAGGCTCTATATTCATCCAGTTCTCAATGTTCTTGAGGATGCTGATTTACGATATGGCAGGTTGGATAAGTATGCTGATTTAAATATTTCTGGGACTTTGAGCGATGCATATCCTGTAACCTCGGGCAACTTAAAGGCAAATGAAATTCGGGGAACAAATATTACAGCCCAGGGGGATATAAAGGTTAACTTTGGTATCACAGGGGCAAAAATACGCTGCCAGGGAAATATTCAGGCAAAGTATATTAAAAATTCAACCATAGAGGCTTTTGGGAATGTCACGATCCAACATGAAATAATAGATTCTACAATAGTAATAAGTGGTAAATTTACTGGGAAGAATGCCCGGGTTATTGCTTCTGATATCTCAGCAAAAAATTCAATTGTAATTGGAGCATCTGGAAGCAGGGTGACAGAGCCTTGCACTCTAGCGGCAGGCAGAGATGATCATATTTTACTTGAAATTCAAAGAGTTGATGCCGGGATTGACAAGGTCACAAAAACTATAGATGAATTAAGAGAACAAAGAGAACAGGATATTAAAAAAAGCGAGGGTTTATTTACAACCATGGTTCAGCTTAAACTTTTCCATGATAAGAGTGAAAAAAATAAAAATAAAATTGAAAAGCTGATTGTTGAAAAAAAAGAGAGGGACCAGGACAGGAAAAAAACTAAAGTTCTACTTAATAAATTAAAAAATAAGATGAAAACAAGCATAAACTCTCTAAAAGCTTTAAACTCGGATAAAAAAAAGATTGAACTCAGGCAGGAAAAAATTGAAAAAGCAATTAAAAAACTTGAACCCCAGGTTGAACAAAGTGTTGCAGAGCTTGAAAGAGACAGGTCAATGCTTTTAAACTGGGCATCTAACAGCCTTGGTAAACCTGCAATCACCATAAATACAAAGGCTGCTAAAACTACTATTTTCAAAGGAGTTTTTTCAAAAAAAATATTAAAAAAAGATTTTAGAAAAATAGTAGTAAAAGAGAGTAAGAGTGCTGATGGGAAAAATCATTATAACCTTAAAATATTTAAAGGTTAATATGAAATAATATGCCTTCTTTGGCAAGAACATTGACCCGGCAGCACTAAAGCAGATGGATGATGCCATGGGTTGCCAATATCTGCAAAACAGAGGAGCAGGAGCATCCATTGCAAGCCATTACAGCAAGCTTGCAAAAAGAATTCAACACAATCTTCCAAAAAGCTTGCACAATCTTGCACAGCTTGATATGGACAAAGAAGAGGGGGTCAAAGGCAATGAACTCTCACTTAATTTGACTGCTCATGGGGCTGGCAGAAAAATGAGCAGGAATGCTGATAAAAATCTTATTAACTTTAATTTTAAAAAGCGGAGGCAAGTATGGGGATTTTAAGAATCAATACTAAAGAGAAAAAATTCAATTTTGAAGAACCTTCTAAGGACCTTGCAGGATTGGGCGGCAGAGCTCTTACATCAAAGATGGTGTTGGACGAAGTCCCTGCAACGTGTCATGCTTTATCTAAATTTAACAAATTGATATTTGCTCCGGGGCTTCTTTCAGGCTCTCCTGCTGCAAGTTCAGGAAGACTTTCCGCAGGTTCAAAATCACCTTTGACAGGTGGAATTAAAGAATCAAATTCAGGTGGGCTTGTGGCACAAAAGCTTGCAAGACTCGGCATTGGTGCAATAGTACTTGAAGATAAGCCTGAAGAGGATGGATACAGCTTAATTGTGGTAAAAAAAGATTCTGTTGAGATTCTGTCTGCCGAGGATTATGCTGGCAAAGGCACCTATGAAGTAATGGAATCGTTATGGGAAAAATATGGCAAGAATACCGGTGTTCTCTGTATTGGTCAGGCAGGGGAACAGTGTCTTAAAGCTGCAAGCATACAACAGGCA
>Ga0256845_1003422_pt1 | contig 10755 bp, 10 predicted proteins | sample RiftiametaG_FD_189101 | JGI IMG/M metagenome (GOLD analysis project Ga0256845, IMG submission 189101) | Tube worm associated microbial communities from hydrothermal vent at the East Pacific Rise, Pacific Ocean - Riftia | ecosystem: Host-associated > Annelida > Integument > Unclassified ... | reverse complement strand
GCACAAACAACATCAATTAAAAAGAAAACAATACAAATCAAAAAAGCTGAACAATGATATCATTGTTCAGCTTTAATTAATAATTTTAATCCTTTAATAATCTGTATCGGTTATTTAGGACTAGACATTATATTTTTGTTAGAACTTAGGTCTTGACCTTCTATTTTTTCGTCTATTCCCATGAATCCATGAGTATCTAGCTTTATAAAATTTACTTCTACCTCTAATTGCGTAACTAAAATTAATGGTTGCAGTCAAATAACTATCTTTACTATCAGGGTTTCCTCTTTTAGATCCTGCATCAAAATGTACAGGCAGTATAAATTCTCTATCACCTAATGAAACTCCATTCTCACTATTTATTTGGTCAATTAATCCTTGACTAGTTTTATTAGTAATACCATCAAAATTATTAGCATAATTACCACTTATATCATCTATATTATCAGTAAAAGTAGTTCTATATCCGATCTCCATTCCAATCCTATATTGTTTATTTACCGTATAATAAAAACCTATACCCAACGGAATAGCGATACTAATAGGACTATAAGATTTACCTTCTGAATTAAGTCCTCTTAATGAAACCCATTCATCAGTGGCATTCTGACCTTTAGGATCACTATAAAATGCACCTAAACCAGTGTAGAGATATAGATTAAAATCAGATCTATATCGACCTGTACCACCTACATCATTCACTTTATATATATAATACTCAACAGTTGTCAAAAACTCATAAATATCATTTTTAAAATTTAAGTTTCTTGCTCTTCTAGCATAATTTTTAGATATCTGATCATCACCTGTCAATTGTATATAATTCAATGACCCTTTAACCGCAAAGCTAGGAGAAACTCTATATCTAATGAACCCCCCAAGAGCAAGTCTTGTAGCACCGAACTCCATATCTGCAACAAAACCTCTACCTTCTCCTTCTCCTCCTCCAAATTCGCCTAAATAATTAGAAGCTCCAGCAGAAATACCAAAGTCAATATAGTATTGGCTGTAGCCAGAAAGTGACGTTGTCGTTATAAAAACTAATGATATTAGCAATTTTCGCATAACCGCAAATATATACAACTTCTATCACATTGCAAATACTTAAATTAAATAATCTATTAAAAAAAAGAATAACACTAGTATTTAGTAGTTTCGTAGGGAACTTTTCAATCAATCTTTCAATTAAAATGAGTAATAAAATAACAACTTTATTTGGAATTAAACACCCCATTATTCAAGGAGGTATGATTTGGAATAGTGGATGGAAATTAGCATCTGCTGTCAGCAAAAATGGGGGATTAGGATTAATTGGTGCTGGATCGATGTATCCTGAAGTTTTTAGAGAACATATCCAAAAATGTAAAAAAGCTACAGACAAACCTTTTGGTGTTAATTTACCAATGATTTACCCTCAAATAGATGAGCTCATTCAAATCGTTTTAGAAGAAGATGTTAAAATTGTTTTCACCTCTGCTGGAAACCCGAAAAAATACACTTCATTTTTTCAAGAGAAAGGAATAACAGTAGCTCATGTTGTTCCAGGAGTTAAATTTGCGTTAAAAGCACAAGAAGCTGGAGTTGATGCAGTTGTTGCAGAAGGTTTTGAAGCTGGAGGACACAACGGAAGAGACGAAACAACAACACTTTGTTTAATTCCTATGATAAAAAAAGAGTTAGAAATTCCATTAATTGCTGCGGGAGGAATTGGTTCTGGAAAAGGAATGTTAGCAGCTATGATTTTAGGCGCTGATGGCGTTCAAATGGGAAGTAGGTTTGTAGCTTCTGAAGAAGCTTCTTCTCATGATAATTTTAAAGAAGAAGTTGTTAAAGCAAAAGATGGAGCAACACAATTAACTTTAAAAGAGGTTACACCTGTTCGCTTAATTAAAAACAAATTTTACAACAAGATAAATACCGCCATTTTAAAAGGTGCATCCCCGGAACAACAAAAAGAAATGTTAGGAAGAGGTAGAGCAAAAAAAGGAATGTTTGAAGGAGATTTAGATGAAGGGGAATTAGAAATTGGACAAGTTGCAGGACTAATCGATTCAGTTTTACCTGTAGGTGAAATTATTGAAAATATAATCTCAGAATATCAACAAGAAATTAAAAATATTAGCACTTCAAAATACAATTTTTAATACATGATAAATTTTGAAAAATTCACATTAAAAAACGGTTTAAAAGTAATTGTGCATAAAGATGAATCTACTCCAATAGTAGCGTTTAATTTATTGTACAATGTTGGTGCAAGAGATGAACATGAAAGCCAAACTGGTTTTGCTCATTTGTTTGAACATTTAATGTTTGGGGGGTCTATAAACATCCCAAATTTTGACGAGCCTTTACAAAAAGTTGGCGGGACCAATAACGCATTTACATCCAATGACATTACGAACTACTACATTACGCTACCAAAAGATAATTTAGAAACTGCTTTCTGGTTAGACTCTGACAGAATGCTAAGTTTAGCTTTTACAGACAAAAGTTTAGAAGTACAAAGAAGTGTTGTTATTGAAGAGTTTAAACAAAACTACCTTAACCAACCTTACGGGGATGTTTGGCTATTACTTAGACCTTTAGCCTATCATAATCACCCTTACAAATGGGCAACTATAGGTAAAGAGGTTAGTCATATTGAGAATGCAATAATGGACGATGTAAAAGCTTTTTTCTATAAACACTACCTCCCAAACAATGCTATTTTAACTGTTGCAGGAGATATAGAGCTAGAACAAATAAAACAGCTTACTGAAAAATGGTTTGGCGATATTCCTTCAGGAAATATAGCTGAAAGAAAACTACCAAAAGAGCCTAAGCAAACTAAAGAAAGAAGGTTAACAGTAGAAAGGGATGTCCCTGCAAATGCACTCTACAAAGTTTACCACATGTGTGATAAAATACATTCGGATTATCATACTACTGATTTATTAAGCGATGTGCTTTCTCTAGGAAAATCCTCCAGGCTATACACTTCACTTGTAAAAGAACAAAAATTATTCAGCGAAATAAGTGCTTACGTTTCTGGAAGTCATGACGAAGGTTTATTCACCATTAGTGGAAAATTATTAGATGGAGTTTCATTTGAAATCGCTGAAGCTGCTATATTAAAACAGATTGAATTTATTAAAAGAAAACTTGTTAATGATGGGGAGCTTTCTAAAGTCAAAAATAAAATAGAATCTACTACACAGTTTTCAGAAACAAGTGTCTTGAACAAAGCAATGAACTTATCTTTTGCTGAACTTTTAGGCGATGCTAATGACGTTAATTTAGAAGTAGGTAAATATCAAAAAGTAACTGCAGAAGACATTAAACGAGTAGCTAATGAAATTTTAAACGAAACAAATTGCTCTACTTTAATATACGCTAAATCAAAATAATGACACTAGACAGAAAAAAAGCACCTCAATTTAAACAGGTAGACAATATTCATTTTTTAGATGCGGTACAAACCACTTTAGATAACGGAATTGAATTCAATTATATTAACGGAGGAAGTCAAGACATTGTAAAAATTGATTTTATTTTTAATGCAGGAAATCTATTCCAAAACAAACCTTTAGTAGCTTCTTCAACGAGTCAATTAATTAAAGAAGGAACTAAAAACTATACAGCCTTTCAAATATCTGAAGGCATTGATAACTACGGAGCTTTTTTTGAAACTGAAAACACCTACGACACTTCATGCTTAACTTTATATACACTTACAAAACACTTAACAAAGGTTTTACCTTATGTTAAAGAAATTATACTCTCTCCTGCTTTCTCAGAAGAAGAATTTGAGATTTATAAAAGCAACGCAATAGAACGACACAAAATAAGCCTAGAAAAAGTTTCTTTTATTGCTCGTAAGGAATTTATGTCTGCCATTTTTGAAGAAAACCATCCTTATGGTTCTAATGTTAAGATTAGTGATTACAATAACCTTACAATTGATGATATTAAAAACTTCTATAAAGAAAATTACAATTTAGGAAACTGTAGAATTTTAGCTTCAGGAAAAGTAGATGATGCTATAATTAACGTTTTAAATAATTCTTTTGGAAAGGAAGATATTTCATCAAAGCCTTCAAAAAAAATAGAAATTCCATCAACTTCAAAAAATAACGCTGCTATATATATTGAAAAAGAAAATGCGTTACAATCGGCAATTAGAATTGGAAGAGTTTTCCCTAATAAATTACATAAAGATTATTATGGTTTACAAATTTTAAATACTGTTTTAGGTGGTTATTTTGGGTCTCGCTTAATGAATAATATTAGAGAAGATAAAGGGTATACTTATGGAATAGGCTCTGGAATTTTATCACTAAAAAATGCTGGGTATTTTTTCATATCTACAGAAGTAGGAAGTGATGTAACTAAAAAAGCATTGACCGAAATATATAAAGAAATAGAACTTATCAGAACACAAGAAATACCTAAAGAAGAATTAGATTTAGTTAAAAACTATTTATTAGGTCAATTATTAACATCTTGTGATGGACCGTTTAGTATGGGCTCTATGTTTGAAAACGTACACGAATATGGTTTAGATTATAGTTTTTATAATAACTACATTAACACTATAAAAGAAATAACCCCTAAAACACTATTGGAATTAGGGGTTAAATACTTTAAAAAATCTGATTTAACAGAGATTGTAGCCGGTAAGGTTTAAAACTTTAAAGCTAGACCAAATCCTAAATTTACTCCATTAAACTTAAAATCAATTTCATCTTTAAATTCTGCATTCGTTATCTCAACACCTGGAGAACTAAGAGCTTCAATTTGGGCTTCCTCAGCGGAGTGATCTCTTTTAACAGCTGAATAAGAATATCCTTTATACCCTAACTGACAAAAACACCAACATTTTCGGAAAAGAAAAATTTATGTTTAACCTCTAAATTCCAATACATCCCATTCCCTTTAGCTTCTGACTCTTCCGTAATAAAACCTGAATTTAGATCTACCACACGGTTAAATTTCCAATTAATTTTAGACATTCCTAAACCAACACCTACTGATAAATCATATTTATCCGTACTAACAATATGATAATAGCCTTTAAGGCCAAAATCAAAACCTTTAACACTATTTAGAAACTCCTTATCTTCTTTATCGATAAAATAATTTGACAACGTTAAATCTAGGCCTAAACCTATTTTATCTGAAACGCCATATTCAAAACTTATTGGGATTATTTTAGACGCAGCACCATCCGTAGTATCTCTTGTAGTTTCAGGAAGTATAACTAAAGGTAATCCATTAAGATCAACAGTCAAACCAGTTGTAGAAGTTTGACTTGTTCCATAAATACCTAAACCTATTCCTAAATCAGAATTTATTGTCCCTTTTTGAAATGCTTGAGCATTAACATTAAAACTTGACAACAAAGTCAAGGCTAAACAAATAATTATATATTTTTTCATGATTATTAAATTGAACAACTAAATTATTGATTAAATATCTAACAAAAAACTATTCCTCCGTTACTGCAATAAAATTAAATTTTGATTTTGTAACCTCCTGAAAGTCCTCCCCTGTTTCCTTCATATCATCGTCATCTTCAGCAAAATACCAATTTATAACTACAGAATCTGGCTCACATATTTCATCTATCTCCTTTAAAACATCATATAGATATTGTAATGAACTCGTATTTATATACGTTAACTTAAATGATAGAATTGTTTTATTTTTCGGAGTCGAAGCATAACTAATCAACCAACCAATTACTGGAGTATAAAATTCAATAGCGTTTTCTGGAACAGAAATCCCTAAAATTAATAATTCTCCTGAATCTTTATCAAAATCAATTTCTGGTGTTTTAGGGGTACTTGGTATTTGTAGGTTCTTCATTTATAACTTCTATAATAATTTTTAAACTAGATAACACTATTACGATTATAGTTGTTATTTTGTTCTATAATTTCAATGGTTTTTTCACTATACATAAAATTAAAACCCTAACCTAAACAACCTCAATAACATAAAATTTAATTAAAATTGAAATTTATGATAAAAAACCTAAAAGGAATAAAAAATTACTTCTGCTTCAACTCTTCATTACGTCTATCTCGTTGCATTTTATTTTCTTTTGAACTGTTTCCGTAACGTGATTTTTTGTTTTTAAACAATTGAAATTTAGATAACTGTGTTTTTCTTGGCCAACTATTATCATTTAAATTAATATCAGCTGTTTCTAACCAAGGATCCATATCTATACTTGCCACTTCTTTCTTAAAAAAGAAAACTTTAGAAACATTCCTGTCATTTTTCCTCCAAATTTCAGCTGGTATCCTAACCTCTTTTGTTGAACCATCTTTAAAGGTAAAATTTAAAATAATTGGCATTACCAACCCTCCTTTATTTTCAAAATCAATACTATAGTAATTGTAATCAGACTCTAAAAGCTTAATATCATTTTCACTTAATTTAGCTTTGTACTTATCATATTCCTCTTTATCTACCAACGTAGCTTCAAACGGATTATACTTACTGTAAAAATCTAAAATATCAGAATCCTTTTCACTATAAACTCCTATTTTTTTATTTCTAGTTACTCCTATATGAACTGGTTCAGCATCTTTTAATTCCTTCGCTATTGCTTTTTCTACCTCAGGGTTCTTTGTATCAATCTTAAACCATTCTACATTTTCTATAGCAATATCACAATGATCCGTTGTATAAAACCACCCTCTCCAAAACCAATCTAAATCAACTCCAGAAGCATCTTCCATCGTTCTAAAAAAATCTGCTGGTGTTGGATGTTTAAACTTCCATCTTTCAGCATACGTTTTAAAAGCAAAATCAAACAATTCTCTTCCCATAACCGTTTCTCTTAAAATATTTAGAGCTGCAGCTGGTTTTCCGTAAGCATTATTGCCAAATTGATGTATTGACTCTGAATTGGTCATAATTGGAGTAATGTTATTTTTATCTCCTTTCATATAATCTACAATTTTATATGCTGGACCTCTTCTTGATGGATAATCTCGCTCCCATTCTTGCTCACATAAATACTGTGTAAATGTATTCAACCCTTCATCCATCCATGTCCACTGTCTTTCATCAGAATTAATAATCATTGGAAAAAAATTATGCCCTACTTCATGAATAATTACTCCAATCATCCCATATTTTGTTCTTTCAGAATAAGTTCCATCATCATTTGGTCTTCCGTAATTAAAACAAATCATAGGATACTCCATTCCAATCTGCTTAGTGTGTACCGATATTGCAACAGGATAAGGATAATCGCACGTACGTTTAGAATAAGACGCAATAGTATGCGCAACAACTTTAGTACTGTATTTTTCCCATAAAGGATTTCCTTCTTTCGGGTAAAAACTCATCGCAAGAGTTGATTTACCATTATACTTAACAGTCATTGCATCCCAAATAAATTTACGTGAACTTGCAAATGCAAAATCTCTCACATTAACTGCGCTAAACGACCACGTTCTAGTTCCTTTTGCTTTCGTTTTTTCTTTTTCTTCTACCTCATCTTGTGTAACAATAATTACAGGCGTTTCATATGCTGATTGAGCTTTTTTAAACCTTGATCTTTCTTGAGAAGTTAGCACTGAAGAAGCATTAGTTAATGTACCTGTAGCTCCAATAATATGATCCACTGGAACAGTAATGTTTACCTTAAAATTCCCAAATGTTAACGTAAACTCACCGTTACCTAAAAACTGCTTATTTTGCCATCCTTCTGTTTCATTATAAACTGCCATTCTCGGATGAAACTGAGCGATAGTATATAAATAATTATCATCTTTAGGAAAGTACTCATAACCTGACCTACCACCAATTTCTTCACGATTATTGATGTTATACCACCACCCAATTTTTATTGAAATCGTTCCTCCAGCAACTAAAGGTTTTGGCAAATCAATACGCATCATTGTTTTATTGATGGTATATTTTAAATCTTTACCCGCACTACTTTTAACATATTCTAATTTAAACCCTCCATCAAAATCATTGTGTAAAATCGCCAATTCTTTAAAGCTCACTTTTTTATCATTAAAATCTGCAGCACCTCTCCCTCCTGTTGTTGCTGTCAATTTTGTATCAGAATCTCTAGCTCTCATGTTCTGATCTAACTGTATCCATAAATAATCCAATTGATCTGGAGAGTTATTTTTATAGGTAATCGTTTCTTTTCCTGTTATTTTTTGATTTTCATCATCCAAGGTAATATCAATTACATAATCTGCTTTTTGTTGATAATACTTATGCCCAGGAGCTCCAGAAGCCGTTCTATAAACTGTTGGTGTTGCTAATTCTTCTTTTAACTGTTTAAACTTATTATAGTTATAGTTTTCTTGTGCAAACAATTGACTTGTTGCAATAACTAATATTAATAGTAGACCTTTTTTCATATATCTTTATTGTTTGATTGAGTGAGTCTCACTCACTTTCCCTTTATTTAATGAATAGTTGATTTTTTGATTACCTACCGTTAAGTAAACAGCATTTGCTTGCTCACTAAAAACCTCTATAAGTAAGGTGTTTTTAATAGTAACTTCTTTGGGTAAATTAACTTTATTTGATTCTAAAAAGCAATAAATAAAATCATCATTATTAATTTTTTTACCTATTAGCTTATAACTTAAACTCTCACTATCAGCAATCATATGAAAGCGTTGATTGATGTATAATTCTAAATAATAATTTGCTTTATCAATCTCTTTATCCGTTCCTAAAAATAAATTTGGAGCACCAGCATTAGTTAGTGCTTTTTCTAAATCGTGACCAATAAATTTAATAGAAATTTCGAAAGTTTCACTTTCAGAATTATACTCAGCTTCTGTAATAGAAACGTAGTATTTATGCATCACAAAGCTCAACAATGACAATACAAAAACTAAAAACAATAACCTTTTAATCACGTGCTAATTTCTTTAAGGAGCACTAAAGTAAGTAAATAAATTAACCCCTCTTTTACCACTCATGTAAAAGAGCCTTTTGTCGCTTGATTTATCTAAATAACAGAAGGTTAATCTTTGCAAGATTCAGCAATACTCTCTTCTATTTGTTGTGGATATATTTCATGAAAATACTCCACATAATTATCAGAACTTTTATATCCTGTATTAATTAAATCTAACGCAATATTAAAATTAACACACGCATCAACCTTGTTATTCATTTCGAGCTGAGTTAGCCCCATAAAATAATAAGCCTCAGAACATTTTTCATAATATTTAATGGCTTTTTTGTAAGACAAGATTGCTTCATTTTGTTTACCCAACTCAGCTAAACACCTTCCTTTTTGAACGAAAGTATAAACATCTACAAAGTCTTCGCCATGAGTTGTTGCCAGATTATTTATATAGATATCAAATTCGTCTATCGCCTTCTGATAATGATTCATTTGCATATGACACAGCCCTTTTAAATAATGAATATCTTCTCCCATTGGAGCGTCAGAAAAAGTAGGTGTTAAAGCATCATACTTTTCTAAAATTGACAACGATTTTTCATAATCGCGATAATAATATAATAATAACCAACCGTAGTAATCAGCTTCTTCTTGAAAATCCATTTCTATTGCTTTTTCTAACTTATTAATAGCAATACTATAATTCCCATTTTTAGAATTAAGAACAGACCAAGATTGGAAATCATGAGCACCAACAGAGTCTCTTTTAGACAACGCATATTCTATTAATGCATTTCCTTTATCAAATTTTCCAAAGTAATTAATTTGATATCCAATTTGAAACATCAATGTATCATTAGTAATATCATAACCAATTGAATCTAATCGTGTTAAAAATGGCTGAATATCATATTTCTCTTTTAGTTGTTGAGCATGAGTTTCGCTTTCAGAGCAAGAACTAAACAATAAAATAATGATCGAAAGTAAAATGAAATTTCTCATAGTTATTTAGGAAGAATTTGAATCAGTACTCCTTCTTTAATTCTAAAAGAAAAAAACTTGTGATGATTAACAACTATACCTTCCTCATCTTTTCCAGGAATCCAACCGGTTAATGTTTTTGATTTATCCAAAAAATAATTCGTAATCTGCTCATTCATAACTACCGGCTGATAGTTAAAATCACATTGTTGGGTAGAAAAATCTCCAGTTTCACCTTTACAGTTCACTTTAAACTGAACAGTTATTATTCCTGTATTATTTTTTAGTGATTGAAACTTACTTAGAGGATAATCTGTATTATAATGTTTTTTCACCTCCCAAAAATCACCTTTAATAGTTAAATCAGGATTGTAATAAGGCCAACAAAGACTATCTCCACATAAAACAAATGAAGTATCTTTTTCTTGCGAATAAAGAAAAGCTGTACAGAATAATGCACAAATTATAAATACAGTTTTTATCATACTTTAAATGTTGTTTGATTCAACAATATTGAAAACACGAACTTAAGAGGTCCTTATAGACAAACTCTACTCTTTACCTTTATTAACTGTTATTTAACGAATATCGCTCTCTAATTAAGATTGCTTCGTACCTCGCAATGACGCATCTTCAGGAAAGTTACTGAAGTAAAAAACTTCTAGCCTTAGTAATTGCTGCATCAATACCATTAACATCGCTACCCCCTGCTGTAGCAAAAAATGGTTGTCCTCCTCCTCCTCCTCCTCCTCCTCCTCCTCCTCTCATTTCTTTGGCAGCTTCTCTAACAATATTTCCTGCGTGTAAACCTTTTGTTTTTGATAATTCTTCAGAAATAACAATAGTTAAACTTGGTTTTCCATTTACTTCAGCACCTAATACTAAAAACAAGT
>Ga0256845_1003421_pt1 | contig 10756 bp, 5 predicted proteins | sample RiftiametaG_FD_189101 | JGI IMG/M metagenome (GOLD analysis project Ga0256845, IMG submission 189101) | Tube worm associated microbial communities from hydrothermal vent at the East Pacific Rise, Pacific Ocean - Riftia | ecosystem: Host-associated > Annelida > Integument > Unclassified ... | reverse complement strand
TTCTATTGGGGTTTTTGTCTTTGATATATTGTTCAAGTTCAGCCCATCCCTGGGCAGTGCAGATATTTTCCATATAATAAACATTATCTACACAGGGATTATCCATGAATTTTTCAGATATTTTATCCTGGTTTATATATTTACTTGCCTGCCCGTTACATGTGCAGATAATCAGTAAAAGTTTTACTTGTTCACGGGATACATCACGGTAAATTTCTTCTTCTTTATTTTCACTATTACCAGGCTGGATACTGCCCTTTGAATGTATTATTTCTCCTGCATTTTCAGCTGCAGCAGATGCCAGTATAAGTGATTGGGATATGTCTTTGAGTCCTCCGGTTGATCCTCCGATAAAAATGCCCGGGTTTTCACTAAGACTAAGTGAAAACGGCAGGGGCTGGATAAATCCCCAGGGGTTAAGGTCTAAATTGCAGATCTTTGCAAGGTTCTGGGTTTTTCTATTGGGGCGCTGACCCGTGGATAAAACAACCATGTCAAACAATTCTTCCTGTAATTTGCCTTTCATGGAAATATATCTGATAAAAAGCTTGTTGGTTTTTTTATCAAGGCATAAAGAATGGATTTTGCACCGTTTAAATTTTACATTAAATTGTTTTTCAGCATCGTCATAATAGCTCTGGAATGTCTTGCCTGAAGTACGCATGTCCATATAAAAAATGCTTGTGTCAATTGTATTATTTGAAAGTTTTTTTGCAAGCATTGCTTCTTTAATGGCAATCATGCAGCATATATTTGAACAAAAATCAGCATTTTTCTGGATATCCCTTGATCCCACACATTGAAGCCAGGCAATCTTTTTTATGGGTTTGTTGTCATCTATGCGGACAAGTCTGCCATGGGTCGGACCCATGGGGCTTATTAATCTTTCAAATTCCATATTGGTAACAACATTGGGGTAAATCCCGTATTTAAAAACATTTTTTTCATCATGGGGATTATAAAAGTCTGTTCCAATGTCTAAAATTATTGTGTCAACATTGAGTTCTATGTCTGAACTTTCCTTGATTTCCTGGAATATCCTTATAACCATGGGCACAAGAGTATCTGGGTCAAAGGGTTTTATCAGATAATCAAGGGCTCCTGTTTTCATTGCCTGTACAGCAGTCTCAATGGTTGCATAGGCTGTCATCATGACAATGGCAAGATCAGGATAAAGTTTTTTTGCCTCAACAAGAAGATCCACACCACTCATTTTCGGCATTTTAATATCTGTCAGCATTAAGTGATATGTCTTGTTTGAAAGTTTTTCCAGGGCATCAAATCCTGATTCAGCCATGTCCACTGAAAAATCTTCCTGTTCCAGCCATTCTTTTAAGGAATCGCGCAGGCTTAATTCATCATCAACCACAAGTATATTAAATTCTTTACGATTTGATCTGGATAATTGAATAGCATTAACAGGGCAGATTTCTTCGCATGCTCCGCATTGGTTGCAGGCAGCAGGGTCAATTGTATAGGAATTGGGAATTGAATGGGGTATGGGAAGATAAATTGCCTTGCAGGAGGAAAGTTTTTCATTAAAATCATCAGGTATTTCTTTGGGGCAGACATTTTCACAAAGTCCGCACCCCACGCATAGCTCAGGATCAACCCAGGTTGGCTGTCTGCATAGTTTTACATTAAAATTTCCAGGTTCTCCTGAGACTTCACATAATTCACATGATAAAATCAAATCAATGTTTTCATGGAAAAGCCCTTTGCGCAGGCAGAATTGAGATGACTCGTCCCGATTTACAAGGGGCAGCATCTTGCACATGCCGCAATGGTTTGAAGGAAATTGATAATCAAGTTTTGTTAAAAGACCGCCCATGGCAGGGCTTTTGTCAATAAGGGTTACCTTGAAATTTTGCTGGGCAAGATCAAGGGCAGTCCTGATTCCGCTGATTCCTGCACCCACAATCAGAGCATTGGTTTTATTGTCTTTTTGAGTCATTGCTCATAAAATCCCTTTTATTAATTAATACCAACTATTTCAGGATATTCTTCTTCCTTAAATACAGATAAAGGCGGGGGCTGGTTAATATCTTTGCCAGCCTCATATTCAAAGGCTGATTGGGTTTTTTCACCAATATATTTAAAAAGCTCCATGACATTTATGTCATTGGGACAGGCATTGGAGCATTGACCGCAGCCCACACAGGCAAGACTCATATGGGCAAGCCTTGTAATATGATAAAAGCTTGTGTCAGCCGGCAGTTTGATTGACCCTTTGCGTTTTGCCCATTGCATGTATTGATAAGGATCATGCACAAACACATCCGTATTAAAAACACATTCTTTGCAATAGCATACAGGGCAGGCAACCCTGCAATTATAGCAATTAACACAGGCTGCAAAATATTCGGATAATTTTTCAAGTTTATTGGTTTTCTCATTTATCTTTTCAAACATTTTTTCTTTAAATTCTGATTTGCGGGCAAGGATTTCTGCAAGGGCTGTGTCTCTTTTTGAAGATTCAATATCCTGATCCAAAAATGATATATCCAATTGATTTAAAATATCCTTGCCCTTTTTTGTCAAAGGATTTAAAAATAAATTTGTGCTTAAATCCCTTCCAATTAATTCCATTGAAATATCTGCATTTTCACCTGTAAAATTTTCACAGGACAGGCATGCTGAAGAAAGGGAGATTTCTTTGAAATCTTTGCAGAAATCATGGGTAAAATCATTGGAATCATCAAAGGAAAGTTTTGCAAGATCTTTATTGGTATATGCTCCTGGACAGTCAAAGCTTATGATTATTATATCATCAATACTTGCCTGTTTGAGCTTGACAAGTTCAATTAATGCCCGTATTTCACATGGCCGCATAACAACGGCAATTTTTTTGCCCATGGGTTTGTGAGTAAGTTTTGATACCAGTTTGGCAGCATTTATGGCAAAGGCAGGAGCTATGGGGTTTGCCCTGTCTATGTGAGAAGGATCAGTGATCAATGCAGGCATTAATCCTGTCAGGGTGTTTTTGTTTTTAATATTTTTTTGTTCCGGGACAAGTATTGCTTTAATATCATCAAGACTGAGAATGGATTTTAAAAATTTCTGCATTGATAATACAATATTTTCATTCATTGGTTTTCTCCATCTTTGCATTGTTTTTATCATATGCTTTTGTCTGGACCACAAGTTCCTGCATGGTCTGAGCAAATTGGATTCCATCGCTTGCACCTATCCATGTAAGTTTTAAGCGTTCTTTTTCAATTCCGATCCTTGGAAGAATTTCCTTTAATAATTTGATTTTGCGCCGTGCCTTATAATTTCCATTAATATAATGGCAGTCCCCGGGATGGCATCCGCTGACAATAACCATGTCTGCACCTTCTAAAAAGGCTTTGATAATATATTGGGGATCAACCATTCCTGTACACATCACCCTTATAAGTCTTATGTTTTCAGGGTAACTCAGCCTTGATGTGCCTGCCAGGTCTGCTGCCGTGTATGTGCACCAATTACATACAAATGCGATTATTAATGGCTCATGTTTACTTTCCCGGTTTTGTTCCGCCATTGTTTTTCCTCTTTTTATTTATATTTTAAATAAATTAAATCCCAATATCATTGAGAGCATCCATAATTCCTTCAAATTCTGAAAATATCTGTTTTTTCTGAAAATGTTTAACCTGGGCTGCACCGCTGGGGCAAAACCCTGAGCATGAGCCGCAGCCTTTACATATTGCTTCGTTTATAACTGATATATGTTTTCTATGATTAAATTCAATGGCTGAATAGGGGCACAATTCAATGCAAACCTGGCATCCTGCGCATATGTCAGGATCAATCCAGGAAATAGTTGAAGGGACAATAACCTCTCCTTTTGTGGCAAGGGAAAGAGCCTTTGCAGCAGCTCCGGAAGCCTGGGCAACAGTATCCGGGATATCCTTGGGCGACTGGCAGGCACCTGCAATAAAAACACCATCGGTTGCTGTGTTTAATGGTCCGAGTTTCGGGTGTTCTTCTAAGAAAAAGCCATCAGCCCCAAGGTTTACTCCAAATATACGCCCCACATCCTTTGCATCTTTTCTTGCTTCCATGGCAACGCAAAGCACAACCATATCCACAGGAATGCGCACCTGCATACCCAAAAGCGTATCTTCGGCAAGTACAATGAGTTTGTCTTTTTCTTCAGGGGTTGTTGCAATATGTGTTATTTCAGAAGCCTTGCCCCGGATAAACATGGTTCCTTCTTCCTGGCACCGCCTGTAAAATTCTTCATAGCCTTCTCCAAAGCAGCGCATATCAATATAAAAATCATAGACCTCAGTATCATGCCCAACTTTTTCCTTGATTAAATGGGAATATTTCAAGGCATACATGCAGCATACCCTGGAACAATATTCATGGTAATTTGTATCCCTGCTTCCAATGCAATGGAGCAGTGCAACACTTTTGGGTTTTTTTGTAAAATTTAAGGATTTATCCCTTATTAAAATCTGTCCTCCTGTGGGACCTGTGGCATTGGAAATACGCTCAAATTCAAGGCTTGTTATAACATTTGGATAAATTCCATAACCAAATTGTTTTATGGGTTCAGGGTCTAACACATCATAGCCCGTGGCAAGGATAATTGTTCCGACTTTTTTTTCAATGATTTCTTCTTTCATAGAATGGTCAATGGCATTTGCTTCGCATACTGAAACACATTCCATGCATTCGCAGCACCCACCGCAATTCAGACATCTTTCTGATTCCTCTGCAGCAGATTTTACATCAAAACCATTTGTTTCTTCGTCAAAACAGGCAGATCTTGTTTCAGGATTCATGTGGGTTAAACCCTTACGTTTTAAGATCGGCGCATCTTTGGGTATGGGTTTAAATTCAGGGGTTTTATCTGTTTTACTGTCTTTGTCTGAAATTTTTCTTTTAAAATCTTCCATGTCATTGCCAGATAAAAATGCATGCATGGCAGCGCTTGCTTTATGGGCACCTGCAATTGCCTTTACAACACTTGCAGGTCCTGTTACAGCATCTCCGCAGGCAAATACATGGGGCAGGCTTGTCTGCATTGTATCAGGGTCAATTATAATATTATTGGAAGAACTAAGCTTTATCCCGTTATCCTGAAGATCTTTTATAAGATCAATTTTTTGACCAATAGCTGTAATCACAGCATCACAGGCAATAACAAATTCGGAATTTTCCATGGGCTCAGGTCTGCTTCTGCCGCTTGCATCAGGTTTTCCAAGCTGATTTTTTATACATTTAAGACCTGTGACTTTGCCTTGTTTTGTGATTATTTCAATGGGAGATGTAAGAAATAAAAATTCAACCCCTTCCTGTTTTGCGCCAAGGATTTCATCTTCATAGGCTGGCATTTGCTTCTGGGTTCTGCGATATACAAGGGTGGTTTTTTCTGCACCCAGTCTTTTTGCAACCCGTATTGCATCAATTGCCACATTGCCGCCGCCTATAACAATAATTTTTTTGCCCGGATTTTTATGATGCCCAAGGTTAATTTCTCTTAAAAATTTTATTGCATCAATTACACCATTGGAATCTTCTTTTGGTATACCTAAATTAAGACCATTGTGGGCACCGATTCCAAAGAAAACAGAGTCAAACCCTGAAGATTTCAGATCAGACAAATTTATATCCTTTCCAAATACCGTATTTGTCCTGATCTCAACTCCCATGCGCTGGATATAGCCTATTTCATTGTCAAGGATATCTTGGGGAAGCCTGTAATCAGGTATCCCAAGTCTTAACATACCGCCTGGTTTTTCTGCTGCTTCAAAAATACTTGTTTTGTATCCCTTTAATCTGAGGTCATAGGCAATGGTAAGACCTGCAGGCCCTGACCCGATAATGGCAATCTTTTGATCTTTTTCTTTGATTTCGGGAATATCAAGGGTCTTCATGTCAACCTGGTCTGCTGCAAAACGTTTAAGATCCCTTATGGCAATTGGTTCATCAATGTCCTGGCGCCGGCATTCAAGCTCGCAAGGGTGGGGGCATACCCTGCCTAAAACACCTGGCAAAGGTATTTTTTCCATGATTAATTTGCATGCTTTTGTGTATTCGCCTTTTTTAATGAGCTGGATATATCCCTGGACATTTACATGGGCAGGGCAGGCATTTACACATGGAGCCCTGTCTTTTTTATCAATGCAATAGGTTATGGGAACAGCCTGGGGAAATGCCCGGAATATGGCTTTTCTGTCCCATAAGGATTCGTCCCATTCGCTTTTAAAGCTTACAGGACATACATTGGCACATTCACCGCATCCTGTGCACAGATTTGCATTTATATACCTTGGTTTTTTAAGTATTTTAATTGAGTAATTGCCAATATATCCTGAGACTTCCTTTACTTCACTATAAGACAATAATTCAATATTATCATTCTGGGCAACTTCCACCATTTTCGGGGTTCCAATACATGCTGCACAGTCAAGGGTGGGAAAGGTTTTATCAAATTGAAGCATGTGTCCGCCAATGGTTGTGGATTTTTCCACTAAAAATGTTTTATGACCTGAATTCCCAATATCAATGGCTGCCTGCATTCCTGCAATGCCGCCTCCCACAATTAAAACATCTTTGTGAACATTTACTGTTCTTGTTTCAAGTTCGTGGTGATGTTTTACCCGGTTTACAGCACCTGCCATTAAGGTTTTTGCCTTTTGCGTGGCTTCATCTTCGTCTTTTGTAACCCAGGAGACCTGCTCTCTTACCGATGCCATTTGAAACATATAAGGGTTTAATCCGGCACGTTTACATGCTGCCTGGAATGTTTTTTCATGGAGCCGCGGAGAACACGATGCAACAACAACCCGGTTTAAATTAAATTCCTTAATATCTTTTTCAATCATTTCCTGTCCCGGATCAGAGCACATGAATTTATAATCACGGGATACCACAACATCATCAAGATTCCTTATAAAATCGGCAACTTCTTTGACCCGGACCTTATAGGCAATATTAATTCCGCAATGGCAAATATAACATCCGATTCTTAAAGACATTTGGTTTTCCTTTTTGGGTTTGGTTTTAAAATATTTTTTATGACAGCGATCAATTCTTCTGTTTCAGGAGGTTTTTGCAAAAATCCTTCAGGCTTTGGCAGACCATGGTGGGGCAGGGTGTATTCAATGTTTTCCAATTGGAAAAAAGCGTGTTTCTCAAGGGTGGAAAGCATTATTACAGGAAGAGTTTTAAATTTGTCATGTTCTTTAAGCTGCCTGTACATCTTAATTCCCTGGTGGTCAGGCATCATCATGTCAATGATAATAAGCAAGGGATCTTTTATTATAATTTTTTCAAGGGCATCCTGGATATGATCTGTAACAACCGGTGTAAATAGATCTTCTTCAAGGATTGAGGATAAAAACATCTGCATTTCAAGTCCCTGAACAAAAATGATTATGTTTTTATTGGTTTTCATGCTGGCATATCATAAGAGCATAAATTGTGCCATGGGTGCAGCAATTCTCGGTCAAAAAATATTAACAGAGCAGATACCCGCTCCAAAAGTCTTGCCTGTATATGAACAAGGAGCAAAATCCTGATCCTTTTTGTCCTTAATGTTCATATACAGGCAAGACTTCTGGAGCTCGGCCCCGGGTCATACATAATCTTATAGACAACCCAATTGAGACCAACCTTTACAGACTGTCTCAATTAATAAAGAGATTACATATATATTGACAAATTTTTATATTTTACAAACCATACTGGATATAAAATATAATCATGGCTATATTATTTCGTTATAAAACAACAATGTCATATTGTCTTTCATGGCATAAAATTGGGTAAAGTGAGGCTTGGATATGCTTTTGCAGTGCATCCGTTTCAATCGAAACCTAAACTGCAAAAGCATATCCAAGCCTCACTTCTTCCATTTATTTCCCTGTAATAACCAAAAAGGCAAACTTGTATGTAAATATTTTAACTATATTATATTTGTTAATCTTAAAAATAATTTTTGACTGAGAATTGCTGTATAAATATTTATTATTGTTGCATGATTGCAACAATAATATTATGGTATAATGAAGTTTGCTTATCAGGAATGCATGACTTCTGATGTTGTGCAACAAACTTGCAACATTATGCAACGTCTTAAAATTTTAAAAAAGGTGGTGCTTATGTTTATTTATAGTCAAGATTTCAGGTCCATGTATAAAAATTGGTTTCAGATTTTTGATCATCTTAATATCGGAGCATTTATTGCCATTGATAAAAAGGTGGAAACTTTAAACAGAAGTGCAATGCTGCTCATGGGTGTTAAGAAAAAAGACGTAACCGATCAAACCTGCCATAAACTCTGCTGTTCCATTCCATGCCACGGAAGGTGTCCTTTTCAAGGCAGTGTGGTTCAGAGCAGCGAATGTCCTAATGTGGAGATTATAGATGGTCATGGCATAAGGCATATGGTAACACGATTTGTTGTTCCCCTTTGCGATTCAGAGAAAAATATCAAAGGGTGTTTTACAGTGTTGCAGGATCATTCAACATTGTCAGAATTAATACAAAGGGTTGAACACCAGGAACGGACATTAAAGATTATTTTTGACAGCATTGACATGAGTATTTTTACGGTAAACAAAGGCGGGCACGTAACGTTTTTTAATAAGGCTGCTGAAAATATATCAGGTTATGATCGCAGACAGATATTGGGGAAAAATTGTTCCATGATTTTTGGAGAAAATAATGCCATGTGTGCTTCTTTACTTTCAAAAACAATGGTAAATGGTAAATCCGTTATTAATAAAAAAGGGCGGATTACAAATATTGACGGTGAAAACATCCCTATTTTAGCAAGTTATATCCCATTAAAAAACGAAAAAGATATGATTGTGGGAGGCCTTGCCACCATAAGGGATCTGACCCTTGCCCATCAACTAAACCAGGTAATAAAAAAACAATATACTTTCCATGATATGGTGGGCAAAGACCCTGTTATGCAGAAAATCTTTGAAAAAACTGCTGTTATTGCCGTAACAGATGCCACTGTGCTCATAGAAGGCAGCACCGGCACAGGCAAAGACCTCATGGCAAAGGTGATTCATTCGGCAAGCAGGCGCGCTGACAAACCCTTTGTCAAGGTTAATTGCGCTGCTATACCCAATGATCTGCTGGAATCTGAAATGTTTGGCTATGTTAAAGGAGCTTTTACAGGAGCTGGCAAAGATAAAAAAGGCAGGTTTCAGGAAGCAGACAAAGGCACCATCTTTTTGGATGAAATCGGGGACATGCCTTTGAATTTGCAGGCAAAACTTTTAAGGGTGCTTGAAGACAAGGAGTTTTACAGACTTGGCAGTCCCCATACAATTAAGGTTGATGTAAGAATTATTTCAGCCACAAACCTGGGTCTTGAAAAACTTGTCAAAGAGAAAAAATTTCGGGAAGACCTTTATTATCGCTTAAATGTTCTTTGTATTGATCTGCCTGATTTAAAAGAACGCAGACCTGATATTCTGCTCTTAATCAAGACCATATTAAGAAAGCTTTGCGCCATAAGAGGATATCAATACCATGGCATAAGTGAAAGTACCATGGAATTGCTTTTAAATTATGATTATCCAGGTAATGTCCGGGAACTTGAAAATATATTGGAGCATGCTTTGATTATCTGTCAGGAAGAAATGATAGAGCCAAGGCATTTGCCTGTACACATACAAAATTATATGGGAAACGGCATTTCCAATGGTATACAAGCCCTTTCAAAGATTTCTCCCGAACATGAAATTGAAGCAGAAAGAATAAAGGAAACACTTAAATTAAATAATGGCAACCGCACCAGAACAGCAAAGATTTTAGGCATGGACAGAACCACTTTGTGGAGAAAAATCAAACGTTATAAAATATAAATATAAATAAACTATTTTTGGTGTTCATTTTCCAAGGAATACCAATCAATTTTTCTTGTGATAAACATTGTTGTGCTTAAAATCGCCAATAGTCCGATGGCACCCATAATCAATGCATAATCTTCCAATTGCAAAACCATATAAAGATATAAATACAAAATACTTAAAAGAGAAAAAATTGTAATTGTAAAATATTTATTTTTTAATATTCCTTTTGAATATAAAGTAATCATAAAAGTTATGGCAGAGGCAGATAATAAGTATGCATAGTCGAAATTTATATGCTCAGACAGGGAAAGGAGCAAGATATAAAATAAAATAATTGATAGGCCGATTAATAAATATTGAATTGGATGCACCCGGTTTCGGTTTATTATTTCAGAAAAGAAAAATGCTGCAAATGTAAATATTATAAACATTAAGGCATATTTTGATATTCGATTTGATTTTTGATAAATATTTGCAGTTATAAGTAATTTAAGTCCAAAGCATGAGTTGCTTACTTTATAATGGTTGCCTATCCAATATTGAGGAAAATTTCTGTTTAGATGAAGCACTTTCCATGTTGCATTAAAACCCTTTTGTGTGATTTTTCTTTTGGTTGGCAGGAATGCCCCATTAAAGCTTGGAGATGCCCAGGTTGATTCCATGTTTACATTTGTTTCTTCAGCCATTGGAGTAAAATTTATCTGCTCACTTCCATTTAGATTCAGCTTAAATGAAAATGGTGTTGATTTGCATGCCGGAGATAAAGGTATGAGGCTGCTGATTCCTGATGATGTTATATCAATTGTTTTCAAGCCGGGGCTGACATTGTATTTTTTTTCACCAAATATAATCTGAATATTTTCTTTGATACCTCTCATATCAGTGATGCCAATTGAGAAGACAGATTTTCCCCATAGGATATTTTCAGATTTAATATATAA